>TARA_R110001632_G_scaffold75443_2_pt1 | contig 24194 bp, 27 predicted proteins | sample TARA_R110001632 | Tara Oceans TARA_R110001632 (sample SAMEA4398266) | marine metagenome | biome: Polar Biome; feature: [SRF] surface water layer (ENVO:00010504); material: water (ENVO:00002006), including particulate matter (ENVO:01000060) such as... | depth 5 m
CTATCCGCACAAACGCTATTACGGCGGCTGTGAATATGTCGATGTTGCTGAAGACTTAGCCATCGCACGGGCAAATCAACTATTCGGTTCAGACTACGCCAACGTACAACCTCATTCAGGCTCACAAGCCAACTCAGCGGTCTTTATGGCATTGCTTGAAGCGGGCGATACCGTATTGGGTATGAGTCTGGCTCACGGTGGTCACTTAACGCACGGCGCCCACGTTAGCTTTTCAGGTAAAACCTATCACGCAGTACAATATGGTATTGATGAGCAAACGGGTAAAATCGATTATGACGCCGTTGAAGCATTAGCCTTAGAACATAAGCCTAAAATGGTTATTGCTGGTTTCTCAGCGTACTCAGGTATTGTTGATTGGCAGCGTTTCCGTGAAATCGCTGACAAAGTGGGCGCATTTTTATTGGTTGATATGGCACACGTTGCCGGTTTAGTCGCTGCTGGTTTGTATCCAAACCCACTGCCTCATGCCCACGTTGTTACCACGACTACCCATAAAACCCTAGCGGGCCCGCGTGGTGGTTTGATTTTGTCAGCTTGTGGCGATGAAACCATTTACAAAAAATTAAACAGTTCAGTTTTCCCTGGTAATCAAGGCGGCCCGTTATGCCATGTTATCGCGGCTAAAGCAGTGGCGTTTAAAGAAGCCCTACAGCCTGACTTTAAAGAATACCAGCAACAAGTATTACTAAATGCCAAGGCAATGGTTAGCGTGATGCAAGAACGCGGTTACAACATCGTTTCTGGCGGCACTGAAAACCATTTGTTCTTACTTGATTTGATTGCGAAAGATATCACAGGTAAAGATGCTGACGCCGCCCTAGGCCGCGCAAATATCACCGTAAACAAAAACTCAGTACCAAACGACCCACGTTCACCGTTTGTCACCAGTGGTTTACGTATCGGTTCACCTGCGATTACCCGCCGCGGCTTCAAAGAAGCCCAAGCGAAACAAGTCGCGACGTGGATTTGTGATGTTATCGACAATATCGAAGACGAATCCGTCATCGAACGTGTTAAAGGCGAAGTACTGGCCCTGTGCGGCGAGTTCCCTGTTTACGGCTAACGAAAACAGTATCGCTAGCGTTTAATAGCGTGGCTTAAGCACCTTAAGTAAAGGTGTGTAGATTGATAAAATCCGTTGAGGTTAATCTCAACGGATTTTTTTGGCCTGAAATTTGCTGAATCCTTCAATATTGAGAGTTTAGGCGCCGTTTATTGACGCTTTGACCATGATTAAGCGGTGCTGAAGTATTCCTAAAGGGTAATGGGCGCCGAAAGCGGAGCAGATGTTTTGAAGATTTTATTAAGCTTTTTGTTACTTTCTTTGACAGGGTGTTCCCATCTACCTTCGTGGCAAGAAGATGCCGAAGTCAGGCAGGTGGTGGCCGAAGAACCTTTATTAATGCATACCGAGAGACTGGCAAACAATTTATTTTCTAGTCTGGCGCCTATCGAATATGGCAATTTGGCAGTAGTCAGTTTTACCGAACTTGAGACACTTGCGCTTTCAAAGGCTAATCATTCTCTTAATATGCTTGGGCTACAATTGCAGGAGAGCATGCTCGCTGTCTCCACACAGCGTGGCTTCAATGTGGTTGAAATCCGTGCTGCCAACCAAGTCCAATTGTTCAAGGATTATGAAAAGTTGCTCAGCCGCGATAGTGCTGATATCAGTAAAGACATCGATGTGCGATACATGGTCGTAGGAACGCTACTGCAAGGCAATCAAACAACAACGATCAATGCCCGATTACTGGATCTGCGCGAGGGGACAGTCATAGCGGCTGTGTCTGACAATATACCGAATAGCGTGATTGGATTGAACGCCAATCAAATCCAAATGAAACATAACAAGCTTTATCGCTCGTCATTATAAAAGTGAGTTTAATCATGAAAGCTACAAAACTTTTCACAGTGCCGCTAATTTGCTTATTCAGCACATCTTGTTCAAGTGTGTTCTCAAGTGATGAGACAGAAGCAGAAATGCCTGCTGCCGCCCCAGTTGAACAGAATATGTCCCATGGCAGCCGCTTTAATAATCAGCGTATCTCTGATATTTACAAGCGCGTTGAAGTCGGTGATGTAAATCACTATGTGCAAGGGATCATGCAAGAATTGATTGCCAATATGGATACACCCGATAACAGTATGGATATCGGTGTCACGAGTTTCGTTTACTTAGATGGTAATTTTGACGAAACCGATTTATTAGGCAATCAACTATCTGAAAGCTTTATGCATGAGCTGCATCAGTTTGGGTTAAATGTGTTGGATTTTAAAAGTTCAGACTATATTCGTGTTACTCCGTCCGGTGATTTCAACTTCAGTCGAGACTACGAAGAATTAAACCCTGATATGCCGGTACAGTACGTTATGGGCGGGACTATGGTTAAACATCAAGACGGTGTCATAGTCAATGCACGTATGATATCGATTAACACTAAAAAAGTACTATCAAGTGCTCAAGGCTTTATTCCTGCCAGCGTGGTGAATGCATTGCACCGCAGCCAAGGTAATTCTGGTATCAGTCTTAAATTCAAAGCAAGTGAAAAAAGCTAAACTGAATTTGAAGTAAGATAATATGAATGTTAATCAAATGGTTGGGTGTTTATTGTGAGTAAATCTATTTTAAATTTCACCTCTTTATCTTGTACCGTGCTGAAGCATTGCAGTATCGCAATAGTATTAGTGACGTTGGCAGGTTGTTCAACTTTTAATGGTCAAGATGAAATTGTGGTAGATACAAGCGACCCGCAATACCTCGAGTTGAAAAGCATGCTCGAACAGCAAAAAATTGAATGGAAAACGCAAAAAACAGCTCTTCAAAAATTGGTTAAAAGCGAAGATGATCTGGCATTTTTAATTGATGCTCTAAGCAATATGTCGGTGATAGGAAATTCCCCTTCTCTTGAGCAGTATATGCAAGGCCAACCACGATACGCTAAAGGTGGTGAAACGATAGCAGAAAATAAAGGCATAGCATTAGGTGGTTCGCAAATGGTCAATTCTGGTAACTCTAGTACTTCAAATACCGCCATTAGTGTAAGCAACGTAAATAGCGACAATACATCTTACTCGAACCCATTAGCACCATTAGCCGATACTCCAAAAGAATTAGCCGATCTTATGACTGAGTTACAAAAATTAGTGCGTACTCAGCGTTATTATGCACTGAATGAAAAAACGGTTGCGGGTCTGGCACAAAGCGACCTAATAGTAAAAAATGAACTTGGCATGTCTACTGGACGATATACTACAAGTCATGATGGTATTTTTGCTAATAGTAAAGTGCAACTTAGTGATTACGCAAAGCAGTTGGCGGGCAAGCTAGCGAAATTCACTGCGCTTGAAGGGGCAACCGTAGGAGTGGCAAGTTTTGTCGATTTTAATGAGACATTAAGAAATTCTAATAGTTTAGGTAATCAATTTGCTGAAGCGCTAGCCACTGAATTACCTAGTTATAGTGTAAGTGTTGTAGATTTTAAGCTGACTAAATACATCGAAGTGTCTGCTATGGGGGACTTAGCCTTGTCTCGTAATGGTCAAAAATTAAACGGCCAAACGAATATGGATTATGTGCTCACAGGTACATTGGTAGCAACGCATCGGGGAGTTAAGATCAATAGTCGAGTGGTGTCTGTTGAGGATAATAGTGTGATTGCTGCCGCAAGTATTTTTGTTCCTAAGGGATTATTACAGCAGATCCAACCTTGAGCTAGTTGATTTGCTAAGCAGATTAATAGTGTGGCCTAATATGTCCTCTTTCATACTCCTATCAACTTAAGCGTTTTTTTGTTAATTTACGGGGAAATTTACCGTACAAGAGAACGTTATGTTTTGTCCCTTCTGTTCTATCCAAGAAACCAAGGTGATCGACTCTCGCTTAGTCGCCGACGGGCATCAAGTGCGTCGACGTCGTGAATGTACTATGTGTAAAGAGCGTTTTACGACCTTTGAAATGGCTGAGTTGGTGATGCCTCGTGTGGTCAAGCGTGATGGTTCGCGTGAACCGTTTAACGAAGACAAGCTGCGGGCTGGCCTACAACGTGCCCTTGAAAAACGTCCGGTTAGCACCGAGCAAGTGGAGCAATGCATTAGTCGACTTAAGTCATCTATGCGTGCCACGGGCGAGCGTGAAATTACCAGCGAGTATCTTGGTAACTTGATTATGGACGCACTGAAAGAGTTAGATAAAGTCGCTTACGTGCGCTTTGCCTCTGTATATCGTTCATTTGAAGATATCCGTGAGTTTGGCGAAGAAATAGCGCGATTAGGTGACTAACTCGTTACGTGAGTATTCACTTTTAGTGAATTGAATTTAAAAGGTTTTAGCGTGAATCAGTTCTCTGCCCATGACGCAAAAATGATGGCTTTGGCCATACGCTTGGCTGAAAAAGGCCAATATACGACGTCTCCAAATCCTAATGTGGGTTGTGTTATCACCCGTCCTGAAGGCGACATTATCGGCCAAGGTTGGCATAAAAAAGCCGGTACCCCGCATGCTGAAATTCATGCGCTTGCCCAAGCGGGCGACAAGGCACAAGGTGCTACAGCGTATGTCACGTTAGAGCCTTGTAATCATCACGGCCGGACAGGTCCATGTTCCCAAGCATTATTAAAAGCCGGCATTAAACGTGTTATTGCGGCCATGGTCGACCCGAATCCATTGGTGGCAGGCAGTGGCCTTAAAACGTTAAGCGACGCTGGTGTTGATGTTAGCAGTGGTTTGCTGGAAAGCGCTGCCAAGGCGCTTAACCGGGGCTTTATTAAGCGCATGCAAACAGGGCAACCCTACATTACCGTTAAATTGGCATCCAGCCTGGACGGAAAAACCGCCCTTAATAATGGCCTAAGCCAATGGATAACGGGTCCGTTGGCGCGCCAAGACGTGCAGCGACATCGCGCTAAGAGCTGCGCTATTCTTTCAGGCTCGGGCACAGTGTTAGCGGATAATCCTTCGTTAAATGTACGTCACAGCGAGTTGGGTTATGCCAGCAAGGACATTTCAGCAGACGAACTTCGCCAGCCCACCCGCATTTTGCTGGACGGGCGCAATCAAATGCACCCTGATCTCCATTTATTTAGCTTATCGTCTCCCATTGTGATTATAAATAGCCAGCCAAATAGCGGTGGATTTCCTGCTCATGTGGAGCAATATCAGGCGCTATCAAATGGGGCTCAGCTCGACTTACATAATGTGATGCAACACCTTGGTCAGCGTGGTTTTAACCATATTTGGGTAGAGGCCGGTGCCAAGCTAGCAGGGGCGTTATTGCAGAATAAATTAATCGATGAATTGATTTTATACCAAGCGCCCAAATTATTAGGGGATAAAGGCCGTGATTTATTTGCGGTGGACGAATTAACCCAAATGCAGCAAGCTTTTGCATTAGAATGGCAAGATGTTCGTCAAGTGGGGCCTGATCTAAAGCTGACGGCGTACTTCAAATAAATTTGCATCCATATCGATGAGACCGCGTTTAGCGCGAATGCTCGGTATGTTTACGTTAAGTAGCACATTTAAGATAAGTGAAAAGACAATATGTTTACCGGAATAATAGAAGATGTTGGGCACATTGAATCATTAACGCCAACCGGCGATGATATTCGTCTCAGTATCCGGGTGAATAAACTGGATATGTCTGATGTGGCGTTAGGCGACAGTATTGCCAACAACGGTGTTTGTTTAACGGTGGTAGATATGAGCCCCAGTGGGTTCAGTGCGGATGTTTCTCACGAGACCATTAAGCGCAGCGGTTTTGCCAGCTATAAAGCCGGCAGTAAAGTCAATTTAGAAAAAGCCATGTTGCCGACATCTCGTTTTGGCGGGCATATCGTCAGCGGTCACGTAGATGGAGTGGGCGAAGTACAATCAATCAACCCTGTTGGACGCTACGTTGAAATTTGGGTTCAAGCGCCTACTGAGTTAGCTCGCTATTTAGCAGAGAAAGGCTCAATAACCGTTGATGGTGTGAGCTTGACCGTTAACGCAGTCGACGGCGCTAAATTTTTGATCACGCTTATTCCTCACAGTCTGCAAGAAACCATTATTGGTGGTTACAAAAAAGGCACCAAGATCAATTTAGAAGTGGATGTGGTTGCGCGTTACCTTGAACGCTTGATGCTTGGCGACAAAGCCGCTGAATCAGGTCAACAAAAATCAGATATCAGCATGGCGTTTTTAGCCGAGAATGGCTATTTGCGTTAACAAACACGCTGAAGGACAAGTAGTGTGTTTGTAGCACACAATTACATACGCAGTTAACTGCTTAACCCTAAGAATCAACAAGAAAGAATCACAATATTATGTCAATGAACACAACAGCAGAAATTATTGAAGACATTCGTCTTGGAAAAATGGTTATCTTGATGGATGACGAAGACCGTGAAAACGAAGGCGATTTAATTATGGCTGCCGAGCACGTAACCCCCCAGGACATCAATTTTATGGTGACCCATGCGCGAGGTTTGGTGTGTTTACCTATGACCGCCGAGCGCTGTCAGCGTTTAAATTTACCGTTGATGGTCGACAACAACGGTGCGCAGTTTTCGACTAACTTTACCGTGTCAATCGAAGCGCGAGAAGGTGTTACTACAGGTATTTCAGCGGCGGATCGTGCGCGTACTATTTTGGCTGCCGTTGCTCCTGAAGCAACCGCAAATGATATTGTACAGCCAGGTCATATATTCCCTTTGATTGCTAAAGAAGGCGGTGTATTAAATCGAGCTGGTCACACTGAAGCGGGGGTTGATTTACCACGTTTAGCGGGTCTAGAGCCTGCATCAGTTATCGTTGAAATTCTAAACGAAGATGGCACCATGGCCCGGGGCCCCGAACTAAAAGAGTTCGCGAAAAAGCATAATCTCAAAATTGGCACCATTGCCGATTTAATTGAATACCGTAACTTAAATGAAACCACCATCGAGCAGGTAGCAAAGTGCAAGCTACCCACTGAGTACGGTGAGTTTGACCTAGTGACCTATAAAGATTCGATCGACAATCTAGTGCACTTTGCTTTGTGCAAAGGCGAAATTAAATCTGATGAGCCAACCTTGGTCCGAGTGCATTTGCACAATACGTTAAGTGATTTGCTAGGCTCACAACGTGCCATAGAGCGCAGCATGGACTTACCTCAAGCACTCAAGCGGATCGCTGACGAAGGTGGTGTGTTGGTATTGCTGGGCAAAGCCGAAGATTTGTTGACCCAAGTCACGCAATTTCAAGCGGAAGATAACGGTGAAAAACCTGTTGGGGAAGCGTGGAGTGGTACTTCTCGTACTGTTGGGGTAGGGAGTCAGATTTTGGCCAGCCTTGGAGTGAAAGAAATGCGCTTACTGAGTCGACCTAAGAAATATCATGCGCTATCTGGTTACGGCTTAGAAGTGGTTGAATACGTCGATTAATTTCTTTTGGGTTAATCATTTACTAAACAACGTCTGACTATCAGGCGTTGTTTGTTTTTATCACCATAAATGTGCATTTTATAATCACTGCATTAAGCTGTTTGGGATCAAATTGCTATGTGCTATTATACGCGCCATTTTTTATAGTTAAGGCTCATTAAGCATGAATGTCATTGAAGGTAATATTCGCGCAACAGGCAAAAAATTTGCGATAGTTGTGTCTCGTTTCAACAGTTTTGTAGTTGAAAGTTTGGTTGATGGTGCACTAGATACTTTAGAGCGTCACGGTGAGGTCAACGACCAAGATATCACTTTGGTGCGTGTTCCTGGTGCTTATGAGTTACCTATTGCCGCTAAAAAATTAGCTGAGAAAGGCACTTTTGATGCCATTATCGCGTTAGGCGCGGTTATCCGTGGCGGTACTCCACATTTTGAATTTGTCGCGGGCGAGTGTAATAAAGGCTTGGCTCAAGTTTCTCTTGAGTATGGTATTCCTGTTTCTTTTGGCGTGATTACAACCGACAGTATCGAGCAAGCAATTGAACGTTCTGGCACAAAAGCCGGTAACAAAGGCGCTGAAGCTGCACTAGGTGCACTGGAAATGGTTAACGTAATGGCCAATATCGAAGGGGCAAAGTAGGTGAAACCAGCAGCTCGTCGTAAAGCAAGAGAACTTGCGGTTCAAGCCGTATACTCTTGGCAGATGTCTAAAAATCCACTCGACCAAATAGAGCTGAGTATCGTTACTAGCAATAATATGCAAGACGTCGATACTGAGTATTTTCTAGAGTTGTTGCGTGCAGTTGTGCGTAAAACGGCTGAGTTAGATGCTAAAATTAAGCCTTTCTTAGGGCGTTTGCCTGAAGAGCTTGATCCCGTTGAAAAAGCAATTTTAAGACTGGCAACTTACGAACTGGCAGAGCGTATTGATGTTCCATACAAGGTCGTTATCAATGAAGCCATTGAACTGGCTAAATCGTTTGGTGCAGAAGAAAGCCATAAGTTTGTCAATGGCGTACTAGACAAAGCAATCAAGACGCTTCGTAAACACGAGTTGTCATAAAAGAGCGTTATATTTAAAGGGGGTGCGCAATTGTAAGCGCCCCTTTAAATCTGAGAGTTTTTAAAATAATAATGTGAAAGAATTTTCGTTAATCGATACCTATTTTCGTGATGTTAGTTTTCAACGCAAGGATGTGTTGTTAGGCATCGGCGATGATTGTGCCATTACCCAGATACCCGCCGGACAAGCATTAGCTACCACAACTGATACCCTTGTAAGTGGTGTGCATTTTTTGCCTGACGCATCTCCTAGAGCCATTGCGCAAAAAGCCATTTCAGTCAATCTAAGCGATTTAGCCGCCATGGGCGCTGAGCCAGCTTGGTTGAGTTTGTCTTTGTCTATTCCGAATGTAGATGAGCAGTGGCTGAAAGCATTTTCTGATGGTTTTAAAGAGTTAACTGAATTTTATTCAGTGCAACTAATTGGCGGCGATACCGTACAAGGCCCACTGGCCATTACGATCACCGCACAAGGTTTTGTTACCGCTGACCAAGCCTTAAAACGCTCTGGCGCTCAGCCTGGGGATTTTGTGTATGTCACAGGCTCTCTCGGTGATGCAGGATTAGGTCTAGATATTCTGCTAAATAAAACTGAGGTTGAAAATCCCCAGCACCGCGAATATTTACTCAACCGTTTACATTACCCAACGGCTAGAGTCTTTGCAGGAACGAGCTTACGGCGCGTAGCAAGTGCCTGTATTGATATATCCGATGGCTTACTGGCTGACATTAAACATATTCTAAAGGCGTCCCAGTGTGGTGCGTGTTTGCAACTGGACAAACTTCCTTTATCTAGCGCCATGCTAGAATCGGTAGATAGAGACAGTGCCTTGAACTATGCATTAAGTTCAGGTGATGACTACGAACTGCTCTTTACCGTTAGCGAAGAACAGAAGAACAATGTTGATCGCGTATTAGCATGTAGCAATGTAACGGCGACTTGCATCGGTCAAATTAATGGCGCCGTGGGCAAAGTCGATTTGAAAATTGATGACGAAAGTTACGTCTATAATCAAACCGGTTTTGAGCATTTTAGTGCGTCAGAACCGAGTATTAACGCCAAGCGAGCATAATGGACAGGCATATTCGTAAACGCGTATCGTTAGCTAACCCAGTGCACTTTTTAGCATTGGGTTTTGGTAGCGGTTTAGCGCCCAAAGCACCCGGTACATTTGGCACAATTGCGGCTATTCCATTAGTGTGCGTTTTAGCATATAGCACCTCACTTAGCGGATATTTACTGGTTACGCTTGTTGCCTCGATTGTGGGCATTTGGTTATGCGGTAAAACGGCGAAAGACATGATGGTGCATGATGATTCATCCATCGTGTGGGACGAAATTGCCGGTTTGCTTATCACCATGATTGCTGTGCCGTTAAGCTGGCAAACCTTATTGTTAGGCTTCGTGCTATTTCGGCTATTTGATATCCTTAAACCTTGGCCTATCAGTTATCTGGATGCGCGAGTGCATGGCGGATTCGGCATTATGATTGACGATGTATTAGCAGGCTTTTTTGCGCTAATTCTGATGCATCTCACACTTTATTTCGGCTGGTTGTAGTCGGTTTACATTGCGTGCGGCTGTATTGCGTATAGCTTGTCACAATGGAAATAAAGCACTGACAAATTCTTTATTTCACACTGCAGCGCTACTACTAACAATATCTACATTTCGATAAAGGAACACCATGAAAATTTGGGTTGATGCGGACGCTTGTCCGGTTCTTGTGAAACAAATTTTATTTAAGGCCGCCCAGCGTACACAGATTGAAATGACCCTAGTGGCCAATCAACATATTCCCGTGCCACCGGATAAGAACATCACCAGTATTCAAGTACAAAGTGGTTTTGACGTGGCAGATGATTATATTGTTGAGCAATGTGTGGCCAATGACTTGGTCATTACGGCGGACATACCCCTTGCGGCAGAAGTGATAGCCAAAGGTGCTTTAGCGCTAAATCCACGGGGCGAGCTATATACCAAAGAGAGTATTGGTAGCATATTGAATATTCGTGATTTTATGGACACCATGCGTAGCAGTGGCGTACAAACCGGTGGACCAGGTGCTTACGGCAGTAAAGAAAAACAAGCGTTCGCCAATAACCTAGATAGGCTACTGGCGCAACGTTAGATACGATTGTTTGAGGTTGACAGTTGGTGTGCGTAACGCCTAGCTAAAAAACGCCTGAGCTTTGGCGATAATACCCGCATCATCTAAGCCTAATTCAGCATACATTTCAGTTTGTGTACCTTGCATAACAAACTCATCAGGTAAGCCTATTTGCAATAGTCGACAGGTGTACTTTGTGCTTAGCAAATACTCAGCCACAGCACCGCCAGCGCCGCCCATAATGGCACCATCTTCTAGGGTCATAATCAGCTCATGCTCTTTTGCAGCCTGACTAACTGCAGCGGTATCTAATGGTTTCACAAAGCGCATATCGATAACAGTGGCATTTAATACCTCAGCAGCTTTTTCCGCGTAAGGTAACAATGCACCGAAATTCAAGATTGCTATTTTTTGTCCTTGGCGAATAGGTCTACTTTTGCCTATCTCTAAGGCATGCATATTGACGTCTGGTTTTACCCCAGTGCCTGAACCTCGAGGGTATCTAACGGCTGCGGGTTTATTCAATTTATGACCAGTGTAGAGCATTTGACGACATTCATTCTCGTCAGCGGGGGCCATGATCACCATATTAGGTATGCAACGTAAAAATGGAATATCAAATGCGCCTTGGTGTGTTGGGCCATCAGCACCGACTAAACCTGCTCGGTCAATTGCGAACAATACCGGTAAATTCTGTAACGCCACATCATGGATAAGCTGGTCATAAGCACGTTGTAAAAAGGTTGAATAAATGGCCACAACGGCATTTTGACCTTCTTTGGCAAGGCCGGCAGCAAACGTTACCGCGTGTTGTTCGGCGATGGCCACATCAAAATATTGCTTAGGATATTTTTGTGAAAACTCTACCATGCCAGAACCTTCGCGCATGGCTGGGGTGACTGCCATTAGATTAGGATCTTGCTGCGCCATGTCACACAACCAACGACCGAATATGTTTGAGTAGGTCGGGTCGCTTGGTGCCGCTTTTGGCAAGCCGTCAGCTGATGGATTAAATTTAGGCACAGCATGAAATTTAATAGGATCTTTTTCGGCCAGTTCGTAGCCTTTGCCTTTTTTGGTCACTACGTGCAGAATTTGAGCGCCTTTGATATTGCGCATATTTTTCAGGGTTTCAACCACACCGTTTACATCATGGCCGTCAATTGGCCCAATATAGTTAAAGCCTAATTCTTCAAAGATAGTGCCAGGCACAACCATGCCCTTAATATGCTCTTCTGCTCGGCTAGCAAATTCTTTAATCGGGGGAACGGTGCTGAGCAACTTTTTACCGCCATCACGAATAGAGTTAAAGAAGTTACCCGTTAGCAAACGAGCCAAGTGGCTGTTTAATGCGCCTACGTTCTCTGAAATCGACATTTCGTTATCATTTAAGATAACCAGCATGTCTTTGTCTATGTCACCGCCGTGATTAAGTGCTTCGAACGCCATTCCGGCTGTCATTGCGCCATCACCGATTACCGCCACTACTTTTCGGCCTAGGGCTTCTTTCTCAGCAGCAACGGCCATGCCTACAGCTGCGCTGATAGATGTTGATGAGTGACCGACAGCAAAGGTGTCGTATTCACTTTCATTTGGCCACGGAAACGGATGTAAGCCGTTTTTCTGGCGTATGGTAGGCATACGGTCACGACGACCGGTTAAAATCTTGTGAGGGTAAGCCTGATGGCCCACATCCCATATCAAACGGTCAAATGGCGTGTTGTAAACGTAATGCAAAGCCACAGTCAATTCGACTGTGCCTAACCCGGACGCAAAGTGACCACTACTTTGGCTTACGCTGGTAAGTAAATATTGACGTAATTCTTTGGAAACTTGCTTTAGTTTGTCTTGCGGTAACTCGCGCAATTGCTTGGGGGTATCCGCCAAAGCCAGAAGAGGGTAGTGGGCTAAATCCAGGGTCATTAGGTTCGTTTCTACTATTATTATCTGATGATGTATCGTTCGTAATCAGTAATTACGATGAATGACGAAATCGGTAAAAGATCTCAACACCTGTGTATTGTAGGGTAAAGCTAGCAAAGCTTGAAGTGCTTCTTGGTGAAGTTCACTTAGATATCGCTGAGCTCCTGCTATACCAAGCAACGCAGGGTAGGTGCTTTTATTCTGTTCTTGGTCTGAACCTTGGGGCTTGCCTAAAGTTTCTGAATCACCAATAACATCTAAAATGTCGTCTTGTACTTGAAATGCTAAACCTATCGTTTGCGCATATTGACACAGCAATACTTTACTCTCGTCTGTTATATCTGCGCTTAGGGAACAAGCCATTTCAACGGCTGCTAAAATTAATGCGCCGGTTTTTTTGCTATGTAGCAATTCTAACTGTGACTGACTAATACGTTTATTCGTTGAATCTAGATCAATCGCTTGACCACCGCACATCCCTGAGTAGCCAGACGCTCGGCTGAGTATTCTAACTAACTCAATACGTTGATGATTAGCAAATTGTGACAAGGGATAGTTGGCAATAATTTCAAAGGCCAGCGTTTGCAATGCATCGCCCGCCAATATGGCATTGGCTTCGTCAAACTGAATATGGCAGGTTGGATGACCGCGACGCAAATCGTCGTCGTCCATTGCTGGCAAGTCATCGTGCACTAACGAATAGGCATGAATACATTCTAGTGCAAGCGCGGGCGCATCTAAGTCTGTTTCTTGAATGCCCAATGCTTCGCCAACGGCATACACTAAAAACGGACGCATACGTTTACCGCCCATTAGCAGTGCATATTGCATGGCATTTTTTAATGTGGGGGCATGATCCCCAAAAGCTGATATCTGCGCTTGCAGTAAGGCGTCTACGTGTTGGTGAACGCGCTTTTGTTGAGTCTCAAAAGTCATTAGTCTTGGGTATTGGAGGGATCGAAGTCGACCAGCACCGATTGCTCATCTTGACCCATTAATATTTGAACTTTCTGTTCAGCTTGTTTTAGTTTGCTTTGACTGTGGCGGGCTAATTGAATGCCTCGCTCAAAACGCCCTAAGGCATCTTCTAAACTTAGCTCACCTTCTTCCATTTGATTGACTATGCTATCGAGCTCTTGCATCGATTCTTCAAAGCTCAGGTTTTCGGTTTTTTTACGACTGGTCATAGGGTTCGCTTCTATTTTGTATTGCTCTTTACGAGTTGAGCGCACCTTACCTGAGGGGTAAATAGTGGTCAAACCTTTTTCATACCTCAGAGCTTGAACGGTTAAAGATATTTCTCTTATGATGAGATACTTATCTCAACATGATGATGATATTTCAGGCTACACTACAAAGGATTTGGACCTAAGGACTATAGATTATTTCAACTTAGTCGATAAAATGATTAACCAAGTCAATCAGCTAAATATATATCCTGTTATTTGTTAATTAAAAGCAGGCGTTTTATAACTGGGCCATTTTTTATTTCACGTAACACACTTTTTTGATGGGAGTACAATGTGGATTTAGCAACCCTTATCGGCATGATCGGCGCGTTTGGTTTCGTGATCATGGCCATGGTGCTAGGCGGTGATTTGGGAATGTTTTTTAACGTACCCTCTATTTTAATCGTCGTGTGCGGTAGTTTATTTGTGGTGTTATCGCAGTTTACCTTAGGGCAGTTTTTTGGCGCGGGTAAAATTGCCGGCAAAGCCTTTATGTTCAAAATAGAATCACCTGAATCTCAAATTGAAAAAATTGTTGAAATGGCCGACGCGGCACGCAAAGGCGGTTTCTTAGCGTTAGAAGAAGCACAAATTGAAAATGAATTTATGCAAAAGGGTGTCGACATGCTGGTTGATGGGCATGACGTCGATGTTGTGCGGGCTACATTAGGCAAAGATATTTCGATGACCACAGAGCGCCATGAATTTGGTGCCACCATATTTAAAGGGTTAGGTGACGTAGCACCCGCAATGGGAATGATTGGTACATTGATTGGTTTGGTTGCTATGTTATCAAACATGGATGATCCCAAATCAATCGGCCCGGCAATGGCCGTTGCGCTTTTAACCACTCTTTACGGAGCCGTATTAGCGAACGTTGTATGTTTACCTATTGCGGAGAAATTGGGTAATCGTGCGGTCGAAGAAAAACTCAACCAAAGTCTTATTCTAGACGGTATTATTGGTATAGCTGATGGGCAAAATCCTAGGGTTATCGAAGGAATATTAAAAAATTATTTAGCTGCCAGTAAACGCGGCAACGCGACGGAAGACGCATAAGTCATGGATGACGAATGCCCAAAATGTCCCCCCGAGGGCCTACCCGCATGGATGGGGACATTTGCAGATTTAATGTCTTTGTTGATGTGTTTCTTTGTTTTGCTGCTGTCATTCTCAGAAATGGATGTACTAAAATTTAAGCAAATCGCTGGTTCGATGAAGTTTGCTTTTGGTGTGCAAAACAAAATTGAGGTTAAAGACATTCCTAAAGGCACAAGTGTTATTGCCATGGAGTTCAGACCTGGACGTCCAGACCCGACGCCGATTGAAACAATACAGCAGCAAACCATTGAAATGACCCAGCAAATGCTAGAGTTTCAGGCGGGTAATGAAGACTCGGCTGGAGGACGTCAAAAGCAACGCGGTGAACAAAAAGGCGGTGCCGCTCAGCAAACCGCTAGCGAAGAAGCAAGCGCGAAAAGTAAAGCAAGCCAAGAGGAAGCCAACGAGAAGTTGAAGAAGGTTGCTCAGCAACTGGAAAAAGAAATTCTCGACGGTGCAATTGAAATGGAATCATTAGGACAACAGCTTATTATCCGTATTCGTGAAAATGGTTCGTTCTCTGCAGGTTCAGCATTTTTACAACCTCAATTTAGACCTATCTTACGTAAAATAGGAACCATTCTCGCTGATATGCCAGGTGATATTGAAATATCAGGTCACAGCGACAGTATGGTGATTTCCAACGAGTTATATCGTTCTAATTGGGACTTGTCGGCGCAACGAGCAGTTGCCGTAGCAGAAGAGTTACGCAAAGCGCCAGGTTTTAATGAAAGCCGTATGTCGGTTGTAGGTAAAGCCGATACCGCACCCTTACTGGGCGAAGATAATGCACAAGCTCGTAGCAGTAACAGACGTGTCGAGATTGCCATTAAGCAGGGTAAAGCGAAAGTGTCAGAGCCTATATCAGTATTAGAATAGGTAGATTATTCAAGCATCGAGATTAAGGCGACCCGCAGGTCGCTTTTTTTTGGCCTTCATCAGGCTGAGAGTCTAAAGCAGACTTACGAACCACATGAGGGAATATCTGCGCTCTTATCAAAAAAGATAGAAAATTCAGCAACGGTCACACCAAATTTTTTCATATATGAACGATTCATCATGCGGTCATTATCTAGTGCGTACATCCAGTCATCAATCGCAAAGTCATATTCGGTGCCATCAATGGGTACCGTTAAAGTGTACTTCCAGTTAAAGGCGCTGCCTTGTGATGTGCCACTCGCTTGACCGACTACGTCCGAAGCACTGCCAGTCACTGCGCCATTATCGTCTACAGTGACATTCCATATGCGTGTTTGACGGGTACCGTCGTTAAAATAAAAAGATTCATCAAGTTGACCATTATTGCCTTGCCACGTTGCTGTTATATCGACGCAGAATCGGCGGGTAAGTTTGCCTGAATAATCTTGAACTATCCCCCAAGCTGTTAACTGACCATCAAAATAGTCTTTCAGTGAAAAGGTCGGCGTGGTATCCCGATATTCATCGATAGCGGTAGTGCAAGCGCTTAACAATACTACGCTAGCGGATAGATAAAGAGCTTTTAAGGTGTGCATGATTGTGTCCTATTTTACCTGACCGATTAATTGTTCACGTAGCTTTGGGTAGCTCCCGTTGGGGTCTAACCAAATGCGTAGAAAGCTCGCTGAAAAGTTTTTATCGGCGATGCTACCTATCCGTTTCTGGTTTACATAGAACGCACCACTGTGGTCTTCACCGATTAAAAACAAAAACTCGTCTTTCTCCTTAATATCGGGCCAGATACTTGCGAGTTGCGTCAACCACGGCTGATAAACGTCACGGGAGACACCAAGCTTGTTCCATTCGTCCGAGGTGGAGGCTAAAAGATCGTCTGCGTCTATATCTCGCAAATACGTGATTTTTAGCGCCAGGGGTCTTTGATTTTCAGTGTAAGTGCCGTCAGCGCTATATAACGTAGAGTGATATACATCCCAGAAAAACACCGATAACTTGGCGCTTCCTACCGGCTGCATCTCGCTTGTGAGTGACGAACTTTGCACTACCGCTGAGCACAGGCTTAACAACAACACGATACAGTGCATGCTTAGCTTCATGTTAACGGCTTAGCGGGGCACAATAAGCAGGTTTACTTAGCACCAGTTGCACCGTGCTAATAGTGCGCTCTAAAAAACCACCTTCGCAGTAGCTAAGATAGTAGCGCCACATATTACTAAAGCGTTCGTCGTAACCATCTTGCGCCAGTACATCAATGTTACTGTTAAATGCTTGATGCCAATGTTGTAGGGTTTTTGCGTAGTCTAATCCGATATCATGGAGATCGCGGATCATCATATCGGTGTGTTTTTTTAAGTGCTCATTAATCAACAACTGAGACGGTAGAAAACCGCCAGGAAATATATGCTTTTGAATAAAATCGACGCTTTTGGCATAACTGTTTAAGCGCTGATCACTGATGGTAATTGATTGGAGCAACATTACCCCGTCTTTCTTTAAAAGATTAGAGCACTGCTGAAAAAAGGTAGGCAAGAATTCTTTACCTACCGCTTCAATCATCTCAATAGAAACCAACTTGTCGTATTGGCCTTCTAACAACCGATAATCTTTTTTCAAAAGGGTAATTTGTTGTTGTAAATTTTCACGTTCAACCCACTGTTGAGCAAACGCGTATTGCTCTTCAGAAATCGTTGTTGTGGTCACTTTGCAGCCATAATTTTTAGCCGCATAAACCGCCAGACCTCCCCAGCCGGTGCCTATTTCCAACAAGTGATCGTTTGCTGTAAGTTGCAACTTGTCACATATCGTTTTCAGTTTATGTTGCTGTGCCTCACCAAGGTTGGCGTCTTTGTGCGGGTAAATTGCCGATGAGTACATCATGCTGTCATCTAAAAATCGGGTATATAACTTGTTGCCCAAATCGTAATGGTCTGCAATATTCTTCTTTGCTTGGCTAGTGGAGTTACGCCGTGCAAAATGACTGATTTTGCGAAGCGGTAGCGCCAACCATTCCATTTTACCTTCCCAGCGATCAAGCATCGGCAAGTTACGGGCGAAGATCCGAATTACATTGGTTAGGTTTGGTGTAATCCACATTCCTTCGCTGTAGGTTTCGCCTGAGGCAACACTGCCACCAAATAACAAGCGACGGTATGCGCGTAAGTCGAGAAAGTTGATTTCGGCATGTAGGTCAGAGCCTTTTTCGCCGAATACATCGACTAACACGCCATTTTCTTTTATGACCATTTCGCCTTCGGGCAAACTAGCAAAAATTTTCAACATGATTTGACGACTGATCTTGTCTTGCCAAGAAAGTGAGTCAACTTCTTGGAGGGTCTGTTCGCTGTTAATCATACTACTTCTTACCTTGTGTTGCGTGTGCGTAAAAGGGCACGCGTTTTAAAAATAGTTTTATTGCCTGCCAATAAATACCGATTACGGTCTTAATGGCCATGCTAGGGATTGATACTAATACGCGAAATACTGAGCCAGAGTTCAGTTCGATGCGCGTTAAATTCAAACCAGTATCTAAATGAGTGATTTCTTTGACACATTTGAGTGTTAAGTTGAGTTTATTACTAGGTTGCATCACCGCCCACTTATACTGCATATCCAAGGGATTGAATGGTGAAACATGAAACGCTTTTTGCGAATCTTGTTGATCATCTAAGTCGACCAAATAGTGGTGCCGTTCATTCCACGGGGTATTGCTGACTTCAGCCAGCATATGGCTGTAATGACCGTCTGGTTGACGTAAGTAATAGAAATTGACGGGGCTAAAATACAAACCAAACGTGCGTACTTGCCCAAGTAGGTATACGTCACCAGCAAGTTGCTTTCCTGCTAATTCACTCATCCGCGCGAGGACACTTTTCTCGAGTGATTCCGTTTTATCACCCAGGTAATCTTGGCGTTTGTAACGCAAGGGGGCCCAATGTGAGGATGAGAAAAAACGCACTTTTTTTTCAATTTCACTCAACTCATCAAGTTTTAACCACATAAGAAAAATATCGTAGTTAAACGAATTCTTTTTAGGGTAGTGGCGAGCGTGAAACACCCGACCTTTATACATAGCACTTTGCATTACAAGGTTTCACCAAAATGCTGGCATACGTCTAATGCGCTACGCACACCATCTTCATGGAAGCCGTTATACCAATATGCACCACAAAAATGCAGTCCGTCTACAGCGGAAATTTCATGTCGACGAGACTGCGCATTGATAGCGGCTTCATTAAATTGAGGATGGGCATATTGGTAAGTCCCTAATATTGCATCTTCGGCGATACCACTGCGATTGTTGAGTGTCACGCAAAAAGTAGTATCCGATTTAAGGCACTGCAAAATGTTCATATTATAAGTCAGTATCGCTGGCGAGTGATGGGCTTCGCGTTCATTAGGGATGGAATAGTTCCAACTGGCCCAGGCGAGCTTACGTTTAGGTAATACACTACTGTCAGTGTGCAAAATAACGTCATTAGGAATGTATTTTATTTGGCCAAGTATATTAGCTACAAGCTCCCGCTGGGGAATTTTGGCATTATCAAGCATGCCAAGAGCCTGATCACTATGGCAAGCAAAAATAATCTCATCGAACTGTTCACTGCCCTCATGCCAATTCACTTGATAGCCAGTATCTATTTTCGTCACGCCCGTAACTGGCGTACTTAATCGAATTTTATTGGAAAAACCCCTCGTTAAGGGCGCAATGTACTCTCTTGATCCGCCAATAAGGGTATACCATTGAGGACGATCGGTGACGTTAAGCAAGCCGTGATTATTAAAGAATCGTAAGAAAAATATAAAAGGGAATGCTTTTATGTCTTCGACACTCGTAGACCAAATTGCCGCGCACATCGGTAATATATAATTATAAATAAACGCGTCGCTGAAATGATGCTCGGTTAGAAAGCCAAACAAGGTTTGCTGAGCGTTTATGTTGGCTAAGTCTTGTGCTTTACACAGCTTATTAAAACGTAAAATATCTTTCACGATACGCCAAAACAAAGGACGAAAGATATTGCGTCGTTGAGCAAATAAACTGTTCAATGTATTACCGTTATATTCCAAGTTTAGCGCGGTATTTTTAACACTGAAACTCATTTCGCTGGGCTGACTCTTCACTTTAAGGCTGTCCATCAGCTTTATAAAGTTGGGGTACGTCCAATCGTTATAAACGATAAAACCCGTATCGATAGCATATTCGCGGCCATTGACAATGACGTCTTTTGTGGCTGTGTGTCCACCGATATAATCGTTGGCTTCAAAAATGGTAATGTCGTGTTTCTTGTGCAGCAGGTGGCCACAAGTTAACCCTGAAATTCCGCTGCCAATAATGGCAATTCGCTTAGACATCTTTGTCCGCTTCCTGTTTGTTATTTTTCATTTTCTTACTTAATGCGACTTTTATCGAGCTTGGTAGTCGTGATAACAGGCGAAGTACTACGCCAAACATCATAGGAAAATAAATATTTTTCGAACGCTTCTCGATACCGTTTAGCAAACTTGCGACTGCCTCATCAACGGAAATTCGCATAGGCATATCGAAATCGTTTTTATTGGTCAAGGGCGTTTCTACAAAACCCGGTGAAACACTTTGCACGATTACGCCTTTGGCAGCTAAATCGACCTCCATTGTTTTGGTCAGGTAATGTAAAGCGGCTTTACTAGCGCCATATGCTTGGCTCTGCGTAAAGGGCAGTAACCGGGCCATGCTGTCGACGATGACGAGTTGATTGCCTGCCATTAAATTGGGTAATAAGGCATTGATACAATTAATGACACCAAAGAAATTGGCTTCAAATACACGTTTAAACATATCTGGATCAAATGAATCAATATCGACGTATTCGCACACACCAGCGTTGAGAACGTATATATCGGCTTGCACATTACTCAATGTATCAAAAGTTTGTTGTGGGTCGGTCACATCAAAATTAAGGGTAGATAATGGGTGGCTTGATTCGAGTTCAGTGAGTTTTTCACTATTACGACCACATGCTATGACCTTGTAATGCCGATCAGCAGCAAGCTTTACCAATCCTTCGCCGATTCCTGATGTTGCACCAGTGACTAATATTTGTTTCATGACGCTAATCGCCCTTTAAGATATCTAATGACCGAACCAAGAACTGGTATATGTTCGTAACACATGCTGCCCAAATCGTAGTAATCCCGCTGGTAACTAATTTTATTCGCTGTCATCTCCAACTGGCTAATGCCTTGCACACTGATGTTTTTGCCTGCTTTTAGCTTAGGGTGACGAAAATGCATTACCCACGTTATCACCGCGCGGGAATCAAATTCATCTACTTGTTGTATGTCGAACGAGCATTCACTGACATTTTCAAGTAATTGCGCAAAATAATGTCGTACATTCACTAAGCCTCGGTGCTCTTTCACTGGGTCGACAAATACAATGTCTTCGCTATATAGATCCGCGAGCTCCTTGAGGGACTGGGTATCTAGCTTTTTGTAAAAGTCTACGAAACGTTCTACTGCTTCCATGGTGTCGCACTCGTTATATGTTGGAGATTATTATAAAGTTACTATGTTTGTTAACGTGTGAGTGAATTTTTAGATCATCATTCGGATGATTTTGAATGCCCATAGATCTAAATCGTTATGATCACGTACCAATTCATATCTACCATCTGAGTATTACAGTTGAATATGTTTACATTACCTTTATTCCCTTTATCAGCCCACATTTTACCTCAAGGACGTATGGCACTGCGCATTTTCGAACCGCGGTATATCCGTATGGTGAAAGAGGCGTGTGCGGCGCAGTCGGGCTTCGGTATTTGCATGTTGAATGCTAAAGGGGATAAATCCCTAAATGAGCACATTTATCATGTTGGGACTCACGTTAACGTTATTGATTTTGATATGTTAAACGATGGTTTACTGGGGATAACGGTAGAGGGGGACCGTTGTTTTTCTATTCAAAAAATTGAAACAGAAAAAGACGGTTTACGAATAGGACAATGTTCATGGCTTCCTACTTGGCGGGCAGAACCCGGCACTGATATTTCCTTAGTGAAGCAGCGATTAATTGATATATTTGATAAGTACCCTGAAATCCAAGATATGTATCCTGCACCTCATTTTGACGATCCTATTTGGGTGGTTTATCGATGGCTAGAACTTCTGCCAGTGTCTGCCGAACAAAAACAGCAATTTATTCAGCAAAAGGACTATGTCAAAACGGTCGATTTTTTGACACAATTGGTCAAATGATCTTTTTCACAGATAAGCCTGTATAAACTGTAATCGTTAATACAGGTGAAAAGTGATGCTTGTCGGAATCCCTTTGGAAACAAAACATTCAAATGCAGTTGTACCGAAAGAGTGTGCTGATGAAATGTCAGCATATCTTGAGTTAGTAGGGCAATTGCGCTGTAAACGCTCTTTTGCGGAAGTGTTTAATTATTTTGCCCCTCGGCTTCGCTCGTATGCGCTCAAGCAAATGGGTAACGAAGCACTTGCAATGGAATTGGTGCAAGATACGATGTCGAATGTGTGGCAAAAATCTCACCTGTTTAATTCCGAGAAAGGCGCGCCGTCGACGTGGATTTTTACCATTGCCCGCAATATCCGTTTTGACATGCTCCGTAAACAGCGCAATCGCAAAGAAGACATTTGCGCAGATGATTTATGGCCAGTTCTTTGTGAACAGACCGCAGACGTTAATGAAGTTCCCCTTGATGAACAAGTAACGTTACAAGAGCTCGGAAAGTTATTTGCTGAATTGCCCGAGAAACAACGTGCTGTTATTGAGGCTATTTACGTGGAAGGTAAATCCCAACAAGAAGTGGCTGACGAATTGTCCATTCCCCTCGGTACTGTCAAATCACGAACACGCCTTGCCTTACAGCGTTTAAAAGAGATGTTAAAAGACAATGATTAATTTCCATCCTGAATTGGCACATCTTCATGCTTTTGCTGAAGGGACATGTCCAGTTAATTTAGCACTGATCATTTCAGCGCATGTTGATATGTGCCCTCGTTGTCAGGCATTAACAATGCAAGCGCAAGAAGACATAGGTGCAAAAGAACTATCACGGGCTATTCAAGCACCTGTCGTTGATGTTGATAAAGACTTCAACGAGATGATGTTACAGATTATGCAAACTGCGGATGTTGAGCCCACAAAAACTCCACCAGTCAATCATCCGCTTGAACTCGATGGCCGCCAATTTACTTTGCCCAGAGCGCTCGCTAGATATACTCAGAAAACCGGTAACTGGTCTCGTCTAGTGGGTAAATTATGGCAGGCACCAGTGGATCTAGGGCAAGACGGTCAAGCTAACTTTATTTACATGGAAAAAGGCGGTCGTGTGCCTGAACACACCCACAAAGGTTCTGAGTTTACGCTCGTTATTGATGGCCAGTTTAGTGATGGTTTAGCCGACTATGATTGTGGTGACTTCACGATTATGGATGGCACTAATAAACACATGCCGTTTTCTGAAGCGGATGAAGGATGTTTAGTTTTTACCATGGTAGATAAGCCGCTACATTTTACATCGGGCTTAGCGAGACTTTTAAACCCATTTAGCCAGTTGTTTTTTAAATAACGTATCTCGTAAATTTCCCCCATAAAAAAACGCGCCTTGAGCGCGTTTTTTTTATCGGTAACCTATCAATCCCGTTAGCTGATAAAACTGCTTTTTGGATAGTTAAGTTTAAGTGTTTTCATGACATTGTTTTTCAAATCATCAAGCTTTAGCTGATCGTAACATTCCACCATGATTTCTAAGGCTTCTTGCACATGGTCTGTATCCGGATAGTACTCAAGCACATAGCGCCCACGGTTAGCTGCAGCTACGTACGCTTCACGACGCATATAGAAACGTGCAATCGCGATTTCGTACTTTGCTAGACGGCTTTTGATGTGCAACATACGTTTTTGCGCATCAGCGGCATATTTGCTGTCAGGGTACTTCTCAATTAAACGTCTGAAATCTTCAAATGCTTCACGAGATTTACTGGGATCGCGGTCTGAACGGTCAATACCCACTAATTCTTGAAATAAATTCTTATCAGATTCCATATTCGTTAATCCACGCATATATAAAGCGTAGTCAACATCAGCATGGTTTGGGTTTAGACGGGTGAAGCGATCAATAGTCGAAATGGCTTCATTCACTTTGCCTGACTTATAGTAAGCATAAATTAAATCTAATTGAACCTGATTTGATAAAGGTCCAAATGGATATCTTGAATCTAATGCACTAAGGGTCGCGGTGGCAGCATTGAAGTTACCAATTGCCATTTTTTCTTTCGCATCTTCATATAAAGATTGGGCGCTACGATTATTTACAACTACTTCTTCTTCATCTGGAGAGGACGAACAGCCGCTTATCGCGATAATCGCTGCGGCTAGAAAAATCTTGGGTAACGATAA
>TARA_R110001632_G_scaffold173318_1_pt1 | contig 24191 bp, 6 predicted proteins | sample TARA_R110001632 | Tara Oceans TARA_R110001632 (sample SAMEA4398266) | marine metagenome | biome: Polar Biome; feature: [SRF] surface water layer (ENVO:00010504); material: water (ENVO:00002006), including particulate matter (ENVO:01000060) such as... | depth 5 m
ATGCTAGGAAACAACAAGGTGACAGGGATATAGCTTCTCAAGAATCAAGATCTAACGTAGCTATTGCTAATCAAGAAGCTGTAATGGACCAGCAAAGAAAGACTCAGAATGTAATGACTGCAATGGATGCATCTAAAACTAATATTGTAAATCAACAAGACGTTAATAAATTTAACTCTACAATGGGAGCTAAAGTTGATGAGTTTAATAGAGGAGCTGATGCAGCAACTAAAGACAGAAGATTAAACGCTTTAGATAGTGCAGTTAAAACTGTAGCTGGTATGAACAAAGATAGACTTCAATACAATGCACAGGAAAGATTAGCACAAGCTATATCTGGAAATACAGGTGTATATGATAGAGAAGGTTATGGGCAAACTCTAATACAAGCTGGGCATGTTCCTGGTACAGATGCATATAATAATATGATGAATACTTATATCAAATCAAATAATGCAACTTTTGCGGATGGAGAAGAGAGTAGTTCTAGTTCTACAACAACAGAAAAAACAACTACTAAAAAGAAATATAACGCTGATGGAACGCTACAAGATACAGAAGTAACAACATTAAAAAAAGGCGGGTTTGTACCTACCGGATTTAGAAGAAGGTACTCTTAAAAATAAATTATGGCAAATCAATATAGTAACTATACACTAGCACCGTACGTATCTCAATACGTAAATCCCTACTCAGTTGAATCTAATCAAATTTTAAGGGAAAGGTTTGATAAAAATAAAGCAAACAAAGATAAAGTTGATGCTACATTAGGGGCTTGGGATACACTAGAAGGAGATGCCCATTTAGTAGATAAAGCTAAAGAGCAAACTAAAAATAAACTAAATCAGTTTATTGAGAATGGGAATTACGAAGACGCTAATATGGCTATTAGTGAAGTTATGGTAGATTTGGAAAGTGATAAAGGTTTAAAGCTAGCTAAACAATCTCACGATATTCGTCAGCAAGAGCTTTCTTGGATGTCAGAGATGCAAGTAAAACATGGAGCAAGTTTCTTAGATTTTGGTAGAGATAAAATTAAGTCTCATCAGTCTTATTATAAAAATGAAGAAGGAGAGTTTGTAGAAAATGTATACAATCCTACAAATGAAAAAGAGCACGACTATGACAAAGCTATGTCAGGCATTGTTGGTAATATAAGAGCAGATTATACAGGTATATCTAGAGGTAAAGCAGATAAAATTGCAGAAGCTCTTATACCTACATATATGAATTCCACAGAAGGTGATCAAGATTACAGAAGACTTACAATAATAAATGGAATGAGTCATAACGAAGCTGTTAATGATATTAGACAAAGACTACAAAGTCTTACAGATCAACAAATACATAGAACTAAAGCTGCTTCTATACAGAACAGTGGTAATAAAATGAATGGTAATGGTACTATTAATAAAGGGTACACTGCAATAAGTCAAGACAATCTTAATTTAGCAGATCATTACAACAAAGTATTAAGCAGTAATTCAAAAGTATTTGAAAACTTTGAAACTGGAGATTATAGTACTTTCAAGAAAATGGGTAGAGATAATCAAAGAATGATGATACAGCAAGCTAAAGCTAGTATGCCGCCTGCAGAGTATGCAGAATGGAAAAAACATAATATAGATTTTTATAAAGGACATGAAGAATTTGGTGCTCTTGTAAACTATTCTACTACTAATACTTGGCAGCCTACAAATGCTACTCAAGAAGATTTTGATACAGGTGAAATGATAGGAACTGGAGGTGTAACAATGGCTGCTGCCGGTGCAGGTATGTTAGTCTTTGGAGCAGCTAATGCTTGGAATCCACTTGGATGGGGAGTATTAGGAGCACTTGGGTTTGCATCTTTAGTTGGTATGGGGGTTAATGCAGTATCTCAAGTAGCTGAAAAAGGATATTTAAATGAAAAAGGTAATGTAAGAGATGTTCTAAATCCTGACCAAGGTGATGGAATGTTATTTGGATTACTTGATTCTGAAGCAGAAGAACTTGCTTCTAACTTAGAAGATACAGACTGGGTAAATAAAACTTTAGGGACTGATTATAAAAATGGAGATCCAGTTTATGAGCAGCTTAAAAAGAATGCTCAAGCTTCTTTGCTTTACAGACAACAAGGAGGAGGTGATGTAGCAGATGATGCTATTAATAATTATAAAGAAGACATATTTGAAGCTGAAACATATGTACCAGATTATAAAAATACTAAACTAGTAAACGCTATTGGAGAAGTAGAAAAACAATTTGATCCTAGTGATTGGGATTTCTTAGGTATACCTGAAGGAGGTCCTGGTTGGGACGAGATGATGAAAACTTCTGATGGCAAAACAGTTAATCCAGGAGATGCTAAGATAGAATTTAGGGGAATTATAGCTCCTAGTATTGATGATGATACTCCTCTTATGTTTAAGTGGAATGTCAATGGAAAAACCTATCTTGCGGAATCTAAACCAAACAGGCCAGGAGCATTTGACTTAGAAGAGTTAATAGCAATGGATATGAATCAGGCACAGCTAGTTGTATTGGATAGAGCTAGACAATGGACTAATCAAATGGAGACTAACCGTAGTGGTAAAGGTCCTGATGGTAACCCAAATAAGCAAGAATTAGTAGAACATTTAAACCTACTTTATCAAAATATTGTAGGTATGGATGAAAAAGATGCTGGAATGTACGCAGAAGATTACATGATAAAATCATTTCAAAGAGCTAATCCTGTTCTTATTGAGCAGATTACTAAACAAGTATACGGAGAAGGAAAAGAATACCAAGATCTTACACCTAAAGAAAGAGAAATGGTAGACAATGAGTACCAATCATATTACCAAATCTATAAAAGTGGAGAGGTAAGATAAAACAATATATATGGCAATAGGAAATAAGAAGACTACAGGTATAGGTTCAACAGACTTAATTCAACCTGGAGATGAAAATCACAATAATTTATTAGATACTACAGCCGGATCAGAACAATCGGCTACAAAACCTATAGAACTAAATCATACACTAGTTCCTGAAAGAGGTGTGTCTTTAAAAAATATAGACCATAAATCTTATAGTAGTTATATTGATAGACCCTTTTCTTATATTTCAGATGATGCCGAGGACTTAAGAGCTTATAATCAAGGTGTAGGAGAGAAGATAGCTTATGGTATACCTAAATTTGTTACTAGAGTAGGAACAAATGTATTAGGATCTACAGTAGGTTTAGTATATGGAGGAGGTGCTTTTTTAGGAGGTTTATTTGATGGACCAGAAGGACAAAATGCTACTAAATCCTTTTTTGATAATGATTTCCAAAGAGGATTAGATGGAGTAAATGACTGGATGGACGGGCAATTACCAAATTACTATACTAAAGAAGAGAACAATTATAACTTCTGGCAATCAATGGGTACATCTAATTTCTGGACAAATGACTTTTCTCAAGGATTATCATTTGTTGCAGGAGCTGTACTATCAGAGTACTTAACAGCAGGAATGGCTACTAGTTCTCTGGCTGCCAGAGGAGCTAATCTATTTCGTAAGGTAGGTAAAGCTAGTGGCGCAACTAAAGGAGCTAAGTATAATCAAGCAGGTACTAAGATAGATGACCTTAAAAAAGGTGCAGATGATATATTTGATGCAAAGAAGTGGGGTAACATGGCTACTACTATGCGTCAACTAGGTACTGGTGCAATGTATGAGGCAGGGGTAGAAGCAAGACATCATTATGACCAATCTTTATCTAACTTAGAAGGTGCTTTTCAAGACGAGTATGGGAGAGATCCTAACACAGAAGAGATGGCACATCTAGTAGATATTGCTACTAAAAGTTCTAATGCTGTATTTGGGGCTAACGTTGCGTTGGTAGGATATGGTAATTATATGATGTTCCCAAAGATTTTTGGTAAAGGTATAAATGGTACTAAAAATAGTTTAAAGGGTAAGATAGGTGCAGAAGTTAAGGATGGGGCTGCTAAATGGAAAGCTCTTTATAAAGATGTTACTAAAGGAAGAGCATTTGCAAATAGTGCATGGAGAGTATTAAAGACTCCATTATACGAAGGGTTTGTAGAAGAGGGTGGACAAAAGCTTGCAGACTTATCTGGTCAACACGCAGCTGAAAGGTTTTTTAGAATGAAAGAAGATCCAAGTATGCTTGATATGGTAGGAGGATTATTAAACAGTACAGATGATGCTTTTGCAGAGACGTATGGAAGTAAAGAAGGACAGAAAGAAATAGGACTTGGGTTTTTATTAGCTGCTATGGGGCTTCCTGGTAGAGGAGGTAAAAGAGACGCTAGCGGAAAAGAAATAAAAGATGCTAATGGTAAAACCAAAACAGGGTGGAAACCTTTAGGAGGAGTTCTTGGTACTATACAAGATATGAACTATGAGAAGAAAATGATTGATGCTCATGTTTTAAAAATGAATAAAGATAAGAATCTTGTAGGAGCTTTAAACAATGCTAAAGATGCAATGGTAAGAGCAGGTGTGATACAAGAAGATATGGATTTTGGGCAGCTTATAGATAGTCCTTTTGTGTACAAGAATTCAGAGCACGATAATATATTTAACTTTATAAACTCTAGAGTAGCAGCAGGTCACGAGGCTAATGTTATTGATCAAATAGACATGATTAGAAATATGACTGTTGCAGAATTTAGAGAAGCTTTTAACTGGGATGGTAATGAAGATTTAAATGACGCACAATTAGCGGATAAACAAGGAGAAGTTGCAGATATGATGCAAGACAGACTTGAGTCTATTAAAGAAACTAGGTCTAAGGTTAATGGAACTTTTATGAACTATGATGACAATACTAAAGATGCTATAACACATGCATTATCTACTAGTAAAGATTCTGACACAAGAGAAGAAGCAATTATAAATGAAATAAAAGATATTTTAGGATTTGATCCTGAAGCTGATATGGAAGTAGACTCTAGATCTATAAGAGATGAAAGAGAAGAAATAGGATTAAGAACTAGACTTGCTAGATTATGGGAAAGAATTACTCCTGCACAAAAAAAGAAAATATTAGCTTTACCTGAATCTAAATCTATTATGCGTAGAGTAGGGATGGATGCATTTACAGATCCTACACATATAGAAGAGTTAGCTTTAGAGTTAATGACTGAAAGAAAAAGAATCTATCAAGAAATTGAACAACTTAATTCTGATGAAACAGTTCCTAGACCAGCAGTGTTTGATAAGAATGGTAAAAATATAGGAGGTACTAAAAAGCAACAAGAAAAATGGGCTAAACTAGAAAACTTAAATTCTGAGTACGATAAGATAAATGAAAAAACTGAGGCTTTAATGGATGCTATTAATAAAGGACTAGATCCAGATTTAAGTGCTTCAGAACAACAACAGATTGATAAATTTAAAGAGAATGACCCTACAGGGTATGCTACTAATAGAGAAAAATTAACAAACCTTTTTAAGGATGCTAGAAAATTAAGAGCTCGAAGACATAGAGCTATTAATATGGTAAATGACTTAATGGACTACAGAGATGCGGTTAAACAGCCAGGTAAATGGTATGATCCTAAAAGCTTGTTTACAAAAGCTACTCCAGGTACAAAGGTTCCTTTACCAAAATTACTCGCTCCTAGAATGGTAAGAGATGTAGCTGCTGAAAATGCTGAAGATATTAAAGACATGAATTTAAAACGTCTGTTTACTAAGTATCAAGGTAAGATTATAGAAATGCAGTATACTAAAGTTGATAAAACAACAGTTGAAGGATTAAGGCAAATTGCTAAAGAAGCAGGTATAGAAGAAAAAATTGTTAATGATGTATTAGAGCTTAAGAATAAGAATCCTAAACTAGATGATTTAACAGCCTATAAACTTGCATTGCAATCAGATAACATTAGTTTAAATGATGGACCTAAAACAGGTACATATAGATTTTATATAAAACCTGGAAAAGTTTCTGGGGCTTCAGATAACGTATTAATAGCGTATCCAACTCAAGAGAACGTAGAGCTTCTAATAGAAAGACAGGAACTTGTTAAACTTAAAGATAATAAAGTAGCTAAAGCTCGTATATCAGAGATTGATAAATTATTAAATGGGCAAGGTCTTATAACTGATTTTACAATTAAGAATTTAGGATTTTTAAATTCTGGTACTAACATTAAAGAAGTTACAGAGTCTACACAGGTAGCAGAGATTATAGAAGCTGCAACTAGTGCTTCTAGACAAGAAATACAAAATGAACTAGCAAGTATACAGTCTAGAATAGATAAATTTACTGAGACTTTAGAAAAACTAGGTATAGATTTAGCAGAAAAATCACAGTCTAAGGTAAAATTAACACCAACTCTTAAAAAGAATCTAGCTAATGAGATATACAATGTTAATTTAGAGTATAATCAAATTAAAGAACATCTAGAAAATCTTGAAGTAGAGAAAGTACAACTACAAAATAAACTAGAAGAAGTAGTAAAATTAAATACAGCTGTTTTAGATGCTCAAGACTCAGTAGAAAGTTTAGGTAATATGTCTCCTGTAGAAAGAGAACAAGCTATAAACACAGCTGTACAAAATAAACTTACTGAATATTTAAAAGATAAATTTTTAAGACATGCAGATGTGCTGCAAGAGTTTGTTAGTAAAGGATTCTTTAATGATATAGATATACTTAATGATAAGTTTAGAAATGAAGAAGATGCTGCAAGATTACAAGAGCTTGCTGAAATGGTATTTGATTTTGCAAATAGTAACGAAGAACTACCTGCAGAATTACTATCATTGTTAGATGAAGGTATGGCTGATATAAAGTATAAAATAGATCAAGCTAAGCCTATTTTAAATAACCTAATGCAGCAAATACACTTTAAGTTAGATGGGCCAAACCGTCCTGAGAACTATGATCATAGATTTAGAAACAAAGATGAGCAAAGTAGAAGAGCTGCATTTGAAGCTATTTTAAATGATGTGCAAGAGCTTAAAATGAAATATGAAAGTGCTAAAGAGAATTTAAGAAATAAATTAAGAGTAGATCTTAGTCCTTTATTTGAAGAGATAAACCAGCAGGATACTATAAATGGTAGGTATAGTGCAGCTAATGATATATTTGTTGCAAATTATTCTGCTGTTATGGAAGAGATTAAAAGACTTACTACTCCAGTAGCAGATGAAATGTTAGGAGATGAAGCCCGTACATCTGAAGGGGAAATGACAGAAGAAGAGTTAGAAGCAGAAATGACTCGTAATGAGAAAGCTTATTACAATTCTCCATCTATAAAGAAAGTAAAACTAGCTAAAACTGCAGGTAATCATAAAGAAGCTTTAAGAAAATATAAAGAGCTAAAAGAAAAAGTTAAAAGAACTAAAGCAGAACAAGAGCAGTTTGAGCATTACACAGATATGCTTGTGTTTTATGACTGGGTTGCTAGATCTAATAATGATAAGAGTAATATTAAGTATAATAATTATAATTTAATACCTCTTACTAGACAGAGTATTGTAGAGTTTGATGCTCAACAAGTAGATTCTGAAAATAAAATTGGAAGTTTAGTTAAATTTTATGACCACACTAAAAGTAAAAAAGAATCTAGATACTCTACAATAGAAGATTCAAAATTTGCTAAAGCAGCTACAAGAGATGAGAGTTTAGAAGATATAATATTAGTAGTAGTAGATGATCAAGGAGTTCCTATAAAACATGAAGGTAACATAGTATACTCTTCTATGATGGGAACTGAGGCATATAGAACAGAGTTTGATAATAATGGAGTTGAACATAAAGTTTATAGATATGGCCAAAAAGATCTAATTAAAGTTAATGGTACAGTGCCAAACTTTACTAAAAAAATAAATGGTAGAAAAAGAGTTTTCTTTACTGGACAAATGTCTGAAGAGTCTAAAGGTATTCTACAACAACATAAAGCTTGGAGACAAAGCATTCTAGAAGAGCAGCCTTTAATGTATTTAAATATTACTGGAAAATCTCATGGAATGCAAACCTTTGGAGAGCAAGGTGCTGACCATAAAGGTATGGCAAGAAATACTATTGTAAAGAGAGAACAGGATGTAAAGAACATTGCACTAAGTGTAAGTAATAATCCAGAAACAAATAAAGTAAGTATTAATAACAGACAGTATGGAGTTAAAGCAGGATTTTTATATGCTGTAAAAGATGGTAATCTTATAAGATTTAAAACAAATAAGCTTCCAAAGAATATACAATTAAACGTATATAATACTTTAAAGTTATTTGCAACTCAAATAGAAGATTCTAAAACAGGTTCAGGTGTAGAAAATCCACAGTTTTTTCCTAACAGTGAAAAAAGTATTGTTAAGCAGTTAGCAGATCTTATTTATTTTGGAAAACATTCTAAAGGTAGAACTAATAATCAGTATAGTATTTATACTGAAGGAGACACATTATATTTTGGAGGGCAGTCTATGACGTTTGCACAACTTAAAAATTCAGAAGCACACCCTGAGTCTCATGGAGAACTTAAAAACTTTTTAGCTGAGCTATATGTACAAGTTAACTCTAGAAATTTAACTGCTAGAGCAGGTAATAAAGAAGATGGAGTAGCTCTAGGAGATCAAGCAGTAAGAGAAGACAGTGGTAAAAAAATACAAGGATGGTTTTTAGCTCAGCAGAGTGCTAATAAAAAAATTAAAAAAGCTAGAGGTAAGATAAAAAAGAAGAAAGGTCAAACTAAAGGCGCTTATACAGCAGCTTTATATGCTGCAGCTAAGTTAACAACAGCAGAAAAACTTGCGTTAAAGTCTAGTGCTCCATCTCCTAGTTACTCACAATATATATATCATGAAGTAGCAGAGAACGGAGAAGTTAAAATGCAAACTTGGGATAACTATACTCATTTTTTAATGGGTAGTAAAAGTACTGATGGTAATAGCAGAACTGTTTTTGAAATACCAGTAACTGTTAACATGGTTAGTGATACATATACTGCTGAACAACCTTCTGAATCATTTGCTAATCCTCAGTTTCAAGGTCAATATTTAGTATTTAATTCTAATAGTAGAAACGTACCATTTTCAGATTTAGCTGAACCTAGTGCTACACCTAAACATAACCGCCAAGATGTAAATAAATTAGTAATTACAGAAGAAGAGGACCCTAATTTAGATCCGGCTGATAAGCCTTTAGAAGGAAAAGCTCCGTCAGGTATAACAGAAGGTAAACAGTATACTTATACTATACCTGCTAATGGTACCCAAATAAAATTTGAAGTAGAGCTAGTTAATCACGAAGCTCAATCAATAGACTTCCAGATTGTACAACTTAGTAACAAAGTAGGTACTGAAATACCTTTAGAGAATTTCACTAATGATATGCAGATGGCGTTTAGACAAATCTTATATGCAGCAGAAGCAGCAAAAGATATTGGTAGTACTAAACAAGAAAAGTTAGAAATTTCAGAAGAAGATAAAAATGAAGGTAATACAACTGACTTAAAAGATATAACAAAAAAGAAAAGAACTAAAAAGGGTACAACCGGGGAAGATGTAGATGGAGCTAGTATGAACACTAGTACTTTAGCGGCAATGCAAGAGGATTATGAGTTTATGGATTTTGATAAAGAATATGAAAAATTTAAAACTCTTGTACCTAAAGACCGTAATGGAGAACCTATATTTAAAGTAAATATTGTACAAGGTTTAATACGTAATAGAGATTTTGGATATTTTACTAGTACTGGAAACATATTATTGTCTAGTGAAGCTGTACGAGGTACTATTTATCATGAAGCATTTCACGGTATAACATATAAGTTTTTAAGTCCGGCAGAAAGATCTGAGTTATATAACGAAGTAAGATCTATAAGTGGAAAGCAAAGAACATACAAAGGAGATGTTAAAGAGTTAAAAAGCTTTACAGATCTTGAAGCGGACGAGTGGTTAGCTGAGGAATTTAGACAGTATACTTTAAATGAAGGGCAGTATAATATAGGGTCTAAGGTAGAAAAATCATTAATTCAAAAACTCTTTGATTTTTTATTGAAGTTTTTTAATAACATAAGTTCTTCTAAACAACTGTTTGAAAGAATACATTCAGGGCACTTTAATCACGGAGTAGAAGAGTATGTGTCTTATGACATTGCAGAAGCTTTGAAGGGTAGAGGAGGAGCATCTATGAGTGCATACAGAGTTTCGTCTGGAGCTTTGAGAGATTTAAATAGTGGTATTACTGTAGCATTATTTGATATGATACATAAGGCAGATGACTTTGGTATAGAAGAGATATTTGAATTAGCAAATAATCCTGAACAACTGGAAATGACATTAGCTCAATATTATGGAACTCCTGGGGATCATGGCAAAAGAAATACAGTAGGTAGTTTATTGTTAGAGCAAAACTATCAAGCTTATAATGCAGTACTTGCACAATCAGAATTAGAGACAGATCCTAAAAAAATACAAACATTAGAAAGTGAGCTAGATGCATTAGAGTCACTAGAAACTATTATAAAAGAAGAGTGGAGTACTCTTATAAGTAGAAATATAGATTATTTAAAACAATTTAAATTAACTCTATCTGCAGAGAATGTAGAAGAGCAAATAGCTGAAATGAACGCAGACAATAATGATACTAATAAAGACTCATTATCATATAAACCTGCTAACCAAATAGATCTTAAAAAAACTGTAAAACCTAGCATTAAGTTACTACTAGGAACTCTTCCAAGAAGTATTAGTAATGTAGATGGAAATCCAGTACTAGAAACAAACAAATCTGGTACATATCAACTAGCCTCTTCTTCTGAAGTGATAACTACTTTGTATAAACATCTAGCAAACAAAAGTTCTATAGATGAAATATATGAAAAACTTGTAGAACTGTCTACAGAGAATTTAACTTATAAAATATTACTTAAAAGGCTAGGTATATTAGAAGGAATAGAATCTGTTACAAAAGATGATTATAGTCAAAATAAACTTAGAATGTTGTTTGCTTTACTAAAAGTAGTAAATAACTCTAATGAAGAGTATGGTACACTGTTAGCAAGAAAACAAATAAATAAGGATGATAATCCAGGTAGATTTATTAATGATTCTAATACAGAAAAAGCGGAACAAATAACTAGAAATAGATGGAACTACAATTTTAAAAAGAATATACTAAACAATACTTTAGGGAAAACTCTTCCAGATGGTAGACGTATATTAGATTTAAATAAGAAGTTTAGAATTGGTGATAGAACTGCTTCATTTAAAGAATTTGCTTCAAGTAATCTTGATGTAAATGACATGCTTCCTTTGTTAGAAGTTTTAGGTATTGAATTTTTTGGAGTTGATGCAATATTAAAAGGTATCGATCAAGGTAAAATTAATAACTTTATGACTATTGCTGATTGGGTTGTAGGAGATGTTATAAAGAATGAGGGTGATGTATCTTCTGTGTTTGGAGGAGAAGTAGAAGGTAATCTTAAAACTTTAATAGGACTAGAAGTTGATAATAGTACTTTAGCTATTACTTTACAACATGTTAATCCTTCTGGCCAGCAAGTGTTTGGTATTAACAGAAAACATTACATTAATATATTATCTGATAAGTTAAATACAGATCCAGAGTTTATTGAGGAATTGATGGACAATTCACCTTATATGTTTGGTACTTTGTTTTATGAAGAACCTATAATTAAAATAAAAACTTTAGAAGGAGGTAAAAATATAACGTCAGGTAAAGGATTTGACATATCTAAAACTACTAAAGCTAATTTAGCAGGAGTACATATTACATCTATCTTAGATGGATATGTTCCTTTAATACAAACAGGAAATAAAAAAACTGTTAGAGCAATTAAGATAGGAGAAAATAAACCAAGGACAGAAGAAGGTATGACAAATTACCTTACAGATCTTTTAAAAGCAGAGATACTTACTGCAAATAAAATAAGAAGAACTCCTGCGTTACAACAAATACCAGAGTTAAGAAATACTGGCATGCAGTTACAATTCTTTAATGACTCTTCTATCTTTCCTACTATTGTAACTGGATCTAAAGCGTTTATAGAAGCAGAAATTCTTGACCAAGAAACTAAAAAGTTTAATAAGTTTATTGAATCTGAGCCAGTACAAAAAGAAATTGCAGCTATACTTTTACAAAGAAGAAGAGAAGCTTTAGATTTACTTAAAAAATACGGATTAGTAAGTAAAGGAAAAAATAATAATTACAATAACACGGCTATTGATGACGTGTATATACAAAGTGCTTATGAAGCATTACCAGAGAAACTAAAAGTAAAAGCAACTACAAAAAACGGTAATATTAGTGTGTCTGTTATAGAAAGTTTATCAAAAATGATAGCAGATAATCAGCTTATTGGTATGATAGAGCAAACTAGATTATTTTTAGGACATCCTGCATTATATAAAGATATATTTAAACGTACGTCTGGTATGGTAGGATCTAAAGTATACCCTATGTACAATGCAGCTATACTAGATGCGTTAAACAGACAGTATCCTAGCGGATCTATATCTACTGAAGGAATACCAACTAATCATAAGCATAGAGATATTGTTAGAATGGTAACTAGAGAAGAGTATACTAAAGAGTCTGAATACCTTTCTTTATATAGAGATAGATTAAAACAAATGGGAAGACCTGATGTTGTTGATGCAGTAGAAGATGCTTTTGGAAAAATGGATGTTTTTGATGGTGGAGGATATGTTTCTTTTGACTTTTATAGATCAGCTTTGATTATGACTGACAACTGGTCTAATAAACATGAAAGAGCTTATCAAAAAATAGTACAAGGAGTAGAACTTAACCCTAATGAGGTTGTTTCTTTTCCTCCTTTAAAACCACAAGTATTTGCAGATAATAAGGTTGGGGGAATGAGTGTAAAAATGTTTAATAAATTTGCATTGTTTCCTATTCATCCTAATTTATCTAAACTTACAGGTTTTAAAGGTCAAGCTACAGTTTTAGATGATATATATGATGATATGATTAAAAATGATATTGATTATATGGTAGTTCCGTCTGCAACAAAAGTAGGTGCTAAGCAAAATTCTAAAAATGTCTTTGAGCCTATGATAGATCCTGAAACAGGAGCTGCAATACCTTTATCAGATGATATTAATTACATACAAGAGTTTTCTTTAGAATACTTTGGTATACAGTTAGACCCTTCTGAAAATAAAAGTAATGTTAGAATAGGTACACAGTCTGCTACAATGTTATTTATGAATGTTTTTGAGCAAGGGTTTTTAAATAAAGATCAATATTCTGAAGAGTTTGTAAAATTAGAGTCTACATATCAAAACATTCATACAGCAATGATTGATAAAGACATTATTAAATTAGCAGATAAGTTAGGGTTTACAAAAACTGCTGAAGGATTTGTAGCTGGTAAAGACAGTAAGCCACGTATGAAGCAAGCAATTGCTAGTGAGATGAATAAGAGGGATCTTCCTGAACACATGAAAGATTCTATTAATTTGTTATTTGATAGTGAATTATCATATACAAACCTATTAGCTAATAAGCAAAAGATAGATGATTTATTATATAGTATTGTAACCAACACAGTTATAGCTAGAAAGATTAATGGTAATATGAATACTCTACAGGCTGATGTAGGCTTTACACTTAAAGCTGCTACTGACGCTCAGCTAGATATTCCAGGGTACAGACCATTGAAGTTCTATGAGTTTGAAAAAGATGGTAAAACTGTTAAAGCTATGGAAGTATATTTACCACATCATTTAAAAGCAGAGTTTGGATTAACTTTAGATATTAATGACTTTACAGAGAGAGCTAAAGAAATTATTGGTTTCCGTATTCCAACAGAGGGACTTAATTCTGTAGAATTTATTAAGATAGCAGGATTCTTAGAACCACATATGGGACCTACTATTGTAGTACCACATGAAATGGTTGCTAAATCAGGTGCCGATTATGATATTGATAAGTTAACTATATATTTACCAAACATTGAAAGAAATGAAGATGGTAAAGTAGACTTAGTTAAATCTGTAGAGACTCCATACGAATTATCTCAAAGAGATAGCGCTTCTTTTAAAGCAGCTGTAATAAAATTATATGGAACAGATATAGAAGGAGCAACTGGATATTTAAACCTATTTGAAAAGGCTGCAACAGAAGAATTAGCAAACAATCTATATGAATTAGGCTTTGACAATCTGCCAGATGCATTTAAGCAGCCAACTGATGTTGTACAGAACATGCTATTAGATAGTATGAAGAGTGTACTTAGACATGAATTAAGTTTTCCTCAATTAATATCTCCAGTAGGGTCTTTTACATTAAGAGATATTGCTCACGAAATACATGATGCGCAGGTAGGAGCAGATATACAAGGAACTACTACAGAAAAGAAAAACTTATTAGATGTACTTTCAATTGATAATCTAATAGAAACATCTTATCAGATGCATCAAACACTAGGTGGTACAGGTGTTGTTGCTACAAGTTTAACAGATTTAGCTAAATCACAACGTTCTGGATTTGCTTTTAACATGGAAACTAGACCAGATCTATTAATCAAAGATACTAAAGGAGAGCAAATACTTTTAAACTTTGAAGGGTTAGAAAATCAACCTATACAATTAGGAAAAGTATATGATACTGATGGGCAGTTTATTAACTTTGCAATGCAACAGTATATATCTGCTTATGTGGATGGGGAGAAAGATCCTTTTGCTATGTATGTAAACGCAGGTCAAGCAGGTGCTGGTGTACACATGTTATTAATTAGAGCAGGAGTTCCTTTACCTACAGTTCTTAAGTTTATGGCACAACCTATAATACATGAGTACTATAGAATGAAGAACTTGCAATCTGTGTCTAATGAACAAAGTGTATATGGCATTAAACTATCAGAAAAAGCAGTAGTCAGTAGTATTAGAAAATTAGTTGGACAAGCTAAAGGTGGAGCAGCTTTTAACGAAGAGATGTTAGACAAACAAGACATTGTGAATGGTAAGGCAGAAAGATCACAAACTAGTATGTTAGTAACAAATTTACGTGATATGGAAGGTGGTCAAAAACAACTACAAGCACAAATCTTTGAAGACTTTTTAAAATATAAAAAGTATGCTGAATATGTTAGGAAGGCTCAGCAATTAGCTACTTATGATACATCTAAATTACAAAATGGATATAATTTAATATATTTACAAGGTTTAGAATCTTATTTATTAGAAGAAGGTATATTTAATAATTTAGATGCGAAAACAGGATTAAGAGAAGCGATGTCAGGACTAGGACAAGAGCTACAAACAACTCCGTTCTTAAGAAGTTTAAAAATGATTTATGATCAAAGTCCTCAACTGTTTAAACAAACAGATTTAAAAGAAAACATTGTGTTTACAAGTGGTGAAATAGAAACTAACCCAATTAAAACACAAATGGGACTAATGGTGCAAAACATGATTAAAGATTCAGTGTCTCAAGATGAAATCTTATATAGATTGAAATCATTTGATAATTATATAACATCTTGGGCATGGCAAACAAGAAGAGGAATAGAACAGACTCAATTGAACGATAGATATGCAGAATTATTCCAGGGAGCTGATAGTTTACCTAGAAGATTATCTAGAGCTAAAGATAAATATTCGGATAATATTTTAATTAGAGATTTATTACCTATACTACAAGAATTTGAAAGTGATGTAAATATGGATTTTTCTGTAGATAAATTACAGCTTAACTCTAAAAAATACAGTTCTGATGAAACACAAGATTTAGCAGATGCTTGGTACGAACTATTCCACATGGGTGGAGAAGCACAAAAGCTAGCTGAAGATATTATGGACTACAGTTTAATTAAATCAGGGACCGATTTTCATCCTAGTTCTTTCTTCCACGTGTTACCCGGTGCGGTTGTGTTAGAAAAAACTACTCCTATGATACAAAAAGTACATGATTCTATACATAAAGCTGCTAAAGGAAATGAATATATAAATACAGGAGTAGCAAAACAAATGTATGATGATTGGTTATCTAACTCTTGGGATAATCCTAGGATTGTTAGACAAATATTTGATAAAAACTCTAGATTTAAAAGTAAGTTATTTGATACTAAAGAATTTAAAGACGAAATAGTTACTATAAGAAGCGTAAGAGATGTTACTGATCGTAAAGGAGTAGTTGGACCAGAGAATAGATATTTTTCTGCTACTTTTAAAAGACTAAGTTTTGACGCTGAGTCAGGAGTTGCTCAATATTCTATGATAAATAAAAAAGGTGTTTTAGGACATTTAAAAGAAATAGGAACAGATAAAACTTCTATAGTAGAAGCTAATAACTATCCTTTTGGTAGACAGAAAGTTAATATTCCTACAAAATACTTAAATAAAATTTTAGAAAAAAAGCAAAATTGGTTAACTTTTCCAATGAACTTGCAAAATAAAAATATGGTAGCTGATGGTGTTATTACCACATCTCCAGGAGTAGATATATCTGTAGAGAGACTTTTTCATTCAACTCTTAAAGATTTGTATACTAGTTTTAATTACATTAAATTTGGCGTTGCTAATAAAGCAGATTTACAAATGCATATTGCAAGTAATCTAGGATATAAAAATTGGGCTGAGTTTGCTAAAGATCCACGTCACTCTGCTTTTATGAAGAAGAATGCTAGAATACAGTTTTTTGATGCAACAATATTAAGAGTTACACCTTCGGAAGTAGCTAGTAAAATTGATGAGTCTAAAGCTCCTGTTACACAGAGTCTGAATAGTATAAAATCAAAATTTAAAAATAACGAGTGTTAATATGGCATGTAATTTAATAAGAAATAAAAGAGGAGAAATAACAAATGTATTTCTAAATAACGGAAAGCCATCTAGTTTGTTCTCTATAATAGATTCTATAGTAGAAAACAAAGAAGCTTCTTATGCAGTATATTTAGATATAGTACAGCAAAATGAAGATGGCGCTTTAGGATTTGCTCCTTTAAACGAACAAGGAGAACCTAATCCATTTACTAATACTAAAGCAATGCAAATGGTCCAGGCTGCAGCTGTAGAACCTGGTATGTATGCAGATAAAGTTAAGCAGTTAAATCACATGCACAAGAAAGATCTTTTAAAAGAGACTATAGAGAATTTCTTGAATAACATAAATGTAACTGTAAATACTGTAGAAAATATACACGATAAAAATAATAATAAGTTAAGTGTTAAAGGTCAAGCCAAAATGCTACAGCGTATTATAAACGTAGCAAATGGGACAGGCGTAGACACACTCGCTGAAGAGGCAGCACATTTTACAGTTGAATTACTAAGAGCAGATGTAAATCCTTTGTATACATCTATGTATAATCTTATAGAAAATTATAGTGAGTACAAAGAGATGTTAGATAAAGATAACTTTTACTTTAAACAGTATGAGGGAGATATAGACATGCTTAAACGTGAAGCTATAGGTAAAATTATATCTAAGCATATTCTTGGAAATGATATACAGTCTGATTTTGTAGAGCAGAGTCCAGAGAAAATATCGAGATTACAAAGATGGTGGGACAAAGTAATGAACATGCTTAGTAAATTGTTAGGTAAGGGGTCAAATCCTTTCGTGCAGTCTGCAGAACTTACTCTTGCTAGCAGATTACAAGATGTTATGAATACAGATCCTAATATTATTATGTTACCTGATGCAGAATTCTTTGAAGCACAAGATCCAGAACTTACACCATTTGAAAGAGTGATGCTAGATCAAGATAAGTATGATCAAATGGATGTTGATGTAGAAGGAAATCCTAATTGGGAATTTCTATCAGAAAATGCAGCACTAAAAATAAGAAGATATTTTAATATAGAGACTGGAGAAATAATAGAGAATCGTATGTCTGATGCCTCTTCTAGATTGTATAAAAAGAATAGTAGAGAATTTTACGGATACTCAGAAGAGCAAGAAGCATACTTTAAGTTGATGGGTAAGTTTAGAACTGATGCAGGTGATAGAATACACGGATTGATGGAAGAACTAGTTAACTATCACACAGGAGAGTCTAAGATTACACCAGCTGCACTACAAAGTAAATATACTGAGTATGGAATACACTTTAAAAAAGTAAATGAATATGCTAAGTATATAGTAAATGAGATAAAAGGTATCCAATCTAACATTAATAAAGTAAACAAGACTAAAGGAGCTGTACAGATAAAAACTGAATTGATGGTTATCAATAAAGCTACTGATGCGGGTGGTACATTAGACCTTGTTGCATTTTTTAGCGATGGATCTGCATTAATATATGACTATAAATCTAAAATACCTAGGCTAGACAGAGCAGGAGCAAGATTAGACAGTAATGGAAGAGTTATATTAGCTAAAGATTTATGGTTAGATTCTGAAGAGACTTATAATTTACAAATGGCTCAGTATAAAAAAACTTTACTAGACCAGTATGGAGTAACAGAAGTACGTAGATCCAGAGTATTACCTATACTAGTACAATATAAGAAAAGTAAAGAAGGAGTTCCTCTTAATCAAGTACAAGACATACAGTTTGAAACTGGAGACAGTCCTTATATTAAGCAGTTACCACTAGCTCTTGAAAAAACAGGAGTTGAAAAAGTTGATGATCTTATAGAAGCAGAAGAAAGACGACTGTTACTACTACTTAATGATCAGAAAAAAGCTACATATGCTGAAAAGAAGCGTATCCAGGCAAAAGTTAATTCTTCTAGAAGAATCATTAGAGATTTAAGAATAGATTTATCTGCTGAAGCTGCAGTTACTGAGGCATTCAAAACAGCTAAACAAACAATAGAAGCCTTAAAAGAAGATAAAGAAACACTAACAGATGGTAGCTTTAATCCTAAGTACATGACTAACGAGGATTTAAATAATGCATATAGAGATCTTGTACATTTTAGAAATTATACTACATTAGATGAAGTTATTGATTTATTACCAAAAGGGACTAGAAAAACTAATTTACAATCTGCACTAAAAGAAACAAAAGATTTAATTGACAGAGCATTATTAGGAAGCAACAGCATCAAAGAAAAAATGATGGAAAGATTAGTAGATGCTACTAATAAAGAAGGTATAAAAGGTATAGATACTTTTAATAGAAGTATTGGTAAGCTGACCGGGGACTGGGTAAGTAGATCTAATCAATCACACCCTGCATTAAGAATGATACATAAAACTAAATCTGCTATTGAAGCTAATTTAGTAAGAGTTGAAAAAGAACTTGCTAATGAAATAGAAGAAAAAGTTAAAGCATTAGAAGACAAGTTTGGAACAGGAGCTCAGATATATGATAAACTGATTAATCCTAAAACAATGAATTTATGGGCTAAATTTAATGACAAGTTTAAAGATGACAGAAGAACTGCATATGAAGAGCAAGACATTAAATGGCTTAAAGAGTACTACGAAATAGATACTGCTTTATATAAAAAAGAATATAAAAAATGGAAATCTAATCAAGTTAAATTATTAAGAGAAGATAATGTTCCTTTGCAAGAAGCTAATAAAAGATTAGTTAGATGGGAAAAGAGATTTGATCCTAAAAATGATACAGCATGGTTGAATCCTTCAAATCCTTTTATTAAAGTAACAAAAAATGCAAATAAACTGAATAAGTATCTATCTACTGAGTACATGGAAATTATGGAAACTCCAGAACTTAAAGATTTTTATGAATTCCACGTTAAAAGAACAACTGAATTCTTAAGGCTTATGGGAGCAGATAAAGGATATAACTTTATTGCTAATGTACAAAAAGATATGGTTGATCAGATGTTAGAAGGAGACTGGACCATGGGAGGAATGAAGCAATCTTTTATAGATATGTTTCAAGTAAATGAGCATGATGTACAATTTGGAGTAGAAGACATGGATGGTAATTTCTTAAGACATATACCTAGATATGGATTAGCAGAGTTATCTAGAACAGATGAAAATGGGAATAAAGTAAGAGATGTATCTTTAAAAAGTAGAGAGCTTGGTAAAAGTTTATATTTACTAGGGAAAGCAGCTTATATGTTCCAATACTTAAGCGAAGCAGCTCCTACTATGATAATGATGGAAACTTTATACACTATGGAAAATGGTATTAAAGAACTTAAAGAAGATAAAACAGGTAGTATAGCTACTAACTTGTTAGGAGACTCTATAAAAATATTAAATAAAACTAATACAGATACTATAACAGAGTTTATAAATGCTGAATTTTTTGGAAGAAGCTTAACTACTAAAGACAGTGTGTCAGAAAGTGGAATTAGTACTAACAAATCTGTACTAGCCTTGAAAAACTTTCATACAATTTCTAACTTAGGTTTAAAAGGCCCGGTAGCTATTGGGGCGCTAGGTTCAGGATTTGTTGGATTAGAGATACAAGCTTCTAAAGGTACATATATAACTAAAAAGAATTTACGTGCAGCACAGGCGGCATATTTTGGTAAAGATCCTAAACTTAGAGCTGTATTTGAGTACTTTGAAATTACTCTAGAAGATATGAGTTCTAGAAGAGGAAACTTATTATCATCTAATGTTAAGGATAAGTTTATAACAAGTGATAGATGGTTTGAGTTTTTAGCTAGAGCAGATAGAACTCTAGATAGTATTATTGCAGGTGCTATGGCAATGAATTATGGTATAGACTCAGAAACTGGTAAATTAGAACTACTAAAAGATTTACCTGAAGGAACTAAATCCTTATGGGAGTCAATAGAGTACTCAGAAAATGAAAAATACTCAACTACAGGGGTAGGTGAGAGATATAATGCTAAGATAGAGGGTATCCAAAATTTAGAGAATGACAACAATAATTGGATAAGCTTTAAACAAAAAGTACAAAGAATAGGGTCTAAAGTTAAAGGAGCAGTACCTAAAGAAGATTCGTTTAACTCTCAAACTAAGTTAATAAATAGAATGTTTATACATTATCGTTCTTGGTTACCTGGCTTAGCTTTTGAAAGATTTGGAAAACTACGTTATGACTATGTAATGGAAAACTTTGATCAAGGTACTTGGGGTTCTTTATGGAAAAATGTAGGTCCAGGTAAGTCTTTTGATACTTTTGGGCGTGTTCTAGATACTGAGCTTGCTATGCATGATTATACTACAGCTGTTCTTAAAGATGTAGGTAACATTGCTGTTGATATACTAACGTTTGGACTTAGTAACCAGTATAAAGTTAAAGAGAATAAAGCCCAGTTAGAGTTTGAGAAATTTCTAGTAGAGCAGCAAGACAATCCAGAGTTTAATTTTGAGAATAAAGCAGAAAAAGACAAAGCATACGACAATTTTGTGGAAATGAAACGTGCTAATATCCGGGGTGCTTTAACAGAGTTACGTGCCGTGTTAGCGCTATTAGCTTTAATGCTGGCAATGGGAGGTGATTGGGATGATGATGGTACTAAGGATTTACATCAAAGTTGGGTAGGAAGAAAAATGTCTGGAATTATTAATAGGATTTATAGAGAAGTTGCAGTTTTTGCAGATCCTAGAGAGCTTGCGGGTCCTAGATCTTCAGGTATTCCTTTATTATCTTTAGCTCAAAATGGATTAAAATTTACAAGTAATTCTTTAGATGAGTTAAGAGATACGTTTTTTGGAGAAGATAGTCCAAGAGATAGAACACCTGCAGGATACTATACTTGGAAGTTTGTACCAGGGTTACACGGTATTGTGCAAATGGCAGAAATATATCCACAAGATAAAATTGTAAAATAAGCAGCTATATCAGAGAAAAAGGGGGGAAGTTAAAAGGGGGTATTAACCCCCTTTTGTTATGGCCATATTACTACTATATTATCTGTCATTTCTTCTCCATCGCCATTTTAAGTAATAACAAATATCCAATCAAATCATCAACAGTGTCTTCTGTTTGATCATTTATTCCTTTATTACTTATTCTAGCTATTTTATCATCTAATCTACAGCATAAAGATTCTACTGCATCTAATTTACTAAAAATATTTAAAGGATTTAAAGCACTGTTTCCATAAGCTTTATTTTTTTCTTTTAATAAATTAGTAATTTGCTCAGTAACTTTATCAAGATGCCAAGAAAAGTCTGCTGATGCAGGAACTTTCCAAGGATCTTTATTTCGTTCAGTATCCCAATAAAGGTCATTGTGTGTAGAAGTCATAGTATAAGGTTTACCAAATTCTATTCCTTCAGGAGTTGACATTTTTACTTTTTTCTTCATATTAAAAATATATTTCAGGGTTAAACGTTTCTTTTTTTACATCTACTATACTTAGTAGTTCAGAGTCTTCAGGTAAAGTACACCCAAGTTTAGATTCAAGATCTACTTTACGAAGCAGAGACTTAAATATTACTTGCCCAATTAAACTATCTACATCAAAATCATGAAATTCTAATAAATTCATTTTATAAAGCTTACTAAATTTAGAGTATTCTCCAGATAGAAACTTTTTATAGTTTGAAGCTTGTCTATCTGGTACTTTAAATGTAAACAATACAAAACCATCATTAGGATCTTCTTTACGTACATAAGATTTAAATTTAGATAGTGCTTGTTCAAATTTTAAAAATAGAGGATCTCCAGAAAATCTATACAGTAATTGTATGCAGGGACTTCCATCCTCTTCATGTAAAAAACAATTCATAAATAATTGATTCCACATAAATAGGTTTCGAGTACCTCCAAACATCGGTAGAAGAAATATAGACGATTTATTTCGTTTATCTATATGTAAGTCATAGGACAACGTACTTTTAGTCCATACCTCTTCTATAATGTTAATTTTGTATTTAAGTCTTTTGATCTTAGTTTTAAGCCCAATAGTTAAGTTTAATCCATCTTCAGATTCTAACGATGTAATGTTTCCATTACTATCTTTATGTGCAGTTAAAATCTTAGTTCCTCCGGATATACGGAAGGTTAAGGGACTCGTTGGGGTATATACTAGTTGTTTGCATTTCACAGCCATTCGTTTTCTTTTTGAGATTCAACATCATAAGTTACAAGTTCAGGTAGCTCGATGCCAGTTTCTCTAAGAACGTCTTCTTGAGATTTTAGGATATAAATGAGTTTAAATGTCTCTGCAAATTTATCAATTCCATTGGATATACCAAATTTTTCTATGTATTTATTTAAAACAAATTCAGGCATATCTAGTGGTTGTACTAATTCTAGTAATTTATCTGCAGTTTTTGGACCTACTTTAGGTAATCCTTCTATACCATCTGTAGAGTCTCCCATAAGAACCTGCTTCCATAAAAATCTAATTGCATCTAATTTAGTTACCACTACTAATTCTGCTTTACCATAATTGTAGTGAGATCCTATGTTTTGATACAATACATCTTTATCTGGACTACATATAATTGTAGTTTTATCTTTATGAAATACAGAAACTAAATCATCTGCTTCTAACTGCGTAATTACTGTACATCCCCATTTTTGTTTTAAATACTCTTTAATTGCTGGAAAGATAATTGGCTTATCTCCATACTTTCTGTTTCCTTTATAAGGTCTATTTTTTGCTACCTTATACCTAAAACACTTCCCCTGTGTCAGAAATCCTGCGTAGTGAGTTGCTCCTGTAATTTGCAACATTTGATTAATTCTAGAATCAATGCCATCAAGAGCAATCTCTAAGGTTTCTTTTCCCATCTCATAATAGATGAGACTATCTGCATCTATTAGCGCTATTATTTTATTTTCCATTTTATAAGTTTTATATAATATAAAGGGGAGCTATTAACTCCCCCCTACATCACCAATTAAACACAGTTACAGTGAGTTTATCTCCGCAACTTCCTTGTCACACTGAGCTTTGCGTTCAGATCTCTCTTCAACCGCTTTTGCTCTCATATCATCCCACTCTGCATCTGTCATAGCTGCATAACTAGAACTGTGATAAATTGAACCATTCACACCTACTAAGGATGAATGAACAAAATATTGCTTACATCTAATAGCTCCTGTATCATCATCTGGTACTGCTCCGATGTGCATAGGATCTACAAAGATATTGTGAATTTCTCCACTGTAGCAATTAATGTACATTAGACCACCAATATGAAGACCCTTAACACATGAACGTCTATCGTCAACGTTAACTTGGTCCCATGATTCTAATCTATGTGTACATCCAACTTTGATAAAATGCTGAGGATTGGCAAAGCCATTAGCACCTTCACAAAAGAAAGCATCTCCACTTGATCCCATCATAGATGGCTCAAATAGTCTGTCTTCTACATGCTCTGGTAATCCATCGCCTTCTATCTCACCAGTGTC
>TARA_R110001632_G_scaffold233129_1_pt1 | contig 24099 bp, 21 predicted proteins | sample TARA_R110001632 | Tara Oceans TARA_R110001632 (sample SAMEA4398266) | marine metagenome | biome: Polar Biome; feature: [SRF] surface water layer (ENVO:00010504); material: water (ENVO:00002006), including particulate matter (ENVO:01000060) such as... | depth 5 m
CATTGGTAATACCTTACAATTTAAGTGTCCCACTGGACTAGATTTTTCCCATATTAAATCATATCGAAATGGACACTGTTTAGGTGCTGAATTTATAATATCAATTCCATATTTAGTAGTTGTAGTAAAAAATATAGGAGTGTTCAATTTTTTAATCCGTAAGAATTGAGTCCACATTGCATTAAGATCTATCTTATGATCCCATTCGTTCGCGGTCTGTGCATAAGGTAAATCCGTAAAAATTAAATCAATACTATTATCATCTATCTGTTTCATTTCTTCTAAACAGTCTCCATTGTATAATATCGCCATTTTATAATATCTTAATAGATTTTTATTTTCACTTATAATAAATGAAAAATGACGGAGTGGCACTAATATAACTATATATAAACGCCACTCCGTCACTTATATATAATAATAATATATAATAGAAACTATTAGATATTTTTAGAGATTAAAAGAAGTCGTCCCATACTCCGTTTTTACTATGAAACTGAGGAGGAGGCGGTGCTGTTGTTGCTTCTCTTAATTGTTGCTTCAATAAAGTCTGCTGTTGTTTTATATCTTCCTCTTGCTTTTTCTTTAATTTTCTACTCTTCCTTAATTTCTCGTGTCCTAATATTGCATTCAGTGCTACTGCTTCGAGATCTGCTTGACTATAACCTACTGGTGCTGGTTGAGGATTATTAACCGGTTGAGTCATTGGTATAGGTGCCGCTTCAGTTCGTGGGGTCTCATCTACTTGGTCCCTTAAATCTTGTATCTTTTTCTGTTTAACCTTTTTAGTTAATTCCTTCTCCTCTTTTTTTAATGCTGCATTAGCGCGTCTAGTCTCTAACGCCTTTACTCTTGCTGACGCTAGTTTCGCTTTATGCTCCTCGCTGAGTACACGTTTCTTTTTAGGTTCTTTAACCTTCTTCATGACCGGCGGATCTTGGAATATCTGCGATTGACTTAATTTAGGTTTCTCTAACTCTTGCATAATCTCTTCATTATCGTCCTCTGTCTTGTTTTCTTCAACAACTTCTTCAACCTCTTCAGTAATATCCATAGTAATATCCGGTAAAGAATCCATTTTATTAATACATATATTTTTATCTATATCTATTATTTTCTAAAAATTAGTTATATTAAAAAAAGTATTTAATCTATATTAGATTTATTTATCTATTTTAACTACATTAGAGGACTTTCTAAAATGTAATACTACAATAGTTTTTCCTACTAAATCTGTCGCGAGTTGTTCATTATCATTCGCTATACTAATACTCATTTCATTAGCGTATAAGGTCTCACTATTATTTAATTTTACATAAGTTCTTTCTGTTGGTTCAAAATATAGACCATTACCTATCTCTCGATTACTTGTATCAAATCTAGGCAGATGATAAAGAATTTTACTGGGTCGTCCTACTCCAGCATTATATGACTGTTGAGTAAAATTATCTAGTCTAACAAATAGAGACGCGGTAGTCATGAGAGAGGGTTCTCCGTCGCTTGTATAAGATACTTTCGGTATTGTTGCAGAGACGGTGCCGTTGATTGATGGTGCTAGTACCGGCGACTGTTCAAACCCTAATGTAATCGCCATATTAGCGTTCTCAGTATGTTGATAAGTTAAAGTAGAGGGGGCGAGTATAAACTGGATCGCTTGGTCTGCGAGATAAAATGAATCCTTACTATCAATTCCTACCGGAACATAAGTAGGGGCGGCGTCCGGACCTATGCTATAATCATACATCTGTCTAATATCTAATTCATTTAATATACCAGTTAAACCTCTATGTTCATTACGGACATACCAGTTATTATCCGGATTATATAAACTCCATGAATTAAAAGTATTAGGGTGAGCATCAAAATTAGACAGTTGCATATTTTTACCATTATGTGATCCTATCATACATATTTTAGGGTATAGGTTCCATCTAGTCTGCGCGATAGGTGCTAGTAAATTCTTTTTAACTCCTCCGGCGGCGAGGTCTGTAGCGTAATCGCATATAACAACCTCCGCTCCTCCACCATCAACAAAACTAATCTTCAATATTTCATTAGATAATGTGAACTTTAATTTTCTTAAATCTACTCCATTACCTCCTATCTTTTTCTGTGACATATCAATAATATTCGTATGAGTCCCTCCGGCGAAATAATATAAAACTTCTTTAAGACATACTCCTCCTACTCCGTCCGCTACTGCTTGGTGGACCTTTAATTTTCTATTACCGGATCCGGCGACTTGTTCGCATGTGACTACTACATCATAATAATGTGATTCAAAATTGGATCCCCCTCCTCCCATTCCGGTAGTAAGTGCCGGTTCATAATAAGGAACCCATCCATTATCAGCATTACCATTACCGCTACTAGTTCCGTCCCTACTAAACGCGCGACACAGTCCTACTTGCCAGTCGATCTGGTATTGATGTCCATCTCCGGAAGTTGCAGTCGCCATGTTAGTGACATCAAATTCGCAGAGTCCTCCTATATTAGATAAAGGATATGCTGTAGCGTTTTTAATCATGACTCCGCCCTCAGCGAAGTCTATATCTCCGGCGCCCATAGTAAATACCGGTCCTACTCCGGCGCCCTCCGTGACGGTGACTTTCGGTGTCTCGTTCGCGTAAGTACACTCCCATGATCCAGCGGCGTTTAATGCTCCTCCTCCGGTATTCTCTTTCGCGAAGTTCGTCCCCTTCGTAAGTAAATAATCCGTCTTTATATTAAAACCTTTATAAGCGCCGGCGGCGTCCCTCGCCACCTCAAAATCCATCAGTCCGTAAGCAGTAGGTAGAGGCATACCTATATTCATACCCTTTTTAATTAGAGCGGCGAAATCCTCCATATTAACTGATTTACTAGGAAACCCTACCGGCATCGCTGGATTACACTGAATAGGATAATAGGGTCCGTCGTCAGCAGTTGTACCGGATTTATGTAAATCCTTACCGAAGTATTGAAACCATTGATCGCTCTCCTTAACAATGATATTCGAGGATTTAGATAATTTTACGGATTGAACGGCGACCTCGCTGTCCGGATCAATCTTTAATGTCTGTTTAAGACTATTATGGAAACTATACGCCGCGTCATAATCTGCATTACGCTGATAAATTATATCATCTCTTATATTACTACAAATTACTAATGCCATTCTTTTTATAATTTAATGATATATTTTTTTTTATATTATTATATTATAAAAAATATGAGTAAATCAATAAATGCTGTCCCTATTATTGAAGATCCTATCGAAGTCGCTCTCCAGTTCGATGTTAAAACAGACGGAGAAAAAGCACCTAAATATTCGCAGAAACAAATATTCGAGTTAGGTAAAAAAAAGGCGGTAGAAAAAAAAGGTAAAAGTAAAGCAGATAAATTAAAGGAGGATCGTGCGAAGGCAGTAAATGCATCTGCTCGGTCCCAGTCTAGACAGAGTGAGTTAAGAAAGAAAGGATATAATATAAGTTAAATAAAGTTTATTGATCTTTAAGATAATCTTTAAGATTATGCAGTTCAATATGTTCGTCCATATTTTTCCTATTAGATAATAGTTTTAGGTGACATTTTAGTCCTCCTTCATGATATTTATATAGGGCGCTATGTACTCCGTCTTTACTCGTCTTTTTTTTATCAATCATACCGTTTCCACATAAGGTCTTGACCATTTTAGTATAGAATACTAAACATTCGTGCGGATTACTTAAATCCGCGAACCCCTTACCTCTATATCTAAATACGGTCTTATATTCCTTCTCAAAGTATTCGGCAGTCTTTTTATCTAATGCTTTTACTTTACTCTCATCAAAATATCCGTCTTTATCAGTTGGAGTCATAGTAAAGTAATCGCTTAATCCTATCATCATTTTATACTTTCTACATAACATAACTTTACTTTTATTACTAGTCGCTTTATTACTATTAAAATCTAGTTTCTTTTCTAGATCCTCTCCTATATCTCCCATACCGTTGAAAAACATATCTCCGCAGTTTAAGTGTTTAGGTAATAGAGTAGGGTCCATAAAATACCCTAAATAATTACCTATATCTTTATAGGGTATTTTTAAGATCTCGTTTTTACGGATCATATACTCCGGAAAGTGTTTAGTTGCTAATTCGTCCTCTTCGTTGTATGGATTATTTACTAATCTATCTCTCTCCTTCTGCATATATTTAAGATCGTCATTAAGTGACTCTATCGTATCCGGATCGGTTGTATTAGATAGTTCAATATTAATTTTATCTACATCCGCGTCATGTTCTACTAATTGATCGTTAATTGATAGGGCGTAGTCCGCGCCGTAATCGGTCGCGAATTGTTTTATTTCAGCACCTTTTAATTCTTTCATTGCCTTGCACTCTTTACCTATATCTCCGTCATCCGTCTTTAAAAATGATCGTTTAATTAATACCCCTCGTCCTTTTAAGATATTCAAAAAGTGAGCGAATTTATTAGTATTATAGCAGTCGTAATTATACTCAAATCTAGACAGTAGATTAACATACTCGTCTGCCATATCCTTATCAATAATTTTAAATAAACTATTACCGTATTTATCTCGTGCTATAATATCCTCTCGCGCCTCCTCTATATCATGATATTTATAACTACTAACCCCTTTACCTTGACTATTAAAGTGGAAGAATATATCGGTAATATTTCTATTCCTACAGATCTGTTGTACCATTGCTGCCGGAGTAATTGTATGACATTTATAATAACAAAAGACCGGACGCTCCATTACGCTGTCTAACCCATAAACAATTTTAGGAGAGAATAAGATACAGTCGTCCGCGTCTAAATCAATATCTCCGGTATAATCGCTCGTATAAACCTTTACTAATTTCGCTTTATCGGCAGACATCTTCGCCATAATATCTACCATAGTTTTACTATCGGCGCAGCATAACCATTTAGGTGTTTTATTTAGTTTATGCATAAACCCATCAAACTCCGGAATCTCTGTTGCATTAACTCCATTATTATGATTATACTCGTTATTAATATATTTATAATCAATGTCCCATATTTTAAGTAATTCTAAACTATTATCGCTAATATCCGCGTCTGTACATACTACTAACTCTGCCTCTTTTAAAATCTTATTTAAGATCTTATAAATAAGGACTCGTTTATTACCCATATTACCGCATGTAATAAAATACTCTACTAGACTATTAAACTCGTCTAGATAGATGGTATAACCGTAAAAGTCCTCCCAGTTCGCTAATTTACCTAATGAGTCGATAGTAATAACTAGATTATTACCCTCCATGTCGTCCCATCTCATATACTCATCAAAATGATATGCCCCTTGATTCCTTTCGTCCATCTCCTCTTGTAAGTCGCTCCAGTAATCTACTTCAATACCGGCGGATTTAAAAACCTTACTCTGTTCCTTACCTAAACTGATTCTAGATACTATACTAATAAATCGTTTATTACTATCTGCTAAATACTTTTTCGTTGCAGTAGTTTTACCGGTGCCGGTGTCGCTCCTTGCTACTATACATTTCGTGCCGTCTTTAAATTCTAGGATAAAGTCTATCTGTTCGCCGTCTCTCTTACCTAATTTATCTCGGTTAATTGTAATATTAGGTATTTCTGTATGGCACTCTGTTGGTTTATATTTAGTATATTTTAAAATATTACTGGATCCTTGTACCTTACTCTCTGCCGCTAGGTGTTCAATACAAAATAATTCGTTATGTCTTGTAATACCGTCCCATGTATTTTTTAACCATAGTTTATGACCTTTACTATTAATATTATTATCTACCGGATTATTAAGTTTAGGGTATTTCTTCCATAACTTTTTCGCCCCTAATGTTTTCATTGCAGTAGTGAATTTAATATATTCTCCGTACTCGTTAAAAAATGATTTATCTAATCCTTTAATAAAATACTTTTCAATCTCTTTATCCGTTAGATCGTATTTATAAACCCCTAGATCAATAATATCTTGATCCTCCTCTACCTCCTCGTTAGTAATAGGATTAGTAGTTTTAATTTTAGGATTTCTAGGTTTTTTAGTTCTTGCTTTCTTGTATAATTTATCGTTGATCCATTGACTTAAATTATCCGGTATTTCTTGTATAGGCGCCCAGTGTCTTACATCGTATGTTTTTACGGTGCCGTCGTCCGTAGTAATACTAGTAAAAGGCGCTACTACATAACCTCCGTCGCTTTTAATATCAATACTAAATTCAACGTTCTGTGTTGCTTTAATTTTTTTAGTGTACTTAAAATATAAATGGATCCCTCCGGATCCGGTTTTAACGGTAAAGGTATTAAAATCCTCTATATATTTTTCGCCGAATACTTGCATAAACTCTGTAGGATAATCCTTATAGAAGTCTAAATCTACTACTACTATATCATTACATTTACCGCAGATAATACCGAAGTTAATAGTCTTACAATCGTCTAAATGGTTTAGAGTCCTACAACGCATGGCGCTGGGTAGATTAGACTTATACCATTCGCTAGACGGATTTTTAGAGTTATTCAATAACTTAAATGTATTAAATCCGCTGTTCATATTTAATATAGGTAGATTTTTATTTTCGCTCGCTACTTTTATTTCTTCCATCATTCTATTTTATATTATAAGTATATATAATAATTTATCTTTAAATACCTATAATTTAAGATTAACAAAATATCAAATTATATATATATTAATTATTTTTATAAGAGAGATCAACCGGAGTGGCGTTGATATATAATAATATTTATGCCACTCCGTCACTTTAATTATCTAGAAAATTAAACTTTTTATCTATACTTAATAATTTAATTTAATCATTTAAAGTTAAATTATTATATATTATATATATATAAAACAACTATGGATGAAAATCAAATCAACAAAGTTATTCAACAGTACAAAAATAAAAAGGAGAAAGAGTATAATAACTATCATACTAAAAATAAATTAGATCCGGAGTATATGCAGAAAAATAAAGATCGTGCGAGAGATCATTATAACTTAAATAAGGATAAAAGGGCGGATACTTATAAGAAAAATAAAGATTTAATTAAAGCGCGGAGTTCTTATTATTATTATCTTAAAAATAATAAACTTGATACTTTTATAGACAAATTCCCCCATCATGTTGATCTCTTAAAACAGTGTAATATTATTAAGGGTTCACTGGATCCACTCCTTCAACCTCCGGTTCCGGAACCGCCAGTCGAGGAGATCGTCGCGGAGGTATAATAGGTTCAATAGGATCAATAGGTTTAATAGGTTTTTTAGGATCCGGATCATCGTCTGCCGGTGGTTTTCTTTTACATGATAATAGACCGAAACATATAGATATATTACTACATCGCGATTTAAATAAAATTAATAAAACACTACATAGTGCCGCCGCTCCTACGGTTAAGATATTACTATAATCATTAGGGGTCCATTCACTCATTTTTAACTTTTATATTTATTATAAGAGATTATTATTTTTTAAAATTATTTTTTATTATTTTTTATATAAGTTATAATTATAAAAATGACACAGTACTGGAGATCCGGAGATAAAATTAATCTAAATCAAACTGAAGTGGAAATATCTGCCGAGAATGGTTTAGAATTTAAGGAGAATAATGTTATAGGTATTTATGTCCCACCTAATGTAAGGTTTTTTAGTGGTAAAGAGTCACGTCTATCCTTCGATGTTGAACTAGGCAGCGACGCCACTGCTATTACTACTCTTATGTTAGACGGCACCATAGGTGCGCAGAGTTTATTTTCTAAATGTCGCATATACGCTGGAAATAGATCTCAGTTAATTGAAGAATTAGATGATTATGATACTTTCGTATCAGTTAAATACTCCTATGAGTCTAATGACTCTATCCGTAATAAGAGAGCATTAACGGAAGGCGCTGGGGTATGGACACCGGAATGTAGAAGCACTACCGGACAGTTAAAATCTAATCAAAGCGATGTCATGACTAACTCTTATTTTAAGCAGCGCTTTCACGGTGCTGCAAGAATAGGCGGCACCGATACTACGGCGATCGCGGATAAAATGCAGAAGGCGCATATCGAGATGCCATTACACATGGGGTGCTTCGCTAATAATAGTAAAGCATTCCCTAATATTTTAACCGACGGTCTTTATATAGAACTTACATGCAACGCTGCCGCGAAGGTTGTTAGAACCCTAGACAACGCCAATCTTTACCGATCTAAATATAATCTTCCTCGTTTCGCCGGCGCCGGTGCTGCTGGCACGGACTGGGCGGCAGCAACTGCAAGAACTGCCTTATTTATTAATCCGGCAGACAACATGATGGTGGACGCCCAGCATGTACCTTTTACAGTAGGAGAAAAATTAGGTCTATGGAATGCAACAGATGATGTAGAATTAAAAACAGAGGATGATATTATAGTAGTTAATATTAAGCAGACTGGAGTTAATCCGGAGATCACTATTAATTCAACTAAACCGACAGCGGCAGCAGATACTGCACTCGCCACGAAGGAATATTACCTTTATTCAAAAGCACTGGACGGCGTCGCTACTTATGTTCCAACTTATACAATCAGCGATGTTAAAATGATCGTCCACCGAGTTGATGTAGGTCCGCAGTATGAACAAGGTATGATGGCGAAAATGAAATCCGGAGGCGTTATAGCATTCGATATTCCTAGCGTCCAATGTCATAAAAATTCAGTATTGAAGGCGGACCGTCAAGCGACTATTAATATTAATATAGATCACTCAAAAGCGAGATCAATTATATCAGTCCCTACAGACGCTTCAGTATATGCCGCAGCAGATAAAGTTAATAGTAAAGACACATATCTATGGTTTAAGGACGCCGCAGCAGAATGGTACAGCGACTCGTCCGGTCTAACTGGGGTAGGAAATAATCTAAAATCGTATAATTATCAGTTAAACGGCATGTTAGTCCCCTCACGTGCAGTCTCTACAAAAAAATCAAGTAGCGAGGACGGCGGTATAGACGGCGAACATATCCTAGAATTAGAGAAATCACTTTTAGGCGGCGGAATTATTCCTCTCTCCTTTAAGGATTACCGTAAGAACTTCTGTATAGGTAGGGTTCTCGCGATGGATCCTAATACAGTTTATGACGGTCGCGGAGTAGATACTAGACTCCTATTAGATTACAGCGAGAAGCAAGCGGATGTCCAAACCCTATGGAAGAATTATGTATTCCACATTAAGACTTTACAGATAAATGGCGACGGAATTACAATTCAAAATTAAATTATATATATTTTTAAGATCAACCGGAGTGGCGATTCTATATAATAATATTTATGCCACTCTGTCACTTTCTTTTTAAAATTAATTTTTATAGTAAATATTTTATATATTATAATATTATAAAATATGTCGTCAAATATGAGATACATGGAGATCGCGTGTTCTAATAAACCGTCCAATAATAAAATGTCATTTCGTAAAGGTATTACTGAAATGGTTTTTCAAATTCCGGAGATGGAGAGTTATGTAATTCCTCATACTATCCGCGTATGCGGTACACTCCGCTGTTATAAAGATGATCTAAACGCCGACCCATCCGGTACTACAGTAGCATTAGATGCAAGGACCGGTGTTTATTCTACATTTAATACGGTCACTTCTAGAAGTTTAAGACATCAAACTACAATCGAACAATCTAGACACTTCAATAGGTTTATGGCATCCTACTTACCATTATCCTCGTCGCTTAATGATTTACAGAGTCACATGAATCAAACGGCACTGACTGCAACTAACGCCGCTCAAATTAAACAAGGAGTAGTGGACATAGACGGCGAAACATCTTTCTGTCTTCCATTACCTACCGGACTTCTCAGCGGAACACAAGGTGCCGGAATACCGCTTTCTACTAACTGGGGAATCGGCGGTTTAGAAATCGCCATTCAGTTAGAAAATGACGCACAAGTATTCCACAGTAATACCGGAACAGTAGCGGCAGATGTTAATGCATATTATGAAATTACTAATCCTCATTTAGTATGCGAGGTCATGACGCCGGCGCCGGATCAACTCAGTCAGTTGATGAAGCAAGGGTCCGGTCAATTGACATATCAGTCTATTAGTTCTTACTATGATACTATTAGTTCTACTAATGCACAGATTAACTTTAATTTAGGTCTAGGTAAAGTCCGGTCTGCCTTCGTTAATTTTATCGATAGTAGTAAATTAAATAATGCTGCAGAGAACGGACTCGCTACATTGATGCCAACATTAAAGACCGGCGTAATTAATAACGTTCAACAGATCCAATTCCTAAAAGGAGGAACCCAGTATCCTAGTTTATTTCCACAGAATAATGTTATTAGAGATTCAAAGGATACTTCAGTATGCGACGCTGGAGTTATTAGAGATTATATAGACGCGGTCGTACCTTATACTAAAAACCGCGCCCTCTCTATGACTCTCGCTAATGCCAATAGAAACTGGGTATTAGGTAATGCAACTACAATCTTTCAACCGTATTATCATATAGCAGATACTGGAGTATGCTGGGGAGTAGGAGTTAGGTATGACGCATTAGGCGGCGCCGGCGCAGACTTCCGTAGCGAGAACTGGGGACTTAATATGATCCTAGATAATAATGACGGCGCCGTAGTCTCCGCTTTTATCTTCGTCAATAGCGAACAGACACTGGTCTATAATCCTAACGGTGTCCAAGTCGTCAGTTAAATATCTAGAAAATTAAACGGTTAAAATTAATATATATTATATATTATTAAAGTAAATGGATAAAGTTATTAACAACGCTGAACTTATATTTTATTTAGAACAGATGGGTGTAGGAGAATTTATTAATATATATGATAATAGAGAAGAGGTACAACAGATATGTAATAAGATAGGGCGACCGGATTTATTTAAAGCATGTATTAAAGAGATTGAAGATAATGCAGTAGAGTCATTCGATAAACTAAAATTAGAATTAAAGGATCCGGATTATTCAAGTGAGAGTGAAACATATAGTGAGTGTAGCGATGATGATCTAGTAGAGGAAGAATATACTATTAACCCTAGTGATAATGGGTTCTGTGAGATAGTAGATGTTAAATTAAGGTAATTAAACCTATATTATACCTATAATACACCTAAATAACCCCTTTAAACTTATATTATACCCTTATTATGACTTAAAGAGACATAAAATTATAATTTTATTCTTTAAATACCCTCCTTTAAGTCATAATAGAGGATTAATACCCTATATATAGGTATAATAACGGTTTAATACTACATAAAAGAGGATTAATATATATATATATATTAACTATACAACACTTTAATTAATATATACTTATTATTAATATGTATGATAAACTTTTATTAATTCATAATCTTTCATTACCGTGTGATATAAATAATATTATTAAGATAGAGTATAAGTATCTCATGTTAGAACCTAAATATAAATCTAAACATACAGACATGGTCAAGTACCTTCAGTATTATATATGGTTAAATAAAAAAATGAATAAGAAAGATAAATGTAATGACTCTCTACTAAAAACAATTAAAGAATTTGATTATTATAATCCTAATTAATATTACTGTTTCTTAATCCTTTCGTCCGCCATAATTTCTTTATGCAGAGTAGGATCTTTAAGAAAGGATTTAATAATCATTTCCTTTTTCTTTGCACGCGCTGCTGATTTATCTACCGGTGCTTTCTTTTCAACTGGCGCCGCCTTTACTGCTGTAGGTTTTCTTTTCATCTTATTCTTTCCAGTAAGTGTTAAAGTTTTTTTATCATGATCTACCGTATATCCGGCGCTCTCTATCTCCTTAATTAATGCTGGTAGTTTTTTACCCTTTACTACTATACCCATAAGATCGTCATACTTTTTAATAAGTCTTTTTACATCTGCCAGTGTTAGTGCCATCCCTTTGTATAATATCTAGAAATAAAATATTATATATAATATAATTATAAAAAATGATGATTCATAAAACCCACTCTAAAAAAGATTTAGTTAATATTATTAAAACTTTTAAAATTAATATTCCGGATCCGGCGTTGCATAAAAAGAAGTCTCTTTTAACTATATTAAAAAAAGAAATATTAACTATCGATGAGATTGAACCGGAGTTAGATATATATATGTTTTACAATCTAGTGGATCTTAAAAATTATCTATCGTCATGTAATCCTAAAAAACTATTATCTATAAAGGAAAAGAACCATGTCATTTTAAGTTGTAAAAGACTACAGCAGTTTATATATAATAATTATTTTATAGAGAGTAGTAGTTTTAATTCTATTGAAGAGGTAGAGAGTCTAGCGATTTTTATTGAACCATACGGAGATATTCCTAGTGTACGCCGTGCATGTAAAGGACTTAATAAACACCCTAGTTATGAATTTAATTTAAATCCTAAAATATCTAAACAGACTTTAAGAGAGATTGAGAAGAGAGAACAATATAAAAAAAAATATCCTATGCAGTTAATAATTAATAAGGGTCCCTTTACTATTAAGTTCGAGTGACGGAGTGGCGCTTAATATATAAGATAATTTATGCCACTCTGTCATTCTTATTTTTTAGGTTGCTGTTCTTGTGCCATAATTTGTTTTAAGATATTGAATTTATCCGTGTTCATTTGTTTAGTAATTTTATAAATGACTGCGCTATTATCATTTACATTTGATAGAGATCCATCCGGATCGCATATTGCTGTAGTAATATCAGTAATAGTAATAGGATTAGTAATAGTAAAACTCATACCTCCACTATCTGTAAAGTAATAATCCCCTTCTCCATTGATCTTATTGACTACTCCTAATAGACTCAGTTTAAGTCCACCATCTAATCCTCCTATATATTTACTATCGTCTAATATATCGCTTCGTATTGTATAGTAAGGGCGAGTCATTAGTTTAGGAATATTCTGCGCTCTTGTTGTTATTGATTGTGTATTTTGAACTATATAGGGTTTATATTTCATACCGAAACATGTAGCAGTGTCGCTACTAGTCGTTCCCCATTGTACTACTAGCGGCGCCGCGATTTGAGTTGAATAATTTACTCCTCCCCATTGTTGCATAGGGTAATCCATGATCTCCGCGCTTACTACTTGACAGTTAGTGACGGCGTATTTCATATTAAACATATTACCTTCTCCTACTCTTATCTGTTGATTATTTAATTCAGTAATCTCATTAGGATGGAACTGTTCATAAGTAAAACCTAATAAACCGAAGAATGATTTATCCCAGTATCTTTTAGGACATGTAGCGCCTATATCTAACATAACACCGCAGTGTTGATCGAATATAGCGCCTTCTTCTATATTTTGATTTGATTGAGCGATTGCAGTAGGCGCGAAGTCCACTGTTGAATCGAATGCTTGCCCATGTTCCATTGTTGATAGATTTAACGGTAATTTATCAGTACCAGCGTCGCTAGTATAAATTAACCGTTTAGGATAAGATACTAAATAAGGTTTCATATCCGGTGTATAATCATTATATCGTAATCTTTTATTAATTTTATAACATTCCGTTTTAGCGCCGGCGTCGATAGGTATAGATGTAGGAACCGTAGTTTTTGTTTCATTAGGTGCCGTCCCTACAGTAAGTTCTACCGTAGTGACTCGTCCGGCGCTTGCTGGTTGATTAATTCTTTCAGCAGTATGTAAATATTGAAAACCGAATGAATTACTAGTAGGATCGAATACTAGTGCCGGATTATTAGCGCCTATATATCTAAAATTAAGATATTCAGTTATTCTTTGCGATACTACATTATATTTACTATTCGCTTCCGTAGTAGGTGTATTATTCATTATCGCGAACTCGCAGTTCGTGTTTGCTTGAAGACTTGCCCCTTCTACATAATCTGTATCGCTTGTAAAATTATTATTTAATCTTAAATCAACTAATGAAGTCGCCGGTCCATAAGAGTGTCCATTCATGCTACTCATAATAACTTGACCGTAAGAATTCGCGTGCCAGTCCCATCCTATATAAGTCGTATTAACTGATAAAATATTATTATCGCTATTATTAGGATCTACCGGTTGCCCTAAAAATAAATTCTCTAATGTAAATCCTCCTCCTACTCCGGCGGAGATACTTGTAGCGAGTTCCGGATGTATTACTATTACATCCATTTTACTACCATTCTCTAATGTTATTCCCACTGCTCTTGTAGCGAATCCATAACTTAAATTATCTGTACCTTCTAATCCGTCATTATAAATATCTTCTTTTGATTTATCATATTTAAATATGATAGGCGCCGTATTAGGAAAGGAACCAGTCGTTCCGGTTTCTGTTTCATATCCGTCCCATCCCATACGGTTTTTAACGGTTGCAGTTTCCGGCATCGTCATCATGTGTAAAAATCTATCCTCTCCTATTCCTAACTCTGCCGTGTACTGTTCTTCTGCTTTGAATAAATTACTTAATAATAGTAAATTCTTTTCCGTATATTCCCACGAGGTCATGATCCCATCATTTTGTGTTGATTGTTTTAAACTCTCGATAGAAGTAGGATTAGATATAAAACCTTTACATTCTCCCCCAGTATCGTTTGTATTAACAGCGCCTAGATAATTATTTAACTTTCTACCAGCGATAAATATTTCCGGTCTTTTTATAAATATATATTGATAAGTGGACATATACCTAGTAATCGCTAGTTTCTCTGCTGCGCTAGGAGTATAATTAGGGTCTGCTATAAAGGATGCTGTAGCGCTTTCATATAACGCGCGAGTTTGATAATCATTTCTACCCATGCCTCCGCTTTCAATAGGAAAATAACTATTATCCGTAGTAGCACTAAATACCTCATAAGTCTGCGCGTCCCCTTGTCCAGTAAATCCCACGTCTAATTCTAGTCTTTCCGGTTGCGCCCTAAACTCTCCGTCGCTTGTTGTATAATCTTTCGTCTGTTGCATTTGTTCCGTAATTTGTCCGGCGACATTTGACGGACTATTAAATCCTACTTCTACTTTATAGTTCTTTAATTCTATATATTCTATAAAATCATTTGAGGCGATAGGATCATTGATTACTGCCTCTTCTAATAAAATACTTTTACCGGTTGCTTGATTTAGGGGTGCCGTATCATAAACATTATAATTTTTAGATTTAATAAACATAGTAAATCTTTTATTATCAGTTCTAGGTTTGTAAAATTGATTAGTAGGTTGAACACCGTCATGTCTAAACGCTTCATTATAACCTCCGGAAGTATATAAAAAATAGTCACATTCTGCGTGTTTTGATTTATCCGTCTTATCGTTATTTATTGAACTATAATTGACTCCTTGCGCCGCGTCCTCTATATTCTCGAAGAAGACTTCCATAGGAAACTCTCGCGCTTGATTTGTTGCCGCCTTCGCTTTTGCTTCCGGTTTTGGATAAGGATTATCTGCTGTAATATTATTCATAGTAAATCGTCTAGGAAGATATAAATGTCCCTCTCCATTGTTTGACTTATAATATCTTTGAGGTATTGTAGTTTCATTATCTTTTAATTGGACAGTAAATTGAGAATTTGTATTAGTTGCATCTTTTGTATTTTGTACTATAACACTTTCTTTATGTTGAAAATCATTTGCGAGTAGTTTATCATGCTTTATAACTAAATTAGTATATTCTAATTTTACTTTAACTATTTGGGTCTCCTCTCCGTCCTCATCGAATCCATTTGCGGTTTTAATAAAATTACCATTAAATTCTATATTATTCCCTCCGCATCCGTTTTCACTAATAAAACCGTTTAAAATCTCTACTTGATCTCCGGCGTCTAATTTGACTCCTTTACCTAACTTACATGTAAATACTGCTGGTTGAGTATTATTACCACTCTTTACTTGCATAGATTGTGCCCTATTACATTCGAGCAGTTTAATATCCGCGAAGTCCATTTATTTAATATAATATAAGATATTAAATAAATACTAATAAAACTAAATTAAAAAAGATATAACCGGAGTGGCGTTAATATATAATATAATTTATGCCACTCTGTCACTTTTATTTATGCATAAAAGGTCTGCATACCGGTGGGCGAGAGTCTAGCGTATCGTAGGATCTCTAACCATACTCGCTGTTCAGTTGCGACTCCTAGATCGCCCTTACTATGAAAGTCTATACCCTTACTATCAATCCGCTCGCCATTATTAAGACGGTGTCCTTGCCAGAAGTTTTTTGCTTGAAGGTTTGTTCGCTGAGAGAGACCCATGTAATTATGAGTTCCTAATGCTACTATACAATTACCCTCTCCACTATATTGTTCTCTACTAATATATGCTGGCATACCTTCGGCGCTGATAAGATGGTGGAAGTGGACTGCCGGATTATCTACAGACTGAGGAAAGAGGAATTCATTATTGAAAAACATATTCGTGGTTAATTTCTGTCGTTCTCCTTTTGCTCCTATTGTAGTGCCTCCTAGTGCCGCGTATTTACCTACTAGTAATTTAATATCAGCACTAGCGTGCTGCGGCGCGAATTGAGTAAATGTTTTAATAACTTGCATACCATTACCTCCTACATTCCTAATAGACTGAGCGACGGTTCCGGTTGCAGTATCCGCGAGACTATTTTTAGATAGACGGTAATCAATGTATGAGAAGGTTAGGTCCGCGTTCTTCTGTTTATATTCTGCCATAAATTCGCCCCCATAAAATAAATAATCCGCGAATATAGATACTGATTTTACCGGAAACTGAGTATTAGCAGTACCGGCGTCGGTCTCCGTTTGAGAACAGAGGCGACCATTACCTACTACATCGCTCCAGTAAAGTTCTACTTGAACGCGAGGCATCATAAAAAGTGGTAATTGATTACCGGATTTTAGGTAAGGAAAAAGGTCGTGCAGAGAAAGAGCGAATGTAGATTCCTTACTATTAAGTAAATGATCCTCTACGCTTAATCCTTGTCTTTTTTGACCTTTTGGCGCTCCACCGCTTGGACTTGAAGTAGCGCTTCTAATATCATAATCGAAGTGATTAGATAGTCCATAACCGCCGGCGACTTGACCCTTACCGTCGCTGAAGACTTGTTCGTAGGCGATCTGTCTGCCGGTTTTATACTGTTCTCTTTCTTTATTTGCAGCGTTGGACACGAACTGAGACTTACAACCCATGAGTTCATTAAGATCGTCCGTTTCGCAGATTGTTGTACCGTCGGCAGTTTTAAGGACGGCGCGCTTGATTAGAGAATATAGACCTACATTAGCGAATGGAAAGGCGGCGGCGGCGATTCCGGCATCGCTAGATGCTGTAAGAGATACTACTAACTGGGTATTAGGATGTAAAAAACCTTTCGGTTGAAACTCGAATCTAGTAAAAGTATCGTTATTAACTACCGGATCTAACACGTCAGTGGTGAACTGAAGCGCGGTAGAGACCGGCATACTCTTAATATTGAGAAGTGCTGGGCGATTATCTTGTGACATCTTTTTATAATATCTAATACATTATAAATTCACTTAAATTATTTTAAAAAACGCGGAAAATTGTAAAAAATAAAATATATGTTAAGTTATAATGAACTCCATTAAAGTTAATGATTTAAAATACGGTAATTATAATGAATCTCGTGTCCACCCTATTCTAGAAGAAACATTCGGCGATTTAATTAATAATAATGTTAAAGATAAATATGCGAAGATTGATTTTAAGAATAAAGAATATGCTGTTGAATATAAAAGGCGCCGTATTAATTTCGGTCAATACCCCACTTTAATGTTTAACATGAATAAGATAGTAAAAGGTAAAGAATATATTGCACGAGGTAAGAGAGTATTTTATATATGGGAATGTAATGACGGTATGTATTACTGGGAACTAGGCGGTGAATTTACTGAGGGTAAAGGAGGTACTACTCGTAGAGGGTGTAATGAGATCGGCGATGTTGCACATATTAAAAATAGCGAGATAAATAAATTATCTAATCTAGTATTATAATGCCGCGAAATAAGAAAGGAGAACCTATTTTATATAAACCGTTTAAAAATACTACTGACTCTAAAAAAAAGTTCTTCGTCTATGTTAAAGCGGATACTAAAAAAGGTTATAAGAAAATAGGATTCGGTCATAAAGATTATGAAGATTATACCCAGCATAAAGATGGTAAGCGTAGATCCTCTTATCTTAAAAGAGCGAAGGGTATTAAAAATAAAGAAGGTAATTTAACATGGAAGGATAAAAATACTCCTAATTACTGGGCGGTACACTATCTTTGGAATGGTTAAAGTAATATAAGATCCTTCTCTAAATTCATATTATAACACATATAAATACAGTCGAAACAGCACGACTTTTTATTATCTAAATAATAATTAAAGTTAATCCTTTTTTTAGGAATTATTATTTGTAATCCGTCTCTAAATAGATCCTTAAAATATCCGGTGTTAATTGTTGCAGTTGGTAATATTAATATAAATGATCTATCTATATCTTTTAATCTTTTTACTACTTTCTGTTTTATTGAAAAAGGAGGATTAGTTATACATACATCCCACCCCTCTCCAGTATCATTAAAAAAATTATTATCGTCCGTCTCCGGATCGTAAGGATCTTTATCTACCATAGTTAATCCTAACTCTATTAAATATTCTTTTGATTTTAAAGATTGTGGATTATTTGTATTATTGAACGGTTCATAATATGTTTTATCTTTTGGTAAATACGGTAGTATATCCTCCCATGCGGATTTAGGTGTATAATACTCGTCACTCTTATTTTTGTGGATAATACTCATTTATATATAGTATATATTTTATTTTTCATCCTTATCCGCTTCTTTTTGTTTAACATATACTTTGTTCATTGTTGCTACAGAATGTCCGGTCACCTCTGCCATGTCCTCTTGTTCTTTTTTAACATCCGCGAATTTATCGCTTAATACTATCTTCCTCAGCATTGTAGTGGATATATTCTTACTCATGTATTTTTGACTCGTCTTAATAAATAATTGAGATAATGCATTACGCGATAAAGGTTTTCCGGTTGTACTTGTAAATAAAGTATCTCCGTTAGATAAATCATTTACCTTAATATAAAACCTTAATAGTTTTTCTAGATCCTTCGGTATATCAATATCGAGTTCTTTATATTTGGCGCTTGTCTTAAATTGATTCAACACGAAAAACATTTTATTCTTTTCAATAACTAAATAATTATTATCTTTCTTTTGATCTTCAGTTAATTTATTATAAATTCTTTTAGTTGTAATAGTCATACCACTTACATCATTCCTCATAGGTAATCTAGTATAAATATTAAATAGAATAAAGACTTGAATTAACATTTTCTCCTTACCGGTTAGAGTCTCCTTTTTTTTTAATCCTTTATCCTTTATCTCTTTATCCATTGTATTGATCATATTTTGTACCTCACTTAAATCCACGAAGTTTGCTTTTTGTTTATCACTAATAACTCCGGTCGCGTTGTCGTCTTGATATTTTTTATTACCCTCGTCTCGTATCTCATTATATTCTTCAATTAATTTATCGTATTTTTTATCGCTATTAAGTGCCATGAGTAAAATAATAATACTATTAAAATAATTCCTTTGACTCGTATAATGTAAATGATTTAGTTTTTCTTTTACTTTATCTATATCGTCTAGAAACTTCCAGTCGTCTGTATTAAACATCTTCTGTAGTTTATTTAAATTAGATACATACATCTTAACCGTGCTTTCTTTTGCATTAGGGCGCGCATCCATAATCTTCTCTTTTATATCTACCATTTATATATATAATATATTTTAATTTTAATCTTAAATAAACTTAAAATATATTAAAAAGAATAATAAAAACTATCAACCGGAGTGGCGATAATATATAATATAATTTATGCCACTCTGTCATTCTTAATATGCTCTAACAGAAGACTGCGCGGTTTGAGCGATTGTTCCTTGTCCGGATAAATTAACATTACCTCCGGCGGCGGCGGTTTGAACAGCATTATTATATGAAGTGCTGAATGCTTGCTGTGCCTTTGTTGCTGCTGCTTTTGTTGCTTGATCCTTTGCCCTTTGTGCTTTCTCTTTATCGTAGGTCCCCCAGTCTCCTAATAGGTCTCCGCCTAATGATAATAGACCTCCTCCTATTTCTACGCCTAATGCTGCGGCGTCTCCTAGTGGACCGAATGCCGCTAGTATAGGTGCGGCGGTTCCGGCGATGTCTCCTACCTCTTGAAGTACACCGCCGATTTTACCTTGTACTCCATCTCCGGAGAATCCTTTACCGGAGGCGAAACTTTCAATTTCGTCTTTTGTTTGATCTATTGTAAAGGCGGCGGACATGATAGGACCGGCGACCTTTAACCCTTGCGCTCCTAATTTAATACCGGATAGTGCCGTTTTACCTATTGATGCTGCTGCTCTTGTTGCCATACCTCCTCCCTCTGCTGCCGCTGCTAGTGCTTCTCCGCCGGCGTCTAATGCTCTACTATCGAATCCGTGTGCCGCTACTTCTGCTTCATGTGCTGCTGTACCGGCGCGGACTGCTAGATCATCAGCGCCCTCTGCTCCTCTTACTGCTGCCGGTGCGTTTTCGCTTGCCTCTCCTCCTTGTTCTGCTTCTTGTTCATCCGTCTGTGCTTCTCTTGCTTCATCGTCAGTTGCTGGTGGTCTATCTGCCGCTGCCGGTTCCGGAGATCTAACTACCTCGTCTCCCCCTCCTTCTTCTCCTCCTCCTCCTCCTACTTCTTCCGGTTCTTCCGGTATTGAAGTAGGAGTTCTAGGATTAGGTCTTGCCGCTTGTGCCATTGCATTAAATCCATTGACCTTTTGTGCTACGGTTCCGCCTTCATCTATTAATGATCCAGTAGGTAAATCACTAGTATCACTACCTAGATCTATCTGCCTACTAAATCTACTTAAAAATCCTCCGCCGGTTCGCGCTCCTCTATTAGATAAAGTAGATAAAGTATTACTTATTCTATCTGCCCCAGTGCCTTGACTAAATGCTCCTTCTCCGGCGCCGGCGTCACCGAATAAACTAAAATCGTCTGTATCTAAATTCAATGGATTATAATTATCCACCGTATTTGCTACTCTTGCTATTCCCCCTAAATCTCCTACTGCTCTAACTGCCGCCGGTGCCGCGTCCGTTGCTGCCCCAGCGACTTGTTCTGCCGTATCTGCTAGTGGTGCTGCTACACTATCCACTGCTGTAGTTGCTGTATTTACCGCGCTAGTAGTTGCTGCCGTACCTTGACCTATTGCAGCGGTTGCCGCTCTTGCTAGTCTATCTCCTACATCTCCGGCGAGGTCTCCGCCGTTTGCCGCGAAATTACTACCTACATTCGCTATACCTTCTCCTAATGTAGTGGCGGCGCTACTTGCTGCCGGTGCTACTACATCTGCTGCGGATCCGGCGACTTCTTCTGCTCCTTCTCCGGCGTCCTCTGCTGCTTGTTTTGCTGCTGCCTTTGCTGCTTTGACTTTCTCCGCTTGTTCTGCTATAATCTTACTAGCGGCGCGTCCGCTTTTTGTACCGGCGAGGGCGGAGGTCGCTACATTGAATGTTGAACCGGTCCTAATCTTGTCTGCTAGTTCTAACGCCGCGTCGATATTTTTACCCCCTAATTTACTATCCGCGAGTCTAGATGCCGCTTTTGCATATTCTGCCATCTTACCGATTTTAGCAGTTCTTAACATTTCGCTCGCTCTACTTATCTCACTAACATCTCCGGATGCCGTCGCGAGTTTAACTTGCGCCTCAGCGATCCTAATTGCTTTACCTTGATTACTTAATGTCTCTGCTATATTCATACCGGTTTTATATACTCCATAGGTTCCGGCGACAGTTCCACCTCCTTGTTCTCCCCCCTCCGTTGCCTCTCTTGTTGTATCGTCCGTTAATGTTTTTTTAGCGTTGTCCACTGCTGGTTGTGCTGCCTTAATCATGTCGTTTCTCCAGTTGCTTTGTGCCGCTATATTATAATTATTATACGCGGCGTTTGCTAGGTCCGCTGATCCTTGCATAGCGTTCGCTTCATTTACTTCACCACTGAATCCATAGAAGTCCATTTTATAATATTAATATATATAAATAATTTATTAATAATATTTTCATACTTTTAATTCTTCAGTATCACTTTCTTTAACCGGAATTAAGGAATTATTACCTTCTCCTATTTTTCTCTCGAATCTTAAATAAAAGTCTGCTGGGTTATTTTGAGCGTCTATATATAAAAAGGAATAAGGCGACTCATTTATTGCATAATGATAGTATTCTAAAAACCTCTCCTCGCTCCCAGCGAGATCACTATATTCTTCAATAATTTTCGCTAGTTCACCTTTCTTACCAGCAGACTGCTGCTTCATGATCATAATATCTGTGGCGTTTGATCTTATGATAGGACTTATAGCGCGAAATGATTGAACTGCGATAATTATACTAGTCTCTATGTGCCTAAATCTACTAGCGAGAAAAGATATAGAATTATTTTTTTTAAAGTCTTTATTAATAATATCGTCGAATACTAATAATGCTGTAGGCATATCTTCCCTATCATATTTTTTTTGACTCTCTATGAATTTATCAATATGACTATCTTTATATCCGTCCTCTACATCGAACACGTCCATGAGGTACTTACCCTTTGGATCATTATAAATACTATTACTAAATATTTTTACTATATCGAAATAATCGTCGCCGAACATTTCTTCGTCTCTTAATAGTCCTACTAATGCGTTCGTTTTTCCACTGCGTACTGAACCACACATTAATAGTAAAAATGGAGGTTGAGGTAAATGAGGATGTATAACTTTATATTTACCTTTATCTTCTAGATCAATAACTTTTTTAATTTTAGGTCCGTCCATATTTATATTATTATATTATAAAAAAAACCGGAGTGGCGAATTATTAATTATATAATTTACGCCACTCTGTCACTATTGTATCGCTATAATATCCTATATAATAACATGAAGTGAAATATAGAGGTATTGAAAAAACTTTAATTAATTGTTGCATTTATATTATACTATATTTAAATCTACGCCTATATATTTTCTATTTAAGGAATTCGCCCTTTCTCCCACATATTTGGTATGACATGTCATATCTAATATAGTATCATTTTCGTTTGAATAAGTTTTTATAAAATAATCTATCTGTTCATCTGTTCTAGTAATTCCGGTTTTATCTTTTCTTATATCCCAGTTTTTAAAGGTTGTAGGGTATCGACCGTTATGTCCTTCCTCCTCATTATATGTATTTTCTTTTTTACTACCTTCTTCTCCCCAGTATGCGTTCGCCCCTCCGTATTTAACATTCCTTTTAGGGTGTCTTTCATTACCTATCATCTGTGGATTATATGTACCCCTTTTTTTATAATAAATAAATATCTCTTCAATTTGTCTTAAAGGTTGATATTTTGCAGCGAAGAACCCAGTTTTATTATTTTTACACCATGAATAATGATATTTAGGTGTTTGATATTTTAATAATTCATAAGTAAATGGAATACTTGCATATAAACATATAACTCCGTTAGGTTTTAATACTCTCCACATCTCCGGAAATAGATTTTCCCAGTCTAATGGTTTATCCCACGTACTTTTTGTAATAGCGAAAGGAGGATCAGTATAAATAAAATCAATACTATTCTCGTCTAATGTTTTTATTACTTCATGAATATCACCACTTATATAATCCATTTATATATTATATATATATTTTATTCTTCCGGATTAATCCTATTAAAAGCAGTGTTAAATATATCCTCATTCATTTCTATACCTATAAAATTCCTATTCATTTCATTCGCGGCGACTCCAGTAGATCCGGATCCCATACAATTATCTAATACTACATCTCCCTCTTTACTATAATATTTAAATATCCACTTCATGAGATCCACTGGTTTTTCAGTTGAATGATTACCTTTTTTAGATTGTATTTTAATTATTGATCTAGGTAAAGGAGGATCGTATTTACCTACCGGTGCTTTATCTACTGTAGTATTACCAGTACCTACTGCTGCTCCATAAGTTTTACCGTATCTACCTTTACCCTCTTTTTTTACTTGAATATATTGATGACTAGATAAATCATAATAAGGTTTTTTTTCATAAAATACATATATCATTTCATGCGA
>TARA_R110001632_G_scaffold31700_8_pt1 | contig 24043 bp, 9 predicted proteins | sample TARA_R110001632 | Tara Oceans TARA_R110001632 (sample SAMEA4398266) | marine metagenome | biome: Polar Biome; feature: [SRF] surface water layer (ENVO:00010504); material: water (ENVO:00002006), including particulate matter (ENVO:01000060) such as... | depth 5 m
AACAACTGGAGTTCATAATATTCAGATTAGAAATTTAGACACTGGTAACGATAGTGAGTACATAACAATTGGAAATATCTCTATCACCGAGTTTGACAATACTACGCTTCCTGCTGACTTATATAGACTAGGTGAAGTGTTATACAAAGGGTCTGGAGAAGAATATCCTACTACGGTTGCTGAAGTAAACCCTAACGAAGTGACAAAATACAATTTATCACCTTTAGCTAGACCAACAACTTCTAATCCAGCCTACGTAAGATCTGGAGCAAACTCTATTGGTGTCTACCCTACAGCGCTCGGCGTTGGGTCAGAGGTTACTTGCAACTACGTAAAAAGGCCTACAGATGTTTACTGGGGTTATGTTATAACGCCTAATTCAAGCGGCGGTAACGAGTATCCAATGTACAATGCTGCTGCTACAGTCGATTTTACACTTCACGATTCAGAAGAGATGCCTTTAGTATATAAGATACTAGAATTAGCTGGAATAGTAATTAATAAGCCTGGTCTAGTTCAAGTAGCATCTTTAGAGCAACAAGAAAATTTACAAAACGAAAAACAATAATAAATGGCATTAATAACAGAAACTGGTTCAGCATACTACAGTGGTAGCAATTTAGGAGGTTATCAATTTACAGACCTTCAAACTGTTATAAATCAGTTTATGTTAGCCTACGTAGGAGAAGAAAAAATAATAGGTAGTGTCAAAAGACCTGAGGTTGTATTTTTTGCTCAAAGAGCATTACAAGAGCTTAGCTTTGACACGTTTAAGTCTGTCAAGGCACTAGAGATAGATGTGCCACCGTCGCTGCAAATGGATTTACCTCAAGACTATGTTAACTATGTTAAGATAACTAAATCTGATGGTGATGGTATAGAACACATATTATATCCTGCTACAAAAACAAGTAACCCACAAAAAATAACGCAAGGGGCAGACGGTTCATATACTTTCAATAACAACGAAATTCAAACATCTAGCTCTGATACAGCGGCTGGTTTTCAAACAGAGTCCGCAAATGATGATGACTATTTTGATGGATTAAACTATGACGACGACCACTTGCTGTCTCACGTTGAAGGCGGTAGATTTGGTATTGAGCCATCTCACGCTCAAATAAATGGCTCTTTTTACATAGATGAACTTAGAGGTAAAATAAACTTTAGTTCAAACGCCGGTGGTGCAAACATAGTATTACACTATATAAGCGACAGTCTTGGTACTGATGCTGAAATGAAAGTACATAAGTTTGCAGAAGAAGCAATGTACAAGTACATAGCTCACGCAGTTCTTGCAACAAAGAGAGATACACCTGAGTATTTGGTTGAAAGATTCAAGCGCGAAGCTAGAGCTGCTAAAAGGCAAGCTAAGCTTAGGTTATCAAACTTAAAGATTGAAGAGATCGCTCAAATAATGAGAGGTAAATCAAAACAAATTAAACACTAGTACATGCCAGAGTTAAAAAGAAATTTTATGCAAGGCCGTATGAACAAGGACCTTGACGAAAGACTAGTATCAAACGGAGAATATAGAGACGCCTTAAATATACAGGTATCAACAGCTGAAGGATCTGACGTTGGTACAGCTAGAAATTTAGCTTCAAACAAGGTTAAAGATATAGTTAGTTATACTGTTCCTTACGCTAAAACAGGTGAATCAAAAACTGTCTCTGTTGAAGTCTTGCTTGATGGTATAACTTACTCGCCTAGGATTCCTAGTATTTCAGATAATATTATAACATCAGCAACGCCTATCACTGCTATCTCTAGCGCAGCGGAAGTAGTTGGTGCAGCTTCTGACGAAGATGATAACTCAATATACTCTCTTATAGCATCAGCGTTTGATTATGAAGAAAGATTTTCTAGTACGCCAAAAGCGTCAGGTGCTGTAACAGGAATCCACGGAAGTGGAACAGCAGTAGTTATAAACGCTGACATAGCTGCTCTGATAGCAGTGGGAGATATAGTAACCTCTAGTAGCACGAAAGGGCTGCTAAAGTCTACAAAGATTTTAACTATAACAGACAACGGATCAACCACCACCATAGGGCTAGACAAAACTATTGTAACACAAAATCCTACTAACTCAGGCACTGGCGCTGCAAGCGAGACTTATAGCATACACGCTCCTATTAGCGTTGGAAGAAAAGCTGACATGATAGCTAAAACTTTACCTGAGTCATTGTCAGGATCAGATTCAACTATGAAAGCTGTTTTTGTAGATGTCTACGAAGTAAAAGCTGACTGGGGGCCTTGGAACGCAGACGCAGAACTAAATTCAGTTTCGTTTCAAACAGACAATGCTGATATAGATCCGACATTAGTAGCTACTTCAAGTAAGATATATGAAGACTCTTTATATTCTTTCACTAACTTCGTTAGAACTAACGTTATAAATGGTATTGTGCCGGGCATGGAAGTAGACGCTGTTGACGTAAACGGAGATAGTGTTTGGGACGGAACTTACAACGGGGTATATGTTGATAGAGTTGAGGTTTCAACTAACAGCGGTGGAGTGTTGCAACAGGAGAATGGAAATCCACCTACTAACACTGTTTGCAAACTAGTATTAACTAAACCTGTTGTTTTAACCACAGCGCAAGCTAAAGCTGGCGTTGTCCTTAAGTTTAAAGCTGAAAGAATATTAAACTTTAAAACTGGAAATAGCCAATCTTACACAGATAAAGATATAAGCTCTACAACTGTTTCTAGCTACACTCCACAAAATACAAAAATAACAGGTATTGACATTATAGATGGTGTATGCTATTTTACTACAGACTATGACGAGCCTAAAAGAATAAATGTTGAAAATGGAATAGAAGGATCGAGAATAAACAATGGTGAAAATAACTCTTCGCCGAATATGTATAGCACAACCTCTTATCTTTTCTCTTCTGACGACAGCTTTGGTGACAGCGCCTCGCTAAATCTAAGAGAGGTAATGAAAAAAAATGATGTAACGGTTTCTAGGTTAGGTCCAATATCACCTCCTACTCTTTGGATGAGAGATACTAAAAGACTTGGCCCGGGTGGTAGAGAGGCTATGTGCAATAACATAGGTTTAGGAGGTCCAATAGAGGATGTTAACGAATCTGGCTATCTTCACAGAGTAGCAGAAGACTTTACTTTCTACAGTGCCGCAGGTGAATTAGTCGAAGGTAGTCAAGGTCACGAGCTTTTTGTAGACCCTTCTGGAGCAGACTATAATAGAGCGAGGTACTACTCAGACAGCATAACGCAAAGGTATCCATACGAAGGAGCTTGGAAGAGTGGCGATATTTTGCATTTATACTCTGGAGCACATGGGTATAAAGTTACAGTGCAAATAGAGAGCGCAGTTGGTAGCATAGATTACGGGGAAATAAGCCATCACTTTGGCTACGATGAAAAAAAGATTACGTCTATCAAAGTTACGCTCTTGAGCTTTAATGAAGCGTACAAGACGTCAAACACCGATGCCACTGGCACAACTACACCTCCTGCGACCAAATGGGTAGCTTACTTAGATGAAGAGCGAGAGTCTAGCGCTATGTACGAGGAGAAGTTTGTAAGATTTGCTTACAGATGGAGATACAACGACGGTGAGGTGTCTCCTATATCGCCGTTTACTAACCCGGCATTTATTGGCGCGTGTCCGTACTTATATTTGTCTGAAGATGGCGAAAACAGAGCCATGAAAAATAACTTAAAGTGGCTAGCTATAACAGATTATCTTGGCGGAGGAAAACTGTCTAACGAGACATTCCCTAAACTGTCAAAAAGAAGAAACAGTATTAGACCTATAGACATAGAGTCAGTAGATATACTTTATAAAGAAGATGGAAATACAAATGTGTATTTGTTAAAAAATATAAACAGATCAGAAGATGAAAACATAAGTAATCCCTCTGGAGAAGTTTCTACAGTAAATCCAGCTAGCAACTGGAATCACTCTGGTTTTCAAGGAGGAGACAAGCACATCCCTTTGTTCTCAGCTATTAATCCTAACTTAAGCGGGGTGGGATGGCCTGTTAGTGACACATCAAACAATCCAGGCTTTTCTATACCACAAATCACCGGAGGTTTAAGTACTTCGAATCATCTTGGTAGACACAGCTCTTATGCCAACTCTTCTAAGAGAGGTTTCTACATTGTTCCACCAGGAGCTGTTGGTAGAGTTATTCCTGAAATGCAGTTGTTTAGACCCTTTGACAACGTACCAGTAACAGCAAAGGCTCAATGTATGTCTAGTAGTAGACTTATCTATGGCAACTATGAGTCTGGTTATAATTTAGTTGATGATAGAAACGAACCTATTAATTTTAACTTTTCTAAAACACTATTTCCTTTACCTGGAACAGGTGGTAATCCAGGATATGGAATCAATAGTAAGATTGGAATAGGGTTCGTTGATCACAGCGGAAAGATGGCATCGGGAACTATAGCAACTCCTACTTTAAAGAGAGGTAGAAATTATACGGTAGGTGTGGTTTTTAAAGATAGATACGGAAGAGAATCTTCTGTTGTGGTTGGTAAAAACGCTGGCTTAGCTCTAGGTGAATATGCTCACAGATCTGGTTGTTCCAACTTAAAGCTTACAGTGTGCCCTAGTGGCTCAATACCTTACTGGGCTGAGTATTATAAGTTTTTTATAAAAGAAACGTCTAACGAGTATTACAACTTGGCTATGTACAAAGCTTTTCCAGCTCTTATACAGCCTAATCCAAATGCCGGTGAAACACAGGGTGATGAGCAGGCGGTTGAATACTGGCTTGTTTTTAACTCCTCTGAAAGAAATAAAATAACAGAATCTGACACTTTAATAATAGGTAAGTCAATTGATCACTTCAGAAGAAGTAGTGGTGATACTAAAGCTACATACAAAGTATTGGCAATATCTAACGAAGCGCCTAATCCTTTTGAGATTCCTGGTATTGCAGGTGGTGCTGCAACTTCACATCCTAATCCTGAACTTCCAGAAGGTATAACTATACCTAACGCAGATAAAAAAGGTAAGTTTTTTGTTAAGGTAAAAGCAGACGCAAATTTAAGAAGTAATTTTAGAATACAAGACTCAGCTGCTAGCGATCAAGCAAGCGTAGTAAACACTAGAGGTAACACCATAATATTTCAAACTATTCCAGATCCTGATGCTGGCTTAGATTTATTCTACGAGACTGGTGGAGCAATACCAACATACTTGTGGAGAGAAAACATTGAAGAGATCGTAACGCTAGGCGACAGGGTAGTTTGTACTTGGGTTGAAGAGGACGGCACCGAGCACGTTATGCCTTTCGGTAACGCAGACAATATTAATGGTGGCTTTCAAGACAGTACAAACTTTTTAGATAGGGTACACAACTCTGTGCAGGGAGTTCAAGGCTCACCTGTGAGAGGAGTAGATAAAAACATAATAAAACTTAGAAAAGGGTTACTAGAAGGAGCCGGAGATTTTAGCTTGACTAATATGCTTGCTAGCGGTACTGATGCGTTTATGAAAGTGTTTAAGCAAGATGGTAGAATTTTTACACTAGCAATAGATCTTTCAGCTCACGATGCAAATGCTGATTCTCACCTTGAGACAGATCAGCTTAGCTCCTTTACCGTAGGTGATGGCAAAATTAAATACGGAGTAGGTAATACTTTATTCTATGTTAAATCAGCTACATGGGGTATGGCTCACGGTTTAAACTTTTTCAATGCTTACGGCTTTGGTAACGGCATGCAATCAGACAGGATACTAGATAAATTTAATGCCACTAGACTAGACAACGGAGTAAAAGTATCTACAACATCCTCAAACTATAAAAGGAAAAAATTTAAGCACGGACTTATTTTTTCTGGAATATACAACGCTAAGAATGGAGTAAATAACTTAAATCAATTTATTGAAGCAGAGGGTATAACAAAAGACTTAAACCCTGAGTATGGTAGTATTCAAAAGTTATTTTCAAGAAATACAGATGTAGTTTCTTTTTGTGAAAACAAAATACTAAAAATCCTTTCTAGCAAAGACGCTTTGTTTAACGCAGATGGAAATCCAAATATGACTGCTTCAAACAGAGTGCTTGGAACAGCTATACCTTTTTCAGGTGAGCATGGTATATCTAGAAACCCGGAATCATTTGCTTCTAACGAGTATAGATGCTACTTTACTGACAGAGCTAGAGGAGCTGTTCTAAGGCTGTCTAAAGACGGTATAACAAAAATATCGGATATAGGCATGAAGAATTATTTTGCTGACAACCTGAAGAGCGCAGTAGCCATTGTGGGCGCTTTTAATGATAGAAAAAGCGAATACGATATTACAGTTCATTCAAATGTAAACTCAACAGCAGCAACAAAGTCTGTTGATACAATTTCTTTTAACGAAAGCACGAATGGGTGGGTCAGCTTTAGAGGTTATGCTTTAGAGCAGGGTGTTTCCTTAAACAACACATATTATACTTTTAAAAATGGAAAACTATGGGAGCACGGTGTTGACCCAGGTTCTTCGGCTAGAAATAACTTTTACGGTACACAATACTTCTCTAGCGTAACACCTGTATTTAACGACATGCCTTCTTCCGTGAAAAGTTTTAATCTTTTGAATTACGAAGGATCTCAGGCTAGGGTTATACTAGTTAATGATGACTCTACAAGTGATCAAGTAAGTCCAGGGTTTCAAGAATACTATAACAACGTATCTAGAGAAGGTTGGTACGTAGAGTCTATATCTACAGATCAGCAAGTAGGTAGAGTTTTAGAATTCAAGGAGAAAGAAGGAAAGTGGTTTAACTCTATATCAGGAGATCCTACATCTTGGACTAACACTCTAGGTGGTGGTGATGGATCTGGCTCTGGTAATCTTGACTCTCAAGAAATTTCTTTTCAAGGACTAGGTACTGCAAATTCTGTAGGAAACACAAACACTAGTGCTGGTACTTTGCGTACTATTACAGCAATAATGAGTAGCGATCAAGGTTTTAATACTGTAGTTGGTGACTCAGACGGTATAATAGATGGTGGTAATGCAAACACTATAACCAGCACTATAACAATAACTGCTGGTAGTGGATACGTGCTTAATGACATTAACCTAGATTCTGACGCATTAGATGCTGTTAGCGGTATAACTCCAACAATATCTTATCTTGGCACTTCCTACGCACACAACGTTAATATTCCGACGGCTGGACAAACTAGCGCTACTCTTACGGTAACCTACTCTAGCACGGTTGTTAGTAGCAATGTTAGTTTTGACATAGGATACACTATGAATCCGGTGGCGTTGGTTAACCACACTTTAAATTTAGCGATAGAATACACCTCTGAAGCCGGGGAGAGTGCTAGCATATCAAATATAGCTTCAGGCTACTCTATTCAAGCTCCAACTACGGACAACTCTGACTACAACGTTTATTCTATAGGTGGTAGCTCAGATAGTGCAGCTACAGCAGGAGACTTATTGGGTGAGTCAATATATAAGCAAGTTTACTCGATAGAAGCTATAGGAATAAATCCTTACAATGCTTCTACTCAAATTGCTTCCTTTACGCTTAACAGTGATTTATCAAACAACTTCACCGCGGGTAATATAACGGCAATAACATCGGTTAACAATCAGGTTAACTCTGCTTTATTAGCTACCAACCAGGAAAAAAAGGTGTTTAACGACTATAACGATGCCAATGACGCGGCGGCTTATGCAGACGGAACAGCGGACGGTAAGTATAACTTTACATACATATATGGGTATAATCTTAACGGTGAAACAACAAGTATAACTGTTAATATATTTTACAATCCAGATACAGATGGTACCGGTAGTCAAAATGCTGTAGATTACTTGAGAATACCTGCCTTGAAGACAAACAGCCAATTGATGACATTTGGACCTGCAATCAATCCTGATGAGCCATCAGAGGGAGATCATAGTATTTCAGCAAGATTTGCTATTGAAGTACATGACACTGACGTTGGGTCTAACAATCCTTTTAGCATAGATGCTGTTGGATCTGGACTTGTTAACCCGTATTCTACAAACTTACTAAGTACAAACTTTAACACAGACCCGGATACATTTGCTTTGCGACACGCTGAGCCTTTTTCTATTACAACAACATTTAATGTTGCGGGAGTTAACACTGATTCTCCTCCTTTGACAGAGGCAACAGTGCAATCAGCTAATGATGTTACTAGTGATACTTTTGCTGATCTTACTGGTTACGATCAGCTAGTCATAATGCTAGCGCCTAACGACAATCAAATAGTTAACGTTGCAGGTATTAATAGCTGGGGAGGAATAGCTAAAGACGCTACCGCAAGTACGCTCTTAGGCGTGTATAAAAATGAGTTGTTTTACCAGCAAGATAATGAAGCTGTTGCGTTTCCAGAAAGTACTACTGCTTTAACAAATCCCGCTACAATTGTAGGAGACTTAAGCAAAGTGTTGAAAAAAGTAGTATTTACAAACGAGCCTATTGAAGAGGGTGGATCGATAATTGATTCAACTAACAAAGTTAAAATGACTCTACATTTTGCAGGGTCTACACAAATTTTGCCAGAGGTAATTAACCCTGCTAACTGGGGTTCTCAAATGGGCTTGCATATTCCAACACCAGCAATGGCAACCAACAGTAGTGTGGCCACTATAAACCATAAGTATTCTCTTTACTTAGGTGAAATATATTACGTGTTAGCAAGCGGTGGTACTCTTCGCAACTGGGATGAGTCTAGTCCTACCATACACAAAATCGTTCGTGTTGGAGAAGGTTTAAGTATAACGCAGACAGAGCAAACAAACTACAATGCCTACAACCATACAGGCGCAGATTCAGCTGATGCCGATGCAACGCTCACTAGTATAACTAAGAGTCAGCTAATAGCTGGTACTAGTGGATCCAATCCAGCTTCACCAGATCGCTGGACTGGAGACCATGTTAACAATCTCTTGAAATTCCATCAAGTTGACGTTCATGGTAACTATTCCAGTGGAACCGTGATTACTCATAAAGTAAAATACACTGCTGGCACTGTTGGTGGTAACCAATGTGAGATTATATTTTATGATGTGGTAGCTACAACAGGCTATAGAATATTAGATCAAGCAAAACTAGAGGAATACTTTCCAGATGATGGGTCTTGGTTTAAAAATGCAACTATTCAAACAACAGCCACTCAGCTAGGTTCTTATAGCGGTAGAGTAGTTGGTACATTTAATAGTGGTAAGTGCACTGCAATAGAATTCTCTATAGTATACACTAGAGACTCAACTCAAATAGTTGACACAGACGCTGACTATTTCTTAGATCCAATAGTGCTTTTCCCAGGTAATTTAGACTTTTCATCCCCAACTTTAGCATACAGAGAATCATAATATGGCAACAGTAACATTAAATTTTAGCAAAGGAGTAAACAAATCAGTGCAAATAGGAGACATAGTTTACTATGTACCAATTGTGGCTGCGGGTGCAGACGCTGGTAACGTGTCTACCGCAACGGGATACTCCAACATAGTTAAGATGGGCGCCGTGGTACACATAAAAGCAACTTCAATAATTGTAGATCACGACGATAACGTACCAGCTCCAACCACTAGTAACTTTATAATGTTTAGTAAAGACAACTCTGCTAACCTCTCTAGCCTACTAGGATATTACGCTGATATTAAGTTTGTAAACAAGTCTACGGATAAAGCTGAGATATTCTCTGTGGGATGTGATGTGTTTGAAAGTAGTAAATAAACACCTTTTAGCGTGATTATATACGAGTAATTAAATTTAATAAAATGGGTAATGTTCAAAAGACTAGTAATAAATTAGCTGCTAGGAGTAAAATCGCAACTTTTGAAGAGTCTCTTCTAAAACTAGCAGATGGAGACTTGATAGAAGGTGACGGTAAAGAAATAGTTCATAGTAATAAGTTCCCTATGAAACACGCTTTTGCGGATGGAATATATGTAAGGGAAATGTTAATGAATAAAGACTCAGCTGTAGTAGGGGCCATACACAAACATCTTCACGTTTGGTTTTTGTTAACTGGTCACTTAGTTGTAGTCACAGAGGATTTTAAAGAAGAATACATAGCTCCTTGTTATGTAGTCGCTAAACCTGGTTCTAAGCGTTTAATATACGCTGTTGAAGAATCTAGGTTTGTTAACATACACAAGAACCCTGATAACACTCAGGACTTAAAAGAATTAGAAAAAAACATAGTCGCTATGAATTACAAAGAGTACGAAGACTATATAAACAAAAACAAATAATATGTCATTTACAATAGCAACAGTAGCAGCAGTAGGTATAGGTCTAGCGAAAGGTATATCAGGTTACGTTAAGGGAAGAAAGGCTAAAAAAGAGCAAAAAGCCGCTCAAGAAAAGCTAGATCAAAAAATGAAAGATTACGAGAACTTAGATACGTCAAATCCTTACGCAGGTCTCAAGAACGAAATGGAAGGTATGGAAAATACTTTTGAAGACTTGACGGTAAACACTCAAGAAGCTGAGTTTCAAAGAGATTCTTTTGAGCAGCAGCAATCAAACATGATGGGTAGTATGGAATCTTCAGGTACCTTCACCGCTGGTAATATTCAAGCGCTGGCTGGTGCCGGTGCTAATAACGCAAGGCAAACCGCGGCTAGTATAGGTAGTCAAGAGTCCGCTAACCAACAAGCTTCTGCTGCTGGAGCGGCAAACGTACAAGATAAAACTTTAGGTGGTAGGCAACAAGTAGGAATGATGAAAGCTGAAGGAGAAGCCATGTCTAGACAAATGGAGGCCGACAAACAAGCAACGTTACTTGGTTTAGCCCAAGAAGGCAAATCTCAAGCTGATGCTAATAAAAATGCAGCTAGCGAGCAAATGTGGAGTGGAATTAGCCAAACGGCTGGTGCTTTTACTTACAAAGAAAAGCAAGCCAAAAAAGCTAGTAAAAAAGAAAGCTTCAAGCCTCACATGATGTACGACCCTAAAAGTGGAAAAGGTTTCAAAGCAAACACCATGGCAGATCATCTTAAAATGAAAAAGAAAGGTTATACGCATGTTAAACCTAAAAATAAAAAATCATAAAAAATGGCTGATAGTTATTACGATAAGTGGCTTGCAAAAAGAAACAAGCGCAACGCTGAAGCTTCAATGAAAGCACAAGCAGGTATACCAGTGGAGAACATGAACATCTCTGGCATGAACAATGCTTTAGATGGTTTGTATGCTCAGATAATGGACTACAAAAAATCTGATGACTACAAGGATAAGCTAGCGCTAGCCGAAGAGAGAAAATTAATTAAAAAAGGCTTAAGAGAAGATGGAATGTCTAGAAAAGAAGCTAGAAGGAAATACAAAGCCGACGCCGATGCTTTTGGAGAAGAAGTTGGTGCGGAAGGTAATAGGTACCAAAAACGAAAAGAATATCTTATAAAAACAAAAGCAGATAGAGAGGCGGCTCAAGAAATAAAAAAAGCTGAAGAAAAGCCTAAAGAAGAAAAAGAATCGGCAAATAAATATATATCACCGCTAAACTACGGTAGGGCGGATGCAACTTTGATTGCTGGTGCTAGAAGAATGGGTGAGGCTGGCAGACAGTCTGATCCTTTTGCTGAAGCCACAAGTATAATTGATAGAGCTCTGCTGTTTAAGAAGTCTCAAAGAGCAGCTACAAGAAAAGAGTTAGACAACATATCTCTTGAGGATATTGACAACGGATTTACTGGGTTTAATGGAGGAGCCGAAGCTTGTCAAGGCTACTTGTCAGAAGCAAAAAGAGAGCTAGCCTCTTTGAAGGCTAAAGCTTTAAAGAGTTCTCCTGACAGCGTTGAATTTCAAGAGTATAAATCTAAAATGACTTCTATAGAAAATAGATGGAAAAAGCTTAATACAGCTATGTCTTCTTTGCAGACAGAAAAAGGTGGATGGGTAGAAATGAATGGTAAAGGCGTTAAGAACGATCCTAACTCAGAGTCAGATGGAAGATTTAGATATTCAAATGGAACGCTGATAGAAGGCAATACTTCTTTTGACTACATGAATCAGATAATGAACAAGTCTGCTACCATGATAATAAACAATAAGGGTGACATAGAATTTGATGTTGCAACAACTGATGCTTCTGGTCAGCCAACTGGCGAAACAGCTTTAGTTACATTAGAGAGTTTGCAAGACAATATATTTGAAAGAGATGAATCTGGTATGGGTGCTTTCACTAAGTATAAAGAGAGTGTATCGGATAATCAAAAAAACAACTTGCAATTTGACCAAGGTGCAGCTGAAAGCTTGAGCAATCAATTATTTGGGTCTAACTTAGGAGAGCCAAACAAGCGTACTATGGTTTCTTGGATGTATGATGATTTAGATGGTGATGGTAAGACATTTTTAGAAGACTGGGGAAGCATGTTAAACGTGGACCTTGATCAATTTAAGTCTACAGCTAGCTGGGATAAGAAATATATGGTACCAAGTGAGGATGGTGGAATGGTAGAAACCGACCAAACTGTTGGTGAGTTTTTGCGAGACGAATTAAAACAGTATTATGTGGAAAGGCTAAGAGGTTTTCACAACAATCTTGTTGAGGCTAACGGTAAATCTGTCAGATCAAGAATGGGTACGGGTGAGCCTATTAAAGCTAACGGTGAAGATTTTGAAGACTGGTCTTCAGGTGCTAGTGACAACATTGAAAATACAACATATCAAAGAAATGCAAATACTCAAAATAAAACTAGAATTAAGAACAATGAATTGTTTTTAGAGGAGTTTGACAAAGCCACTAAGGCTGGCAGCAAAATTAAAGCTCCAAGCGGAGGCTTCTTTAAGCTTCAAGGCGATGGTACTTATGTTTTTTATAAAAACGGAAAACCACTAATAGATGCCGATGATAATGTAATGGTTTTTAGCAAAGATGATGCTAGATCGATTGGTCAAAATAAATACGAATAACTATGGGATATAAAAGCAAAAGTGGTAAAGAATATTCTTACGAGCAAATACAAGAGGACGCTGATGAAAGAGGTTTAGACGTAGAGCTTTACGCAAGTATGAGCGGCCTGGAAAAGTTAGAAGACTCCCCGTCAAGCACAGCTGTGGAGTCGAATGCAAGTGTGCAAACGAGTACGGAATCAGAATTGGAAAGTTCTTCTTCGGACTTCGACTATAAATCTTTACTTGGAACGCAATCTTCTAAAACATCAGATCCACTACTAGGGGTGGATGGTGTTGCTTCTCAAGGAATGGATGCCGAGCAGACATTAAATCTTATGGATAACGACGCTTGGAAAGTTTACGATGTTAACAGGGATTTATACGATCTTGAGAACGACGTAGACATGAAATCTCTTTACGACCTTACTAACAACATAAGAGTTGAAAACCCTGAAGTACCTAGCTTTGCCGACGAAGCTACTATAGGTCTTTTGAGCACTAAAAAAAGAGGTAGCGATAAAAGAAATGAAATAATTAAGATTGGTAATGAAAAGTACGGCAAGTACGGCTTTGAATTTTCTGTAGCTAAAGGATTACTAAATGCAGGTAGTGAAGAAGATGAAAAATATGGTGATCAAATAGAAATGACTAACACTGTTACGGGTGAAACTCTAACGCGTACAAGTTCATTAAACATGGATAGGCTGAACGAGGATATAAACGAGTTTGTTTCCAACGCAGATAATATAGACAAGTATAGGGCAGAGAATTTAACCACTAAGGTTAGTGAAGACTATTTCAAGCCAGATGTTGTAGAAGAAACAATGTTCAAAGTTGCTAACGAGCTTAACCTACCCGTGAGCTCAGATAACTGGATAACATCGCTGTACAGTAACGCTAATGGAAATATAAGTGCTAGTGACCATGCAGACTTTTTAAAAGAAGTAAGAGAAAGGCTCAGTGTTGATGCTAAAAAGAATACTGGTATTAATCAATACTTGGTAGATAAAGCAATCACTAACGTTTTAAATATGGCTAGTGGCTCTGAGGTACAGAAACAATCTTTAGATCTTCAAAAAAAGCTTTCTGCTATGGACGAAGAAACATACGATCAAGAGGCTAGTCTTTTAAAAGATGCTCACTACGCTGAGGTTACTGATACAAACGATATACTACTCAGGAATGCTGTAAAAGCTAGAGCAGAAGTGCAAAAAAAGCTAGAACAATTTGTTCCTGGTACTCCACAACACAATGCTTTGATTACAGAGATGGCAGACGCGGAGAAAACCTTAGAATACCACTTATCGATAACAAGAGGTGTTGAAGGATCTACTTTTTTCAACGCCGACGGTAGTCGTACCGACGCGCCAAGCAAAGATACTTTTGACTTAGAAGATGTAGAAAACCAAAAAAACGAATACCAAGGGTTAGTTAAAAACGACAAGGTTGCTTTTGATACTTCTTACGAGGAGTTTTTATTCTATCAAAAAGACTACAACGAATACTTAAATCAAGAAGTAACACTAAGAAACCTAGATATATTTGGTAGGCACAGCAAGTTTCTTCGATCAGATAGAATTAATAAGTTAGTTAAAAATGCTAGGTTGTTTAAGTTGGATGACGATGGCAACGAAGTTGAGGTTGAAAACAGCTACGACAAAGATAGAAGTTATTTTGAATATCACGACACTGGTGGGGACCGTCAAGAAAAGTATAACGTTAAAGTTTCGCTTAAAGATCTTGTTTTGAGTGAGTATTGGGATATAGAAAGAGGGCTAGACAAAAATTATGCAACGAGCGTTCTTGATGCTGTTGATTTTTCTAACATAAAAACTTTCGACGGCAGAGATGTTATTGATAGCGAGCGAGGCTTTCTTGGAAGGGATAGTGAAAGAGCTTTCTTGCAAGGTTTAAAAAACGATACGCGCGACATAAGTATTAAAAATAGTGCGTGGAAAGATTTAATGGTTTTCAATTTAGACGCTGGATCTTATGAAAGAGAAAATGTATTTACTCAAGGGATAATTGAAGCTGTTCCATATTTTGGTGGAAGAGATCTTGTTGAGGATACTTTTGGCTGGCACACTGACGACTACGCTATAAAAGATCAATCAGCTTTAATAGATGATGTCAATACTACTGTTGAGTCAATAAACATACTAGCAAAGGATGACCCTACATTTTCAAATCAAGACTACATAAACTACCAACCAGTTGAATTTTCCGAAAAGCAACTAGACAACTTGTCTATGAGCTTTGGAGAGGAAGTTGCTTACGGTGTTGGTAGCTTCGTTCCTATGCTTGGAGAGTTTGCTATTGTAAACGCGGTTACAGCAGGTACGTTAGGATCACTTGGCTTGATGAGTAGAATAAATAGCTTAAGAAAAGCACATTACGTGTCAAACACGCTATATGGAACTGGTAAAAAAGCTAGAGGAGTTATAAGATCGTTTAACGCTAAACAGAAAGCGGGCGTACTAACTAGAGCTCAAATGCAAAAAAGAGCGCTAGCGGCTGGCTATAATAATGTGGATGATTTTGCTAAAGTTGCTGGCTATACGGCTCAAACCTCTAAGCTTGGAGGAGGACTACATCTTCTAACTATGGCTTTAGTTGAGGAAGGTAAAATGAAGTTAATGGATCCGCTATTTGACGTTCAGATGCCAACAGGCTCTGGGGTTGGATTTTACGTTGGCGGACATTATGCTAGAAAGTTTATGCCTTTTCAATTTAAGGGTAATGCTGGCGCAATACTAAATCCTTTACTAAACAATAACATAAAGGGTGGTATTGGTGGTTCTGTAGCCGCAGAGACAGCGTTGAACGTTGAAGCTGCTTGGGAAGATGTTACAGGTCATCAGGCTTGGAGAACACACTTAGAAGAGAATTACTTCAATGAAGAAGGTGAGCTTACATTTGACAAGTTTCAAAAGCGTATGACATTAAACGCTTTACAATTTGGTATACTTGGTTTTACACCTAACCACTGGAAAGCTTCTGACTTAAAAATGAGCATGAGGTCGAAGCAAGCTTACCACAATCAACTAGAAGGTAAGATACGCACAGCACTTGAAAAAGGTGACGTAAACACCGCAATCAAGTTTCAAGAACTAAAAGACTACTCTGTTTCACAATATAAGGCTCTTCAAAGCAGAGAGAAGTATTTAGATCCAGCTGTACATGCCCAAGACATTAAGGTTAGATTTAACAAGTTTAACAAAAGCTTTGCTAAACAGCATGATGGTAAAAGATCTTTTGAATACGTAGTCGTGCACACCGACAAGGGAGTTAGTAAGTTAGCCTCTCACGAGAGATTAGGCAAAGGTGAACCAGCTAAGATGATTGAAAAAGATGTCAACGGCAAAAAGCTAGAAACGCCTAAAATTATATTAGATGTTAGAAGGTTTAACGCAGGTATAATGCCTCATGAAATATTTCACGCAGTACTACATTCGCTGCCTGAAGCGCATCAAGTTAGAACTAAACTAGCTGAGGTTATTAGGAAAAATGTAGATGAAAAGTTTAAAAAGTATTTACAAGACTTGAAGTTAGAAGGAGAAACTTTAAGTGATAGAATTACAAAGGAATATAGTGCTGAACTAGAAGCAGCCGGAACACCTGAAGTACCGTTTTCTAGAGAGCACGGTATGAAAGCGAAAAGAGATTTATTTAACGAAGAGTTTTCTGCCAACGTTATAGAGTTAATGGGTAGAGAAGGCGGATACGATATGTTCGTACATGGTAACATACTAGGTGATATTAGAACATCGCTAAGGGACGCTGCTTTTTCACTAGGCTTATATGATCCAGCTAAGAAACTAGACATTAATGATGCTGCTTCTGTTACTAGATTTATGGGCCACTTAGCTAAACAATGGGGCAAAGGTAAGTACAACAAAGCTGAGATAGATGCTTTAGTTAAAAAACTAGAGGGCGTTGAGTTTACGGAGAGCAGTATTCCAATGAAAGACGGTTTTATACTTAACGCTGGTAAAAACGCTAAAGCTTCTAAAGATATATTTAAAGAGCAAAAAGAATTAACGGAACAAAGAGAAAAATCTTTTAAGGACTATAAAGAAAACAAGATAACAAAAGAAAGGTATGTTGAAATAGTTAAAGAGATAAAAGCTAGAGTTCAAGAAATAGTAAAGTCAGCGGAGTCTAATAAACCTTCTGAGAAGCTAGGATCTATTAGCCAAGAGCAGAGAATGCTAGAGATGCAAGCTAACTCTAACAAGATTCAAGAAATATACCAAAGCGAAAAACTTAGTAACGATCAAAAGTTAACTCAAGTACGAGAGCTGCTAGGTGGTTACTTAAGGGAGTTTTACCAAAAAACCTGGAGAGATGCTACGTACGAGTACAGCAACAAAGAGCAAGCATACTCAAGAAGAGACTTTGAAGCTGATATAAACCTAGAACTAATGACCATGATGAACATGGTTCCTAAGAAAAGTGGTGAAGCTCGTAGCCAATATAAGCTAAGCGAAGGCAAGCCCCTTACCATGTATATAATGCAAAATCTTCCTAGAAGAGCTGTTAAGCTGCTGGAAGATAATATAGGTAAACAGGTTGAAACTATTAGCGGTTATGAAGATGTAAAAACTGGTGTTTTAGACTCTGGTCCTAATGCTAAGGCTAAAGGGGCTACTAAATCAGAGTACTATATAGAAGACATTTTACTAAAACCAACCGGTGATAAAATAATTACGCTAGAGCAAAATCAAAGAATTGACAATACGTTCGGCAAGATAGATACTAAAAAATTAGAAAGTAAAGCTAATCTTAGAGAAACGGCGCCAGAGGTTACTAACGAAATATTTATGTTAGCTAGCGGTAAGCCAAGATCTGGAGTTGCCGGTATTGCTACAAAGAAGTTAAAGAAGATCTTGCAAGAAGATCCTATTGCTTGGCAAACAAACCCTGAGCTCGCTAGATTAAAATTCTTAATAGACAACGTTAAAAAAATACACGACAAGGTTTTACCTGAAGAAGGTGCTATGCTTAAAACTGGTATAGAAGCTATTGAAGGTTTGTCTAGTCAAATTAGCCCAGCGATCATGGACGGTAAGCTTTATCAAGCTACATCGAGAAAAGTGTCTGAAGGTGCAAAGGCTTCTACTGCAATAACTGGTAAAACACAAGGATTAAAAGTTCAAGAGAAAAAGAGCTTAACAGCAAGGCAGATATTGGAATACATGGGTATTGACTACAACCCAAAAACTGGCGAGGTTAATGTTAGTAGACTTGAATCGCAAAGTGTAGAGGCTAGAGTTATAGAAGGATTCATGGGTGAGTTTGGTAGAGAGCTTAACAGACAAAGACTTCAGATAGCGGTTAATAACGGTACGGCACCTAAAAACATAGCCGCTAAGTACGAAGTTAATGAGCTTCTTACTAGACTAAAAGCTGGTAAAGCTGAAGGTTTAAAAGGTAAAGATATATTTAATGATACTGATGTTAGAGCTTTAGAAGTTTACAACAAAAACATGTCTGTGGGTTACGGAATGCTAGCCGATATAAAATCTAATCAAGAGTTAAGAGCATTATTAGGAGAAGCAAAAACAAAAACCTATATAGCAGAACTTACTAAAATAGTTAAAAAGAACTTTGGTACACAGATAGAGCTGTTTGAAAAAGAGGGAGTTTCTGAACTAAAAGAGGTAGAGGGAAAAAGATACGACAATAAAATAGCAAGCTTAATAGAAATGCTACCTCAGTCAATAAGAAAATTATATGACGTAAAAAACCTAGACCTTAACGAGTTAGGTGAAAAAGTTAAAGTTGGAGTATTTAGTCCAACTTCTCGTGGAGAGCAAAATAAGTTTGATTTAGCTATACTAGATCAATATCCTGCTTCTTACGCAGCAGAAAGTAGAGTTAGAACAGCTTTTGGTCAAGGCTCGAAGGATGTTGCTCCTGGTTTAGGCATGAGAAACAAAAGTGTGCCTGATGGTGTTGCAAAAGGTCCTGAAAGTTGGTACAACATTCACTATGGTAGAGTTCCTAATGGAAAGCGTCAAGGTGAAAGAACTTTATCAGAAAACGCCTTGAAAGCCCAAATGGTAGACATGACTGTGTTAAAAGTAGCAACAGCTAAAGTCTTAAATGAGTTTGGTGGTAACTTGAAAGAAGGGACAAAAAAATACGACGACGCTTGGTACGCTGTTAGAAAAGCTATAACGCCAAAGGGTTTTAAAAGCTTTAATGAATACAACGCTGCTGCAAAAGAAGTTAGGGCTTATCACATGGAGTCTATAGCCAACGTGTTGCTAAATCCTAGTAAGTTTGGATTAACACACAACCAAGCTTTAAAAGGAGCATTGTATCATCTTAGGCTACAAACTAACTTAGGAAAAGGTGTAGTAAAAGGCAGCGCGGTACCAACATCTGTAGCGTCGTTCCTACCTGGTAAAATTAAAAATACAGATTTATACGGAGAGCATCAGCTTCAATTACTTAATCATTCATTTACATTTCTTCAAAGTGTGTTAAGTCGTGGAAAAAACTGGACTAAAGACTACGATAGACTAGAATCAATGTTTGAGCAAAGTATTACAGCTACACGAGATCAAAAAATATATGACAGCCCTGCGTTTGACGGAAACACAGGCTTTCTTTCTATATTTAAAAACAAGCCACTAGGATTAACCTCATCTTTTGTAAACAACATGTATAGACCTAACATGATGTTTGATATGATGGATATGACAGCTAGCAAGCCTATGTCTATAGGCGCAAGATACATTAGAGACTTTACAGCTAAAGAATTAAAATCTGTAATAAAAATAACTGGTATGAAAAACCAGCTTGCAGTAGAGTTAAACTCTACAATAAAGCAAGAGTCAGCGGTAGAAGCTAACCACGTAAAGCTCACTAAAATTACAGGCTCTAAATCTAAAGACATATTTTCTGGAAAAGAAGTTGCAAAACACATGGCTAACTTAGGTAAAGTTCAAAGAATAGCTAGGTTAAATAAGGAAGCAAGAGGCATTAGTGTTTGGGATTTTGATGACACGCTGGCCTTCAGCAAGTCTGGCGTTAGGTATAACATGCCTAATCCTTCTGGCAAACCTCAGCCTGGTAGAAAAGTTATATTTATGGCTGGAGCGCCTGGAGCTGGTAAGTCTACTGTTATAAAAGGCTTAGACTTACTTAACCAAGGGTTTAAAATAGTAAATCAAGATATAGCCCTTGAAAGGCTTATGAAAGAATCTGGCATGCCTACGGACATGAGAGAGATGACGTCTGAAGATTTAAGCAACTTTAGTAGGCTAAGCGGCCAAGCTAGAAGATTAGCCGGTGAAAAAAGATCAAAATACACAGGCAAAGGTCAGGGCATGATTGTCGATGGCACGGGCGCATCTTTAAAGGTAATGGAAAAAGCCGTAAAAGAATTTAAAGACGCTGGTTATGACGCTCAAATGGTGTTTGTTGAGACCACTATGGAAACAGCTGTAACTAGAAATAAAGCTAGAAAAGAAAGATCTCTTAAAACTGGTATCGTAAAGGGTACTTGGGAGAAAGTTATTGCGAATAAAGAAGCTTACAGAGAAATGTTTGGTGAAAGATTTGCTGAAGTTAAAACTGACAACATACAATACAAAGATGCTATGCCTGCTGAGCTTGTCAAAAAGCTAGACTCATTTACTAAAGGTTACATACGAGGTAGATTAAACGCTGGAGGCTTTGCTAAGGAAGGTACTAACCTAGAGCTTCAAGGTGCTAAGTTTGATTTTTCTGAATTTAACAAGGTTGTTGAAGGTGAGCCTGGTCCTTTCTTTCAAAAGGCTTTAGCTAGAGCTAAAAAGTTTGGACTGAAAGATCAGTACGTACTTACGGCTAGACCTGGTGAGTCTGCTAAAGCTATATATGAATTTCTAAAAGCTATGGGACTAGAAATACCTTTGGAAAACATTACTGGACTTGCAAATAGTTCTCCCGTGGCAAAAGCAATGTGGCTTGTTGAAAAAGCCGCTAATGAAGGTTACAATGACTTTTACTTTGCAGACGACGCGTTAGCAAACGTTCAGGTAGTAAAAGATATTTTAGGTCAACTAGACGTTAAGTCTAAAGTGCAGCAAGCTAAAAAAGCTAAGGATCTGTTTAAAGATGTTAACGAAATAATGGAGTTTTCATTAGGCATTGACTCTAAAAAGACTTTTTCTAAAGCAGAAGCTTTATTGAGAGGTTCTGATAAGCGCAAGTATAAGTTTTTTATACCTGACTCTGCTGCCGACTTTGAGCTTTTAATCGAGCCTTTGCTAGGTAAGGGTAAGCAAGGAATAAAAAACAGAGAGTTTTTTAAAGAAAATGTTCTTACGCCATTTGAAAGAGGTATAAACGATCTCAATAAAGCTACACAAGCGGTACAAAACGATTATCAAAGCCTACGTAGACAAAATAAAGATATTACTAAAGTGCTAGGTAAAGAAGTGGAAGGTACTAGTTTTAGCCATGATATGGCCATAAGGACTTGGATATACGAAAAGGCTGGGTACGAAATACCTGGTATGGCTAAAAACACAAAAAGAAAGCTTGTTGAGTACATCGAAGGTAGTCCTGAGCTTATGACGTTTGCTAAAAACGTTTCTAGACTAACTAAGATTGAAGGAGGTTTAAGACAGCCTACAGACACTTGGCTGGCAGAAACAATAGCGTCTGAAATATCAACAATGTCTAACAGTATTAGAAGAGCCGATTACTTAAGCGAGTTCATACAAAATAAAGAGATTGTGTTTAGCGAAGCTAACTTAAACAAAATGCAAGCCGCGTTAGGAAACAAGTGGAGAGAGGCATTTGATGGAATGCTAGACCGTATGACTACTGGTAGAACTAAGCCAGCTAACTTAGGTAGAATTGGGGACGGTGTTATGACATACTTAAACGGTTCTGTTGGTGCCATAATGAACTTTAACACTAGGTCTGGTGCGCTACAATTAATATCAAGCGTAAACTTTGTTAACCATTCATTCAACAATCCTCTTAGGGCCACAGCTGCTCTAGCTAACGTGCCTCAATACATAAAAGACTTTATGACTATTATGAACTCTGACATGCTTGTCCAAAGAAGAAGCGGGTTGCGTATAAACGTTACTGAGGCAGAGCTTGCAGCAGATGCACAAGGAGGTCTTAGTCCTAAAAAAATATTAGCTAAAATATTGAAAGCTGGTTATCTTCCAACTAAAGTTGCAGATAGTTTTGCAATAGCTTCAGGTGGTGCAACATATTATAGAAACAGAATAAAAGACTTGATGAAAAAGGGTATGCCTAAGGCAGAGGCGGAGAAAAAAGCGTTTTTAGACTTTCAAGCTATAGCAGAAAGAACACAGCAGTCTTCTCGAGCAGATCTACTATCCCAACAGCAGGTATCGTTTGCAGGAAGGCTAATACTACCGTTTGCAAATACGCCAATGCAAATGAATAGAATAATGAAAAAGTCTTTACAAGATATAGCTAAAGGAAGATACGAAGGTCTTGCAGGTGAAAATTCACTAACACACAACGCTAGTAAGGTTATGTACTACGGCTTTGTACAATCAGCCATATTTGCTGGGCTACAGTCTGGGCTAGTAGCTCTTGCAAACAGCGATGATGATGCTAAGGTTGCCCAAGTTAAAGTAAGAGCTATTAACACTATGGCTGATTCATTTCTTAGAGGTTTAGGTATTCAAGGTGCTGTTTTTTCAGGGCTTAAAAACGCTTTTATGAAGTTTGTTACAGAAGACAAAAAAGGCTGGGGAGCTGATTACAGCGAAGTTGCTGAGGAGCTGCTAAACATATCTCCAACAATAGGCTCTAAGTTTAGAAAGCTAGATCAAGCGGGTAATACTCATAAGTATAACAAAAAGGTATATAGTGAAATAGGATTTGATAAGGACAATCCCGCTATAGATGCTTCCGCACAGCTTATAGAGGCTTTGACAAACGTGCCTGTAAACAGAGCTTTAACAAAAGTAGACAACTTAAGAAACGCGGCGGACAAAAGGTACGCTGCTATGGAGAGACTATGGATGTTTTTGGGTTGGAACAACTGGAGTCTAGGTGTTGGGGTTGAAGAAAAGGTCGTAAACAAAGGCAAAGACAATGAGTATATTAAATACTTAGGTGTTCAAGACATTGTTTCTGAGCGCGCAAAGGAAAAGCTTGAGAGCGACAAAAAAAAGAAAAAGAAAAAACAACTTGATAGTAGACTGCAATGCTCTGCTTTTTCAAGAAGCAGTGGCAGAAGGTGTAAAAACAAAGCTAATGAAGGTAAAACAAGGTGTTATGCACATGATTAATAATAGAGAACAGTGGTACAACTTTAAGTGCGGTGTTAACTATGTAATATTTTAAGTATGGCATACGATAATAGGGACGTTAGTCCAATAACAATTAAGAACGCAGCTTACGAAAAACAAAACGAAAAGATGCGATCTAAGTATACTAAAGAAACTGGTAAGAAACTAGGTAAAAGATTGACTAGCGGAGTTGATCCACGTAGAGTTTCTTTTGCTTGTAGGTTTGGCGGAATGGCTGGACCAATGAAAGGACCCGACGGTGAGCCAACTAAAAAAGCTATGGCTTTAAAAAAATGGGGTTTTGGCAGTCCAGAGGCTGCTAGAAATTTTTGTAAAAAACATAAAAAATCATAATAATGGCATACAAGCAAAAAAACAATCCTTTTACTAAAAGTATTAAGGAAATGACAGACAAAGAGTATGACAAGTACTGCGACAACTTAAAAGGCGGACCAGGATCTGATCCAGCTGAAGAGGCTGCTAGAGCTCAAGGTAGAAAACCAGGAGAAATGAATGCTTCTTCTAGTCAAAATCCTAACAATAGAGGTAAAGAAGGATCTTCAGGTATGTTCTATACATCAGCTGCTAAAAAACTTGACAGATCTAAAGCAAAGCGTAACGATCCAGATGATGGAGTGGTTAGCGCTAGTGAGGCTTCTGGAGGTATGTTCTACAGCTCTGCTGTTAAAAAAGCAGGTCTATGGGATAACATTCACAAAAAAAGAAAAAGAATAGCAAGCGGCTCGGGAGAGAAGATGAGAAAGCCTGGGGCACCAGGAGCACCGTCAGCTAAAAACTTAAAAGATTCTCAAACAAAGAAGTAATGGCATCTGTAGACAAAGAAATAGCACTAATGCAACAAAGAATGGATCAAGTAGACAAGAA
>TARA_R110001632_G_scaffold9448_6_pt1 | contig 24019 bp, 28 predicted proteins | sample TARA_R110001632 | Tara Oceans TARA_R110001632 (sample SAMEA4398266) | marine metagenome | biome: Polar Biome; feature: [SRF] surface water layer (ENVO:00010504); material: water (ENVO:00002006), including particulate matter (ENVO:01000060) such as... | depth 5 m
GCTCACATGTGCATTCGCCTTCTGGGCAGTCACATTCAGATGAACCACATTGCTTACATACACTTGCTTCTTCAATACCGTAATCATTTCTGATATCTGACAGATCTAAACTTTCTGCTTCGTACTCGTCTCTTTCTTTATCTGATTTTGGATCTTTAACAATCTCCATATTCTTAAGAGCGTTTGCTGTAATCTTAATTACAAACTGGCGATCTTCATCGCTTAAACCTTTAATACCACCTTCTAAGTTTTCTATGATTTCACTTAATCTATCACTTACTGCTAATCCATTTTCATCATTGGCTAAACGAGCGTTAATCTCGCCAAGTAATCCTGCTGGAGATCTAAGTAATTCTTGCATGAAATGTTCTTTCTTTTCCGAAGGGTCGTTTACATCAACATTACCCATTCTGTTTGCAACACTTTTTGCAATAGTGCTGTGGAACATTTTAGGATCCGGTGGTAAAAACTTAGCCGCTTCAGGGTCTGCATTTGCTCTAAGAGTAGGTCTCTCAGCCGCCGCCTTTGCATCTTTCGGACTAATTGTTTGGTAGTCGTCAAAATTAACAGGTGCTTCACTTAATCCTGCTAACTGTCTTAGTATGTTTAATTCTTCGCTCATTTTATTTCTCACTATTTTGTTATAGATCAAGTTAAAAACTTTCTCATTATATTCCCCGAATTGAGTTACAAAATATTGTTTTGCCTCTTCTTCATCGGGTGCATTCTTTATTCTTTCTCTGAAGGCACTTGCACTTGCTACCTCATCTCCTATCTGTATTGTAGGAGCTACTGTAATATAACCTCTATACTCCATTGGTACCGGATCAGTTGCCATTGTATCTATCTGTTGATAGTAAGCAGGCCTTGGTTCACCTCTTTTTGTCATTTGTAATCCGCTGTCAGCGTCTACATTATCAAAAGGAAACCTTCCTAAATCCTTTTCGCCTATTGCAAAAATAATCATCGAGTTCGTTTGATCGAACTGCGGATAACTATCTTTGTGGTAAGGCAAGTTACCTGGTAGTACTCTATCGGCAGGTATTCCGTGTGCTGTTGCAATAAGTTGCTTCTCTTCAAAATTAAATGGTGATTTCTCACCGTCTACTTTGTTCGAAGTTCCTATGTAAACATCAGCGTCAGGAAACTGTGCCTGTAGTCTTTTATATACTTCGGCATGGTGAGCCAACATTGGCTGAAATCGTCCTGGATATATAACTACCTTCTGCATGTATGTATTTATCAAATTCATATCAAAAGTGATAATTAATCTTTACTGTCTTCTAATGTGGTCATCCAAACACTAAGTTCGCCTATCTCAATATTTTGAGGTTGATCAGTACACCATTTAATCATTGTGCCTAACTGTTCTGGCGTTAACATGTTATATTGTTTATGATGCACTGTTTGTGTCATATCTGTTTTAACATAGCCAGGTGATATAGAAATTATTCTACAACATTTCTCTGGATCTATGAACATGCCAATAGTTTTTTTATGTAGTTCTTTTTTAGTAGCAGAGTATACGGCATTTCTTGCATTGCCAAATCGTGTTCTACTGTTTATTACCACAATAGTTTTATCATGATCTGCCTGCCAATTGCTGTATAAGTCTTCCATTATTTCCTGTTGGCTAAACTTTGCGTATGCATTGTTTACAAATAAATCACAATCAAGTGATTCTTGTACTATTTGTTTACAGACAGCAGGATTTGTTATATCGTAACCGTTGCTTCTGCTAAAGCCAGTTACTTCGTGTCCATCTGCAACATATAAATCATATAATGCTTTGCCTATGCCTCTACTGTGTCCTGTTATATTAATTTTCATATCTTACTCCTACAATGTGCCATCTAAAATCATTTCCATAGTTTACTGCTGAATGTAAATTGGTGGTATTTACTTTATAACTACATCCTACATTCAAGTGTTCATGGTATATTGTAACACATTCACCACTGGTTGGTCTACCTTCAAAGAACTGTTGAAAGCATTTTTCATTAGTTTTAACAGGAATGTGTAATCTGATATTAGTTTTTTGGAAGTTATGGTCGGCATGTACTGTGTATGTTGTTTTAGGTAACAGTTTCATTGCTCGCCATCTGTAATATTGGGGGTAGCGATTGATTATTTCTTCGATGTATGTACCTACAAAACTTTTATTTAATGTTCTGTAAAGTCTTTCAGGATGTTTTAGTTTAGCAATTTTACCTATGCTTTCGGCCCAATTATCATCGCCAAGTATACTGGTAATACTTATTTGTTGTGTGTCGTATAAACCATGGTCGTTTAATACAGTGCAAAATTCGTGCCATAAGCGATCATGATCAATATCTGAATCAATCAATTCTATATAGGTCATACTACTATTTATAAGCCCGAAAAGACTTAATGTGGGTTATTTGGAGTCTTGTCCCCAACCTTCGCTGTATTCTGTGACTTCTACTACCAAGTCACCACTGCATTTGCTTTTAATAACTCTGTGGTATACATTTTTAGGTACGTATATAGATTCATTAATGTTTAACGGCATTGGAAGTTTGTTATCCATTTGCAGTTTCCAGCCTTTACCTGATGTAGGTTTTACAGCACGATCTTTATGATCCCTGTGCCATACTAACTCGTCTGCATCTACTGTTTCTTGAAATGTTCTTTGGAACGTGTCTTCTGTGATTTGTGTGTCCCGGTAAGGTTTGTCTACCACCATTGCCCGCCTTTAACTAAACCATAACGAGGTAAACGACACGCCCAATAACCGGCTTTTTGCTTATCGTTTTTCTGTTTGCAATTATGTCTTGCAACAAAACTTTTTGTTGCTTTGGCATTATTTGCTTTAGATTTAAGACCTGTAACATCACCAAATGATATCTTCTTAACATTTCCCTTAGGTGTTTTAACGTAAACATAATACTTCTTACTGCCACCTCTTTTAGGTTTGTTAAGTTTTACTTCTTTACCTTGGTACTCTGCTTCGTTGATTCCTGCCTTGGCAGACAAATATGCTTTAACATCTTGTCTTGGTGAATCATCAATGTATGCAATTTTTAAATTAACCAAAGTTCGTTGATCACTTGCATCCATATATAAGTCTAATTTATCTAAGTGGTATGCGGCTATGCTATCGCCTGCCTGTGCGGCTTGCTGTAGCTCTTTGCCTAACGGTGTGTGTTTGGCACTTGTCATGTTGTTAGCACCCATTAGAGCGGCTATAATGCCCACTGTAGCGAGTCCTTTACGTATAGTACCTTGTGCTTCATCTACTTCATTATACTCTTCATTCAGATACGGAACATCCAGCCAAACCGCGCCAACACCTTTTAGTTCAACACTTTCGCCTATGTCGGTGCCAAGCATTTCTTCACTTTCCCAATCTAACTCAGGAAGTGAACCTGCTTCACGTAATTTTTTAGCTGTTTTAAATGTATCAAAGTAGGCTTCACTTTGATATCTGAATATGCTGTCATGTAATGGTACTTGTCTTTTTACATGCTCTGCTAACGATTCTAACGATTCTTTATACTTTTTGTTTTTCTTAGCACGTGAACCACGTTCCGGAAGTGCTCGCTTACCTTCTTCTTTAACTTCTTTTGCTAAAGCCATATACTTTTCTTTGTGAGGTTGATCTTTACCTCTATCGTATTCAGGAAGTTTGTCATAATCATGCCCGTCTGCTTTCGCTAAACGTTTTGCTTTGATTAACTGATAGTAACTGTCGAGGCCACCTTTAACATGCTCTGAAGCTATTTCTGATTCGTTGATAATATTATGTATTTTCATACAACTATTTATCAAATTAAATTAATCTAATATATCTTTAGGTTTAGGAACCCACACAATTTTAGTGCCACGCCTTTCTAATTCTACAATGGCTTTACGTCTGACTTTTGGTTTGACTTTCCCTTCATTGATTGCACTAAACAGTTCTTCTTTAGATTTTGTCTTGATGTAATCATGGGTCATTACAGGTGAAGAACCCTTTCGGTATTCTTTAAATGATTTTGAAAATTTTACTGGCATTATCCTTGCCCTCTACTAATAGACAAGCAACGTTTCTTGCTCTTGTTCATAGTAGACATAGCAATTTTTACTCTACGTCCTCTACCGCCTACACCAGTTGATGTACACTTTCTTCCAGTACCATTAATTAATGATTTGTTCTGTTTTCTTCTTGCTTGCTTTGCCATTTCTCTCCTGATTGGTTTACAGAATATATTTATATTTTTTAATATACGAAATGGAAATTAGTGAGTTATTTAGGTACGCAGTTATTAACTTTGACGCCACCCTTCATTTTAGTGCCTTGCTTTTTATAGCCTTTCCAGCACTTAGGGTCTAATCGTTGTTTATCTTCTAATGTTTTTAACTGATCGTAAAGACTGCCTTTGTGTTTAACATTGCCTTTCTTTAAATCTTTTTTCTTGTCTGTATGTGTTGCAGGCTTGTTAAACTTTTCAATATTTTTAGCAACAGGATTGCCGCCATATGGTTTAGGCTTTTGTGGTATGTTACCCTCGCCAGCATACTCCAGATCGTCCAGTTTGTTTTGTGCATCTCTTAATGCATCTTTAAACGGTTCTTCTAATTCATACACTGCACTTTCTAAAGCATTCATTGCCGCATACACTTGCTTCTCATTATATTCTTCTATCTGTACGCCTAACTTGTTTGCAAGTGACTGAAGTTTTACAATGATGTCCATGTGTGAGTTTGCGTATTTGATTTCTTTAGTTATAGTTCTTGCTTCTCTTAATGCCGCTTCAAGATCATAAACATTTGATTCTAACTCAGACTGTGCATCTTCTGTTTGAATTGCCTGATTAGTTTTTTGCATACGTGCATCGCCTTTAGCATTTTTTAGATAGTCTACAAGAAACTTACCACCGTATACTGCGGCAGTAATACCTAATACAGGTATCCTGTATTTGAACACAATTTTTGCGGCATTAGTTAATGTGGTAATATCAAAAAACTGTGACAGTTTATCAGATAACCAAGTAACAATACTTTGCAATGAATCCAACTCACCGTCCATTGCATCTAAGGCAATAGTACTTCTGATAGGTCTTTTAGCACCTGCTTTTAACAACTTTGCTAATAGCGGAACACCAACACGTAAAAGTGCTATTGGCGTTTCGTCTAATTGAGATTCTCCTACAAGTTTACCACGCATAGGATGTGGACTTTCATGTCCTTTGTTAGGCTTAATTTTCTTAGGCTTAGAGTCGCTCGCTTTGGCCTGGTTGGCTTCAGATACCCGGGCACCAGTGATTTGGACTTTCCAGTCCTTGCCAGTCTTACGACTCTTTTGATGACACCAGCGTCTTAAATTTGCATGGTGTGCCTGTTCAAGTGAATCATCTGCGTAGCGGCCTTTACCTTTGAATACTTTCCACTGTTTACCATTAATGTAAATAGCAAAGTTGTTCGCTGGTTCATGTCTAAGTTCGTGTCTTAGCTCATCCTTTTTAAAATCGCTAACTTCAGATATAATCATTATGTAGTAATATCACCTAAGTCATTGTTACTGTTTTGAGAACTTGTGATTGAACCGTAATCAGTAACTGTAGACTCACCTGCTAATACAAGACTAACTGTGCCTGCACCTGCTGAAGCCGTACCTTGTGTTACTGCTAATGTCATAACTGTTTCTGCACTATATTCGTATTGGAACTGTGAATGATATTGTGCAACCTTAAGAATATCTACGTCTCCTGCTCTAATGAAACGACTTGCATTATCACTATCACCAACTTCAACAAAAGTTGCTGTATTGTTTGATGCCGTCCATGCTGAAGGAATATCAACTGTAACACTGATAATTCTTGTACCTGCCGCTATAGTGGCAATGTTTGATGAACCTGAATCATAGTCAAAATCAAGTGTGACATGATGAATTAAATCTGCCGCAACTAAATCTAACTGAGATTTTGTTACTGCTTCTGTTGCCACTGTAGCATCTGCAATTTTTAATTTTTGCAATGTGCCGCCGTTAGCATAAAAACCTATTTCATCTGAGCCGCCCGTTATGTATGAGCCTCTTTTTCCTAATTCAACATTAGCATTTAAGCCTGCTAAATTATATTTTTTAACTGTAGCCATTTGTTATTCCCCGGTTTGAATAATTTGTGTAAATTCTTTTACATAACATATTTATCAAATTCGCTTGACTTATCTAAATAATAATGTATAATAATATTTTTAAGTGAGGCACAGGTATGGCTTGGAACAATCGAGTAATTAGACACATAAATGCAGATGCAGATGTATGGTATTCTATACATGAAGTGCATTATGATGAAGATGGTAATCCAAATGGCGTTTCAGAAAACCCTGCACCAGCACACGGAGACTCAGTGGAAGAACTAACACATTCTATGATATATCAGATGAAAGCCTTGACAGAACCAGTTTTAGACTATAGAATGTTTGAGAATCAAGAAAAAGAAACAACAACAAGTGATGCACTTGGCTTATTAACAGGTAAAACTAATGACTGATCAAAGTATTAAACGTATTGGCTTCTGCTGTAAGTATATGGACCCTGACCAAACGCAGAAACCTAAAGTACTTAAAGAAATTCAACAGAACTTTACAGAAAAAGGCACAACTGTTGCATGGTGTAACAGGCAAGAAAAGCCTGTAGCAGAGGACAAGTTACTTGATGTTGTCACGCACAACATGAAAAGTGCATATAACCTTGTAGAATACGTTAGTACACTGCCTGAGAATCGCAGAATGGTTAGACTTGGCAGTAATCAAATACCCATGGCAACAGAACCTACATGGCGTTACTTGTGGGAAGACCGTAACAACCGTGCAGAATTACACAAAGGCTTTGCACGTATAGGTGAACTTGCACGTGCAAAAGACGTGCGTCTCAGTTTCCATCCAGGACAGTTTTGTGTACTTGCCAGCGATAGACCCGATGTTGTTGAACGCAGTATTGACGAGTTTGAGTATCATGCTAACATGGCACGTTGGATGGGTTACGGTAGAAAGTTTCAGGACTTTAAAATTAATGTACACATATCAGGTCGACAATGTGCTGAAGGTATTATCAAGGTATTGCCAAGGCTATCACCCGAAGCACTAAATACTATTACTATCGAGAATGACGAAATGTGCCATGGATTAGATGAAAGTCTTAAACTTAAAGACCATGTAGCCTTGGTACTCGATATACACCACCATTGGATAAGGAATGAAGAATATATACAACCAGACGATGACAGAGTTAAAGAAGTTATCGACAGTTGGCGTGGAGTTCGCCCTGCTATGCATTATAGTTACAGTCGTGACGAGCATTTACCTGCTACTGACGATACCCACACTAATATGCATGATATTGTGGGATTGCTTGAACAAGGTCACAAGAAACAAAAATTGAGAGCTCATTCAGATTACTTTCCCAATGACGTTGTTAACGACTGGGCATTGAGTTTTTGGGAACAGTTTGACATACAATGTGAGGCCAAGGCTAAGAACTTAGCAAGTCAGCAATTATATAATAGAGCAGTTACAAATGGACAAACATAGAGTATACCTCAACGATAATGACACAAATCTGAATGACAGCGACACTCGATTATTGTTCTCTTTGAGTAGCGACGCAGTAGAATACACCACAAATATACAAGAAGCAAACTATATATGCATAAATTTTGATCGCCCTCATAGTACTGCGGCAATTTCTGCATGCCGTGAGTTTATAACAAATTTAAGAGCCCGTAGTCCTTCCGCAACTATTATTATGTCAAATGGTATGTTTCATGTAGATGAAAATGCCGACAGCAAGAGAAGTTTAACAGAGTATAGTAACATTATACAAGACATAGATAGTAATTGTTTAATACTCACACTCAATCACAATTACGAATATAACAAATCAAATAATGTACGTTATTACGACTTTGTTTTTAATAGATCAAGGATGTCGTATTTTGATCATGACAATGAATATTTTAAAAAAATATGTTACAGCAGACAATGGCCAATAACATATCCTTACCGGGATACTATCCCTAATGATGGCAGAGGTTATGCAGATGCTGAGGCTTATCAGTTAGCAGACTATACGCATGATACCAGAAACTTTCGAGAAGGATTTAACTTAGGTGTAACAAAAACTTTTTTATCATCAATGTATGCCAGAGAAGAAAACATATATAGCAAAAACAATCCCGGGTTTGCAATGGCCGGTCTCAGTCAACCAAATGTATTTTTAGTACGAGATGCAGTTAGGATTGATTTAAAAAATCAACTAAAACACTATCCTGGATTTGTAGGCGGTGACGGTTCTTGGTTAGCAACAGATGGTGATACCCACAATCAATTAACATTGACATTAACTAATGGATTTGCCAACAATGCACCTCCAAGTAAGTTGTATTTTGAATCGTCTGTGATTAGCATTTATGTTGAAACTTTAATATCTACTACTGCTCAAGACATTTTTTGTGCCTCAGAAAAAACTTTTGTTCCATTAATACAAGGACACTTTATATTACCTTTTGGTGCGGAGAATTTTGTAGGCACACTGATTAAAGAATATGACGTACAAATACCTGATTGGATTGATTGGCAGGCCTATGACGGTGAAGTAGATAGTTTAACAAGGTGGCTAAAATACAAAGCGGTAGTATTTGATACTCTCAACAAAGGCGAAGATTTTTTATGGGATTATAAAATGTCTGAAGAAGGCCAACGCATACTACAACACAATCGAGACATATTCACAAGCAAGAAAGATTCTTTCCTATCCGCGATAAATATATAAAAGCAACATATAATTATAGGAATTTCTCTCAGAATGAAAAAAACTGAAACTGGAATGTGGCTTCCAACATTAGATACCTTTTTTGAGAATCGGGGTGACTATGAAATACGTGACTACAACATTGCAAAAAGTTATTTTAAAAATAGAACAGGCATTGCTCTCGACATTGGAGCTCATTGTGGGTATTGGAGCAAAAGATTAGTAAAGGATTTTGAGCAAGTAGTAGCATTTGAACCTACACCAGATCATTACGAATGTTTAGTTAAAAATTGTGAAGGCAACACCAACTTTAGGGCTGTTAATAATGCTGTATCTGAAGCACCAGCAAAACTCTACATGGAGCAAACATTTTCTAATAGTGGTATGACACACATAGTAGATGGTAAAACAGATCTCGAAGTAGTTGCTGTTAATCTCGATGCTGTTTTTTCCAAAGAAGTATTTGTTGACTTTATTAAGATTGATGTAGAAGGACATGAAGCAGATGTTATCAGAGGTGGTCTTAGATTAATTAAGAGATGTCACCCAACTATTTTTGTTGAAATACTTGACGTTAAATCTACCGGCGGTTCTTATGTGCAATCTACGTTACTTGATTTAGGATACATATTACAAAAAACAGTAGAGAAGAATCAAATATGGGTATGGGACAAACCTATACAATTTTTACATGTGCCTAAAACAGGTGGCACAGCATTAAAGAATGCACAAAAAATTGCCAAAAAAGAAAAAACAATTTCCACACCTTATTTAATTAGTAACTCACATGAATTTGTGTTGTCATCATATAAAGATAATGTAGGTGTAATAATCAGAGATCCATGGAAAAGATTTTGCAGTGGCTTCTGGGAAAGAAAAACTAATGATTTAAGACAAGCACTAAACAGCAAAGCAGATCCTCAGTTTAAAGAAAATATTAAAAAAACGTATCTTGATCTAACAGAAAAAGAAACTGAAATACTTAGCCAATGCAACACTCCAAATGATCTTATAACATACATAAAGCAAAACCCAGATGTATTACAGTTATGTACTAAACAGAATCAAGGATTTCCGTTAGGTGTGGTACTTGCTCCGCTTACAGATTGGTTAGGCACAGTTGTAGATTACAAAGAACACGAACACAAAGTTGGATTGGCTTGTAGCACAGGTCAGTTAACATCAACAATGAAAACACATTTTAATATGGATATGCCCACTGATCCATTCCTTGCAAGAACACGTACTCAGTTTGATGTAAAGCAAAGTTATGATTGCACACCTGAGAACTTGAAGTTCTTTAAAAACATGAGAGCACAAGATTACGAGCTTATGAATTATATTATTTCGAGTGAAAAATATGTCGGTTAAGAATATATTAGTTCTCAAAAATTATAAAATTGCAGATCATTCTAAGTGGTATAATAATAGAAGTACTGAACCCGGACTTGTGGAAAACTACAAAGCCATGGAAGAGATGTGTATTAACAGTGCTCATAAAAACATTCCTAACCTCGACGACGTTGTTGTATTCACAGGCGAAGCAGATAACATCAGAGATGTATTTAAGAAAAACTTCTATGAAATATATGACCTGTGGAAAGAAGGCAACAACATACTGTATTGTGATTTAGATGTTGTGTTTTTACATCGGGCAAATTACTTTAATCAGTTTGAGTATTTTTCTATGTTTAACTACACAGATCCTCGAAGCACCATAGACGAGCATTACGATTTAGAAATAGAGCATTTCTTCAATTGTGGTATTAGATATTATCCTGCAGACATGTCACAGGATGTGTGGGACATTGGATTAGGCATGTTAGACAATTGGAATCCTGAACGTTGGGATAGTGAACAAATAATTTATAATGCTATGATGTGGAGCCAGGATATTTCTTTAGCAGATGTATTGAAGCCAGCTCTTGCTTACCAATTCCTTTATAGTGACCAACAGGACCTTTGCAATGAATGGAATGGTACAAAAATTGAAGATGCTAATGCAGTTCACGTGCATGGTTCACGTGGTAGTGGTAATCGTTTAGCACTGATGACTAAACTGTTTACTTGGCAACGAGCCATTTTTCCTTAAATCTGAAAGGCGCCTTTCATAATAAGTGGGACAGTGTTTTGTAGTGCTCTTTTTCTATATAGGGTTTACTAAGATTGACCCGAACTACAATTACTTGTTAGACTAAAACGTGCTGTCCACAATAATATTTACTGTTTGTAGTAAAAAACCACGGAAAACGGGTATTTTTGAGCCAAATTTCACTTGACAAAATAGTTAACATACTATATAATATACATATTAAACAATACAGGACTAACACATGTTATTAGAAAAGCCGATCACACCAGGTGATTGTATTACAATTAAACTCACAAGCGGCGAAGAAGTATTAGGTTCGTTTTATGCAGATCAAGAAACAGGATTAGTTGTTGAAAAGCCAGCAACAATTTCTGCAACACCAGAAGGCAAAATGGGAATTATTCCATGGATGATGACCTCACGTGCCACTAAGGTAACACTTAATAAGACTACTGTTGTAGCATACGCAAGGACTGAAGAAGAAATTTCTAAGTCTTATGCACAGACAACAACAAATATTCAGCTTGCTTAAAGTACATTTTATTACTTTATGTTTTGAACATAAGTATTAAAAAGGAGATAAAGATGAAGCAGTATATTTTACCCGGCCTGATAGCACTTATAGTTGTATTTGGTGGAGTTACACTTATTAACTCATACATGTCCAAAGAAGCACAACAACAACGATATTCAGTTGATATCCCTGCAAAGTTTTTTGAAGGTCCTCCAGAGCCACAAGTTGAAGTAAACGTAGATGAGATGCATTGTCTTGCTAAGAATATTTACTTTGAAGCAAGAGGCGAAACGCTCAAAGGCAAAATTGCAGTTGCAAATGTCACAATGAATAGAGTTAGCAATGAAAAATATCCAAATACAATTTGCGGTGTTGTTTATCAAGCAAAACATTCTCCATGGTGGTTAGAGCATCATAACAAATTAGTACCTATTAGAAACAAGTGTCAATTCAGTTGGTACTGTGATGGAAAAATAGATGCACTATATTTAACAGACAGCAAGGGCAATGTAATCAAAGGTAATATGCAGGCATGGGAAGATAGCCTGATTATTGCAAGAGATTCCATCACAGGTGATATTACTGATCTCACGTTTGGTTCCACACATTACTTCAACCCAAAACTTGCCGATCCTTTCTGGGCATACCATTACACAAAAGTTACACAAATAGACAGCCACGCCTTCTACGTATCATACTAATTCGATAAATACTGCTATAACAAAATGCTGTTTGTAAGACACACACAGTAAAAGGGAGTAGTAGTATGTATGAGTATAGATGTAAGGTATTAAAAGTTGTTGACGGCGACACAGTGGACGTAGACATAGAGTTAGGTTTTGGCGTAGTACTCAGCGATGAACGAGTAAGAATTATGGGTATCGACACCCCAGAAAGCAGAACAAGAGATAAAGTAGAGAAGAAGTTTGGCAAAGCCGCAGGCAAACGTCTAAAAGAACTTCTCAAAGGCAGACCAGTTCTTAAAACACAAATTGCCAGAGATGGTGAAGACATGAAAGGTAAGTTTGGGAGAATCCTCGGTGACTTTATATTAGACGAAGATGGCGATGGTGTTATAGAAAAGGGTGAAGGTAGATTAGCAACAGCAGTGATGGCAGAAGAAGGACATTGCGTTCCTTACTTTGGTGGTTCTAAAGAAGAAACCCAAGCCGCACACATGGTTAACCGCAAAAAGTTAATTGAAGCAGGTGTTGTTTCAATGTCTTTGGCAGAGGCTGGCGTAGAGTAATAAATACGTTTATGCGTAAGACAATACAAGTATTTGGTAACTCGGAAGAAATGAGAACTATCTTAATAGATGTTTTGAATTCTACTGATACTGATTATTACATTGCAATTTTAACTGAATCTAATTTTTCAGGCGGTCATTTCGCTGATGCAGAACAATTAACAGAAGAATATGCAATCAATTTCAGAAAACAAATAGATGCATTAAACAATCGAATGTTTTTTATATCCGGCGCTTTTGACATTACTGATCCAGACAATTGCCCTACTACTAACGAATTTTATGACCGTTGGTTTCAAAAACATGTATTTACTGAGGTGCATTGTTGGCCTTGGTATTTTGTTACTGCCTGTATTGCAACAGCTACTAATGTCCGCCCTATAGATCCTAACGAATTAACAGTATTATTTTCTTCCATGAATAGAATACCCCATGGACACCGGGTCGCCCTTGTAGACTTAATTGCTAAACATAATCTATTAGAGTCAAATGATGTGACTTTTGTTTTACCTAACGACCGTGGCGGTTCAGCTTGGCTTAATACATTAGCAGTAGAGTTTAAGCACTGGGAAGATCCCGCAATATTAAAGTTTGCGTCTGAGCCAGACATACAAGATGTTACCAATTTAAGAACATTACCAGTTGAGTACTGGAGATCGTTAGTAGATGTTATTGCAGAGACCAATGACTATAGTTATTTTTATACAGAAAAGACTGCTAAAGCAATATGGTGTTTAAAACCTTTTTTAATTGTTGGTTGTGCAAATGTAAACACACGTTTAACAGAGTGGGGTTTTGAAATATATGATGAGCTGTTTGATTATTCCTTTGACAGTATAGCAGACAGAGATGAGCGGTATGAAGCAAGCATTGTAGAGTTAAAAAAACTTGAAGGTAGAAACTTACAAGAATTATATTACACTGTGAAAGCCAAAGCCATCAGAAATTTACAAAACCTGATGAAATTAATGCTAAATACTCACACCGAATATGAAAAAACATATTCACAATATTTAAAACAACCGGAAGACGTTACTGTAGGCATTAACACCTTCCTTAAAGAAGTACAATGCGAGACCATCAACGATATCATTGGCTTTGATGGAGTAGACATAAACAATGGCAAAAAGAGATAAAAGAAAAACAATAGTATACATGATACCTGAAGGGGAAAGCAGAGATCATCACACATACCACTACACAGCAGTTAAAACAAAAGCACTGGTTATGGAAAATAAGAAATTAAGATTTAAAAAATATAATCCTGTTAAACGTATACATGAGTATTTTGTTGAGGCTAAACTTCCCAAACATCAAAAGTAGAGAATTATGTTTAAAAACACACAGTTACCAACGTTGGTAATAGACAGATCAATAATGCATTTATTGTGGAATACATACGCAGATTTCACAGAATGGGTCAAAGATCATCCTAATCAAAATATGCTAATGTGGCAACCAATGGAATGGGCACCATACATGTCTTCATGGGGTATGGGAATTGACGATGCAAGAACAATGTATAGTACTCTCAAAGAAACACTTGATTCGATTGGTTCGGAAGTAATATGGACATTTGGTTCTACTGATCATGCAATGCCAAAAATAATTGACGGCATAATAGATCAAGAAAATTTAGGACATCGCGATGGCAGTCATGACAACACTTGTCTTGAAAACCTCGATGCTGACGTCAGAGATGTAATATTAATACAAGAATACTTTACTGTTACATATGATCCTTTTTGGTTTTTAACTGACAGTATGCTTAACGTAAATGACAGTGTTTATCAACCTCTACCACATGGACAACCTGAGTGGTTCAATGAATTATTATCTGAACCAATAGATAAAGTTTTTACATGCATTAATAGAGGTCCTTGGATCCACAGAGCTGTGATGCTTGATCATCTTGCAAAACATAAATTAATAGATTCTAATATTGTTTCTTGGAATGAGGAATACATAACTAATGAAAATGGCCTCTATTCGTTTAGGTGGTGGGATCAAAAAATAATAAATGTTGATGCTCACAAACAAAGAAATGATCCTGCATTTACTTCGGTAACCGATGGCCACCATATTTCTTATGGCAGAATACCAAATCAATCAGTAAATACCCTCATAGATGTTATTAATGAAAGTAGTCCAATGTTTTATTTCTACACAGAAAAAACATGGAAGTCTATATTTAGAGGTAGACCATTTCTCATAGTAGGACCTAAAGGCGTAAACAAGTATTTAGAAAATGCTTGGGGTTTTAAACTATTCCATGAAATAATTGATTACTCTTTTGATGATTTAGATTCGTACGATGAACGTTGCAATGCTATAGCATTACAACTTAAAGCTCTTGGAGACAAAGATTTGAAACAACTGCAAACATCAGTTGCAGACACTATTCTGCATAACTTTGAAACTGCTCAACGTATACACCTTGATCAATACAACAATGTCACTAATGATTTTATCACGGAAGCACTACACAATGGCGCAGTAGCAAAAGATCCAAATCCAAATCATCACCCGATACATGATGGAGGAAAGCATTTAGACTACCCAACCCGTTTCAATGGCTTAGATCATGTGTTCCGTAAATTTGTAGAAAAATTAAAAGGTTGACAGCAACCGTATTATAGTTTATAATATATCAACAGTGGATGGAACACAAGGCATCGTCCCACTATAAATATTCCGCACTTGGCCTTCTATATAATAGGAGATACAAAATGAATAAAAGATTTTACTCAGGTAAAACATACAGTCATTCTACTGGACATAGTTGTGCATTTAGGCAATGGCGAGCAGACTCGCATTGCAATTTAATACATGGTTATGCATTACAGTTTGAATTCACCTTTGGTGGAGATGAACTTGACGAGAGTAACTGGATAGTAGACTTTGGCGGACTAAAGCCACTTAAAGAATGGTTGAAGCACATGTTCGATCATACTTACTTGGTAGCAGAGAATGATCCAGAAATGGAAACAGTCCAACTGTTACAAGACAAAGGTCTAATTGACATGCGAGTAGTATCGCATACAGGTTGTGAAAGGTTTGCTGAAATGGCTTTTGACAAAGCAGATGAAATTGTTAAGGAATTAACAAATGGAAGATGTTGGGTACAAAAGACCACAGTAAGAGAACATGAGCATAACAGTGCTACTGTTGAACTTAACGACCACACAAAAGTGAAATTTATATAATGTACGACATTACAGAAAAAGGTGAAAAGCAATTTAACAGAGTTATTTGGTTATTGAGAGGTCTCTATATCTTTATACCTGTTATGTTTTTTTTAATATAGTAACAAAGGTTTCACTGTGAGCCTGGGACGCCAAACACAGTGCTACTAAGAAGATGACAACAAAGTTTAGAATGTAAAAGCCCTATCAGACGTGTTAGGGTTTTTTTATGACTTAAACATTTATTTCTTTAAGGCCTGTGAGCATTAAGTTGACTAAAAATGTTTTGTTTTGAAATAAAGACATGTTGTGTTGTGTATCTTCTATATAATCTTTTTGAGATATTTCATGTCTACTATTAGCTCTATGCTGATCTGTTATAAATTTAGTAACAGCCTCACGCCTTTTACCACCTGATAGTTCGTCCCATCCAAAGTCTGGTATCCTAAACCCTATCCTTCTCAGCTCTTGGTCTGCACCAGCGGAACCTAAAATTAAAGGTGTTATGCCATTAAGTAATAACCTAAATGTTTTTTCTGTGAGGAAACCCATTGGATTAATATATTCAGGATGTTCTTTGAGGGTAAAGGTTTCCAATGAAACTCCCCACCTACATTCAGTTGCCCACATCCAATTATTTGTGCAAGTGTCTTCGAAACTTGGAGGTAAGTCAGGTAGTGATTTTGGCAGTGCTTTTTCGTATTTTCTGAGGAAACTTTTAATTGATTTATCAGTTGTTCGTTTAGCATGGTCTTGGTGTGTTTTGATATTTGGTGTATTATTGAATTCGTATTTTAAATAACCATCCTCGCGACTCCAAGCCATAGACCATAAGCAATCTGTTAATACCTTTTGTACATGCAAGTCCGCAATAAGTTTTATACGTGATTCTCTTGGCTTTCGCACTGATAAGAATGCATGGTACTTGAACTCATTTTTACTTCTCTCGGTTGTAATCATGTGATGTAATATTTTAGTATGTTCTTTATCGCGGTATATTTCTGGCACTGATTGTGCAATTATTAATGCAAATAAGTTAGCAGTTGGCAGTACGGTACAGTTTGGTATATCTATTTCTTTGAAGTTATAATTTGAAGTGTGCAAGAACAAGTTCAATGGTGTTACACCTAAGTTCTTTATTATCTGTAAACAGTTAGTTCCAAAAAAACTGCCACCTTCTATATACTCTGTAATTAATACATTGCAGGCTGTTAATAATTTTTTTGCATAATGCTTTGGTAATCTAATAAAGTCACGATCAGATATTTCAAATACCATGTGTTGATACTCATCTGATGCAGATAGCAACTGTGTAATTGGTATACCTTGGATGCCAAATACTTTGCCAAACGCAATACCTTTACGCTCTGCCTGTATTAAAAATTCATCTGCATATAAACTATGAAAGTTTTTATAAAGCCATCCCATGTTATATCTATCATTACCAGGAGCCAAAAACATATCTATCAAACCTGGATTTGATGCTTCGGGTATAAAATCTACCGTAATTTTTTCAATTATAGTCATTAGATGTATCTCTGTGTTACTATTTACTATTTATATACAGTTTTAATAGCCGCGTTAGTATACTGGCGCCCGTGAAGATAGCATAAATAGTAGTATGAAATTCGGAATCATAACATTAATAACAGCCTTAGCAATTGCAGGGGTGGCGGCATGGTTTAGTATTGCTGGTCTTATGGCAATCTTTAGCGCCGCGGCATTACCTATTGCTATCATGGCTGGCACACTTGAAGTAGGAAAACTACTTACTGCCAGTTGGTTATACAGATATTGGGATGAAACATCATTTGCACTAAAAACATACCTTAGTGTTGCTGTGGTTATTCTCATGCTTATTACCAGTATGGGAATATTTGGCTATCTAAGTAAAGCACATTTAGATCAAGCAGGGGAAAGTGGAGATGCATTTGCTATTGTGGAAAGAATTGAAGGACAAATTTTAAGAGAAGAAAATAAGATTTCAATACTTGAGGACAGGATTAGCAGTTTAGACGGCAGTTTTGATATTAAAGACAGCGTCCAACAGCAAGAAGTAATCAGAGACGGAGCATGGGATAGAGTGCAGGGAGACATTGATTATGCTAAAGGACAAATTGCAGATATAAGAACTCAACTAAGTGTAGATCTAAAAGCACAAGATGACAAACTTGTTTCTTTGGATAAAATTGTAGAAAGTTATGCTAATCAAGGAACAACCACAGTCGAAACAGACGCAGGCGGAATATTCCGAAGTGCAGAAACTGAGGTCATTGACAATGTTGCAAAAGCACAAGAAGTAAGACTACAGCAAAGCCAACAACGTGATGCTATAACAGTTGAAAAACAAAAACTTAGAGATGCCTCCCAAAAGCAGATTAATGCTTTACAGCAAACTATTGACAAATATCGTGGCGAAGCACAAACAACCATTGATACTGCTAACAAAGAAATAAATCGTCTGAGAAACTTAAACTCTCAATCGCAAGACGACCAGTTAGTTAAGTTAGATGAATACAACGTGCAAATAGACGGAATATATGATGGCATAGTTGTATTAAAGGATGAGATGTTTGAAGCAGAAGTAATAGTTAGAGAGTTAGAAAAAGAAGTAGGACCTATCAAATACGTAGCACAATTAATATTTGGTGGCGACACTGAAGATCTACTTGACAAAGCAGTACAAGTGTTTATACTATTACTTGTATTTGTATTTGATCCACTTGCTGTTATGTTAGTGATAGCGGCCAACCAGACACTATTACGATATGGTGTTAATTTAGAAAGTGCTGGTCCTCCCATTCCACCTAAAGTTCCTACACCACCTCATTCACATGAGTATCATGTAGAAGAAGAAGTAATAACAGATAAAGATTATCACCCACTGCCGGACGACAACCCAAGTGCAGTAGAAGATGCGGCAGTTGCCATGGCACAGGCGGCAAGTCAAAAAAAAAGATTAGAGGAAAGTCTTAAAACGCTTAGAGGAAAGTACAAGAAAACACTCGATGCACTTAGCGACAAACCTAAGGAAGTAATAAAAGAAGTAGAGAAGATTGTAGAAGTTCCAGTTGAGGTTATCAAGGAAGTAATTGTTAATAAGGAGGTTCAAGTTGAAGTCGAGGTCGAAAAGATTGTCACTGTCGAAAAAATCATCGAGGTCCCAACAGAGGTCGAGAAGATTGTCACTGTTGAAAAAGAAGTCCCAGGACCCGAGCGAATTGTGGAAGTTGCCGTCCCCGGACCAGAACGAATCGTTGAAGTAGAACGAATTGTTGAAGTTCCAATTACAGAATACGTAGATAAAATAGTAGAGAAGAAAGTTGAAGTAGTTGCAGGATTACGTGAAGCGGCAAGGATGGTCGCGGCCAGTGAGTTTAACAAAGAAGACTTATCAGAAGAAGAGCTTTATAGAATGTTACAACGCCAGTCAGAAGACGAGATTAAAAAGAAAATAGGTTTTTGGGCAATGCCATTACCGGTAGATGATAGTAATGATGATAGCAAGTCAAATAAAACTTATATAACTAAGCCTAACGCTAAATAAGTTACAGAGGTAATTCAAACTTATGACTAATGATTCACAAACACTCTCATGTAATTTTTGCGGAAAGAATAGAGATCAAGTCGAAAAACTTATAGCAGGTCCTGATGTATACATTTGTAATGAATGCATTGAACTTAGTTACAAAATCACAATAGATGAAAAGCAAGAAGAATTTGATTCTGAAACTCTTGACGATTTATTAACACCCGCTGAGATATATGCCAAGTTAAATGAATATATCATAGGGCACAATGATGTAAAAGAATTACTCAGTGTTAGTGCATACAACCATTACAAAAGAATAGCATTTAACAAGTCGGAAGAGTTTGAAGTAGATAACATAGATAAATCAAATATTATACTTGTAGGCGACACAGGCACAGGTAAAACATTATTTGCTAAAACTCTATCCAAGGTATTAAATGTACCGTTCACTATAGCAGATGCTACAACATTAACCGAAGCAGGTTATGTAGGTGAAGATGTTGAAGGTGTAGTAGAGAGATTACTCACCCTAACCAATTGGGACAAAGACCTTGCTGAACGTGGTATTATCTTTATAGATGAGATAGATAAGAAGGCCCGTAGGAGCGAATCTAACACCGCTACACGCGACGTTAGTGGTGAAGGAGTACAACAAGCACTATTAAGACTAATTGAAGGCACTACAGTTAAAATTAAAATGGGCAATAGCAAACGTTTAGCCGGTGATGAGTTTATAGAATTTGATACCAGCAATGTATTGTTTATATTAGGCGGCTCATTTGTAGGAATGCACAAGATTGTTGAGCGTAGGAAAAAAGCAAAATCTACTATGGGGTTTGGCTCAACAGTGTTAAACAAACAAGAAACTGAAAAATTAGGTAGACTTGTAACACACGATGACTTAGTAACATTTGGACTAATACCTGAATTAGTAGGTCGTATACCATTAATAGGTTTACTTGATAAATTTAAAGTAGATGATTATAAGCACATACTGTCTACTGTTAAAAATAATATCTTAGATCAAATGAAAGTATTGTTTAACATAGATAACATTGCTATAGAATTTGGCGATGACTATATCACGTACATAGCAAAACAAGCCTCATCAAAAAAACTTGGCGCAAGATCAATTAAAACAATAGTTGACAAAAGTCTTATTAGTTTAATGTTTAGAGCACCTGATCTTCAAGATAATAATGTTGTAAGGGTAAAAATGAATAAATATCCATTGACAAAGGAAGATTTTCCTGTATTATATTACAGTAATAACGAATCAGAAATTGACACAAACTATAAACTGCATGGCGCAGAGGACATATGAGCACTTATAAACCAAATACTTACAATAAGAAATTTGATAACAAAAAACCGTACGCAGACAGAACACCTAAACCAAGAATACCAGGCACAAGTGTTGAAGTTAGAAATGGCGATGTAGGCGGAGCACTACGTAGACTTAAAAAGATTCTTGAGAATGACGATCGTCAAAAAGAACTTGCAAAGAGAGAGTACTATGAAAAGCCAAGTGCAAAACGTAAACGTATAAAAGATCAATCTATACGTAGGCATAAAAAAGAGCTTCTCAAGAAGCATGCCACTGGTGCAGAACCAATACAGGAAACTGGCGGGTTGAAGCATCTTAAGGGAAAACGATCACGTAGAAAACATGCTATGCTTAAAGAAATGTTTAGCAGAGCTATGCGACGTAGATAGCAATGAAGATTGCAGTCGTAAGTGGCGGCTTCGATCCGTTACATTCTGGACACATTAACTACTTAGAGTCAGCAGAAGCTTTTGGTGACAAACTTATAGTATTAGTGAATAGCGATGATTGGCTTACTCGTAAGAAAGGCAGACCCTTTATGCCCTTTGAAGAACGTTCCTTAATTATACAACGCATGGACATGGTAGATAATGTTTATGCTGTCAACGACAAAGACAATAGTGTAACACCTGGCTTGGTGCAAGTTAGAGATGCATTTGGTCATCATCATGAATATGTATTTTGTAATGGCGGTGATAGAGGCAAAGACAACATACCAGAAATGGCAGTAGAAGGCTACACATTTGAATTTGGTGTTGGCGGCGATAACAAAGCCAACAGTAGCAGTTGGATACTCAAAGAATGGCAGTATCCTACCGAACGTAGAGTATGGGGTGAGTTCAGTGACTTATTCCAGGACGAAGCAGTTAGAGTTAAAGAACTTATCATAGAGCCAGGCAAAGGCATCAGTTTTCAAAGACATTTTAAACGTAGTGAGCTGTGGTTTGTTAGCAAAGGCGAATGTGTAGTAAAGCATGGCCGAGACACAACTAATCCAATAGAACATGACATTATTAATCTCAAAACAGATGAAGTTATACATATCAAAGTTGGTGACTGGCATCAAATAGTAAACAAAGGCGATGCGCCTTGTCACATTATAGAAATACAATACGGTGAAGAAACATCCGAAGATGACATTGAAAGACTTAAATATTATGACGGAGAATAAATGCGAGAGATAAATCAAGTAAGAGTATGTGACATACTTAACGAAATTATGGAATATGAAATGGCTGGAGTAATTAGATACTCACACAGTTCATTAATGGTCACAGGACCTAATAGAATACCTATTGTGGGTTTCTTGCAAGAACAAGCAACTGAAAGTTTAACACATGCTTTACAGGCTGGCGATCTTATCACAGGGTTAGATGGCCACCCAAGTCAAAAGATTGCTTACATCGAAGAAACACATAACCACTCTGTTAAACAAATATTACAAGAAAGTTACGAACACGAACTACACGCAATCACAATGTACAAAAAATTATTATTAGAAGTTAGTGATGCAAGTATATACTTAGAAGAGTATGCACGTGGGCAAATAGGACAGGAAGAACAACACGCATTAGAACTTAAAAAAATGTTAAAGGATTTTAGTTAGTGAAATTAGTTGTTGCTGGGTGTAGTTTTTCAGACCGTACCCAAGTTTTAAAATCATATGGAGATCACTTAGCGGAGCTGACTGGCAGAGAATATCTGCATCATGCAGGCGGTTGCGGCAGTAATGATCGTAGCATGAGATTGATTACCACAGATGTTTTGTTAGGCAGAATTGTACCAGGCGATCATGTTATATTGCAAATAACATCCGCTGAAAGAAAAGAAATATTTTCTTCATTTAATACACATACCGCAAAAGGTAAAGCAGTATATGACGTTAATATGGCAGACCATAACCAAAATGAAATAGTTGCTAAAAATAACAACACACCTGCACCTGTTATGACATATGATGAATTCCCGCTTAATGATATAGCAACAACCGGCGCACCAGTTAAAAACTTTATATGGTCTCGTTATAAGTTTGGCAGTCATAGTTGGCAAAACAATATACATGATAGTACATTTCACTTACACACAGAAGAGAGATCAACTGACCCTGTTCCAGATTCATATATTATGTGGACTCGACTTGCGGCTTTTCAAGCATTACTTGAAACCAAAAACATATCATACACAATTTTATATGTAAACGGCTATATTCATAGAGGTTTGTTTAGTTCATTGGGATTAGTTGATTTACATCGAGACGGCTTAGATGTTGATACCACTGATCTAAAAGATACATGGCTTGATATTCAACTTAGTCCATCTGATAGTTCTCATCTCAGTGAAAAAGGACATAGGTTTTTTGCAGAATGGTTAAATAACAAAATAACATGGACATAATGCTACTTGGTTGCAGTTGGCTTGTGCCAAACTACGATTATGAAAAGAGCGTTAATAACTTTGATATCAAGAAACCAGGTACACCACCAGAATATCATATTAGAAGTTTATTAGAAGCAGAAGGTCATTCTATTATAAATTTTGCAACAAACGGGTATGGCAATGATCAATTTCTTTCTGATGCATTAATTACACTAACACCAGAGCAGAACATTGACCTCATAATATTTTGCCAAACAGATCCTGTAAGAGATTATATTCGCAATGGTACAACAAACATAATAAGTGAAATTTTATCATATGATACGTTACTTGAAAAGTCATATCGTAAACTTAATAAACTAAAGAAATTATTACCCAAATCTAAATTAGTTGTAATAGGCGGACTAACACCTATTGAAGATTCTTTTAACAACATAATGGAATGTAAGCCGGACTATTATTTACGTTGGTGGATAGAGGAATTTTTTAACAAAGATGATTTCACTGAGATGAAACCACTTCCTAAAACAGCATATGGGTATAGCATATTAGAAATGGACGTAATGTCACACAACGAAAAAAATAATACCGTAACTGTAATGGATTACATGCAAGCCTCAAAATATTATCCAGATGACGGGCATCCAGATAAACACATGAATTCATGGCTTTTTCATGAATTAAATAACAATAACTTAATAGGTCATAAGTAGTAGTATGAAAAGAATATATTTAGATTATGCATCAACCACACCATGCGACCCTGGGGTAGCAGACTTAATGGGGAAGTTCCTCACCTTTGATGGAGAGTTTGGCAATCCAGCAAGTAGAAGTCATAGTTTTGGATGGGAGGCTGATAATGCAATTGATACCGCACGTAAACACGTAGCAGACTTAATTGGTGCTGACCCAAGAGAAATAATATTCACAAGTGGTGCCACAGAAGCAGACAACCTTGCTGTTAAAGGCACAGCACAATTTTATGAGAC
>TARA_R110001632_G_scaffold9753_4_pt1 | contig 23994 bp, 19 predicted proteins | sample TARA_R110001632 | Tara Oceans TARA_R110001632 (sample SAMEA4398266) | marine metagenome | biome: Polar Biome; feature: [SRF] surface water layer (ENVO:00010504); material: water (ENVO:00002006), including particulate matter (ENVO:01000060) such as... | depth 5 m
AGCACCATATCCATTATCTATGAGTTGAACAGCAGTTTCTATATCAGCAAGTTTTCCATTAGCATTAGTAAGTAAGACTTCATTTGCTGCGGCATCGGTTTCAATTGCTGTTAATGTAGTTTCAAGTGTATCTAATTTTCCATTCGTTGCTGTCTGAAGAACTTCCAACGCTGCTAAGTCGGTAGCACACGCTGCTGTAGAAGTTTTAACAGCATTAGTATCACTATCTATCCCAGTAAGTAATACCTCAATTGCTGCTAAGTCTGTAGTCATTGCTGTTTGTTTAATAAGGCATTGGTCTAACACAGCGTCCATTGTATCTACAGCATCAGCAACACCTTGAGTAGTTGTATCCAAAGTTCCTTGATTATTATTTGCTGCTGTAAGAAGAACTTCAATTGCTGCTAAATCTGTAATCATTGCGTCTTGTTTTGATTCGGTTGCCCCTCCACTTGCGGCCGCTGCGGCAACTCGGAGTTTTCCATCATCATCAATTGATAATGGAGTATAATCACCATCGGCGGCAAAATCTGCTTGAGAACTTTGTCGAACACCTAACAACATCACACCTTTCTGACCAGAACTGTGTGCGGCATCTTCAGCGAGAGCAATATCATCCAATGCTTGAACTGATGTTTCAATATTTCCGAGATGAGCCTCAGCATTAGTAAGTAAGACTTCATTGGCTGCGTGGTCTGTATTCGCATTAGTCAGAAGAACTTCAATCGCCGCCAAGTCTGTAGCACAAGCAGCCGTCGAGGTTTTAATAGCATCTGTATCAGAATCAATTGTTGTGAGTAATGCTTCGTTGGCTGCGTGGTCTGTATTGGCTGCTGTGAGTAATACTTCAATCGCCGCCAAGTCTGTAGCACAAGCAGCGGTCGATGTTTTGATGGCATCTGTATCAGAATCAATAGTTCCGAGTAATGTTTCATTTGCTGCGTGTTTTCCATTTGCTGCTGTAAGAAGAACTTCGATTGCTGCTTGGTCTGTTTCAATAGCGGTTAGGGTCGTTTCTAATGTATCTAATTTAGAATTAGTAGTAGTCTGTAATACTTCTAATGCTGCGGCATCGGTTTCAATTGCTGTAAGAGTTGTTTCGAGTGTATCTAATTTACCTTCAACATCATTCACGTGTCCAATAAGAGTTGATTGATTTGCTGATGTAGATGCTCCACTCGGAAGTCCAGAACTTCCAGAAGAAATATTTACATTGACTTTTGAACTTCCCACACAAGTAGCAAGAGATGCTGTGGAAGTATCAATAGTTCCGAGATGTGATTCGGCATCATTTAGTGCCGAGTTCGTTGCTGTATGAAGAACTTCCAACGCTGCTTGGTCAGTTTCAATAGCGGTTAGGGTCGTTTCAACAGCATCCAATTTAGTATTAGTTGAAGTCTGAAGTGTTTCCAATCCATCAACATATCCAGTAATTGCTGTGAGAGAACTATTGGTTGCTGTATGAAGAACTTCTAATGCTGCTTGGTCAGTTTCGATAGCAGTTAGGGTCGCTTCAAGAGTATCTAATTTAGTATTGGTTGAAGTCTGTAATGTTTCTAATCCGTCAACAGCAACTGTAATTGCTGAGGCTGTAATTTCAATTTCATTAACAGAACATTCTAATCTTCCAGAAGCATCTAATTTTAATCGTTTGAGACCATCTCCAGCGGAATTTTCTGCGAGTAATACTTGACCTTGAATATTAGACATTTTATAGTATTAGAATATATTATTTTTTAGATATTTTTTCAATTGAAGTTGGTGGACACTTACATACTTTTTCGCCAGTCTTTGGACATTTCTTCGCTGGAGTCTTGGCATCTTCTTCTGGAACTTTGGTAGGTGGCAGCACTGGAACATCAATTCTTAGAATTACAGAACTATTTTCATTGAGTTCTGGGTTTGATAAATCTGGATTCAATATCTTAACTCGGATATTATTGATAGGAGTATTCTGATTGAGAACTTGAACTATATCCGAGTTTGCGAGTGGAATGAAATCTTGAGAACTCAGTGATGTTTTCGGAACTACTCCGAGTAATCCGAGTGGGTCGCCTTTAGAAACAATATCTTTATATGTTGGGACTAAGTCGGAAGTAATTAAATAGTATCCAAATTTACTCAAAGTCGGAAGTTCTTCTGCTGATATCGGAGTCGGTTTTGCTACAATATTAGTCATTGCTGTGAATGTATGAATTGACCCAGAATATGATTCTTGATTCGAACCAGTTGCTGGCATTTGACTACTCTGAGAACCATCTGGATACATACGCTGTAGTTCTGTTCGTGGTGTATTCACATCAAAATTATTATAAACTTGTGGGGCTTTTATATCACCTTTACCATAGATTACTTCTATTGTATAGTCGGAAGGATTGGCCAAAGATGAAATAGTCGGAATTACCGAAGTATCTATGTTTGTGTCGGAAGTAATGCCTCTTAACTTTAAGTTCTTAGGTTGGCAGTATTGAATAATATTTTCAAAATATTCTTCTTCATTAAATTGTTGATATGAAAATCCGAGTTTTCCCCACAGAGTTTTTGTTTTCCATATTTTCTCTGCTTGACTTTTCGAACTGAAGAAATCTCTGAAACTTGCGTGTTGAGAATATTCGGCATCGCCAGCGACACTTGGTCTATCTGAGAACTTCATTGCTGTTGCTTGGGCAAAATTATAAACTATAACTCCTCCAGTTCTACTTTTTGGTCTTTGAAAACTTGAAATCATTTGTTTCTGTTCTATGGGAGAGGCAGACGCTTGACCAGTAATTTTAAATCCTATTTGGTCATCTGAAAAACCACCCTTAAATACTTGTTTATTATCATTATAAGAGGGTGGAAATTTGACTCTAACAGAGTAAAATCCAATGGGGTCATCTGGGTCTGGATAACCTTTTGACCCAGCAGATTCACTATCTTTAGTTGCGGCTGGAACAATTTCAATGATTTCACAATACTGACCATTATCTTGATTCGGTAGTTTCTGGTCGCTTTGGGAATGAGGTGCTGCCGTCACTGGTTCTAATTTAGCACCGACAGTCATAAAAGACGCTGACCCAACATTACCATTACCATCTAAAAATCGGATGTTCTTTAAAACATTAGTTCCTGGGTCTATTTGGGCTCTGAGTTGAGTAGCAGAATTATCGTCAGTTAGAATAGTTCTTGTAGAATCACCCCAAATACTCTGATGACTCATATAGGGTTGAGCATCACATATTGTAGCACATCGTTTTAATCCTACACCGACTTCGCCTTTATTTACAATATCATTTCCAATAATGTCTGTGCTGGGGATTCTCCAACTTGCGTGGAGATTATTTAGAGAGAAGGCAGAAGTATCTGTATCATATTGAATATTTGCTTCTGGAGCACCCACTGTAATACTCGTCGTCTGTGCGATTCGATAATCTGCTTTGGCTTTCATCGAAGTGCTTGGGTCATCAGTTCCAGCAGAGTTTGCCGCTTGAAGTGCTGTAGTTAAATCTGGAGCAGCCCATCCTTGGATACCATATGCTTTAGGAATTGTTTTCAAAGTCAGTCCATCTCTATCCACTCCAGTAATATCATTATTCATCATATATCCGATATATCCAGTTCCAGCAATCTTAGAAGAAAAATTAGTTCTATTCTTCATATTAATTGCTTTTCTTGCTTGATATGTCTCAGCATATTCATAGGCTGGAATTAATGTGTGGTCTGGAATTAAATTTCCAAATATAGCATTTTCCTTAGGATTTATCTCTGATAGGTGAACCGAATCTGGGGCATCTCGGTATTTAATAGGTTTTATCTTTGTTGTGAATCCTTGAGTTCCTTGATTAATCATTCCATCATATTCAAGAGATTCAAGCCCAGAATCATATGGTCTTTGTGGAACTTTTGAATTTGGATTTCCTAATCCATTCAATTGTCCATTTATAAGAGAAACTAACTGTTGAATTCCATAGATTCCTTTCGGAACTGTAATTTGTGCCGACAATGCTCTCGGTGAACAATAGTAATTTTCATCGTCATTCACAAAGATTTCAACATTAGTCTTTATTCGAGTATCAACTGTAGCGACTGGAGAAACAGCAGCAAAATCTATTAGAGTTCCAGCCTCATTCGATACGAAGAATCCAGTCCCATCTCCCTTCAGACTCGCAATCTTACATCCCATAGGAATTATAGTATTTCCGACTTTATCATAAACTCTATCTCCGACTTTCGGAGCACGAGTAGAAAAATCGTTAATAAGTTTATAGCCAGGTTGCTGAGTATCTACTCTGCCTTTTTGAAAAACATTTCCAATTTCACTTGCTGTTCCCTTGCCATTATTCGGCTGAACCCCAAAAATCGGTTCTCCACTTCCATCACCCCAAGCATTATAGACTGGAACTGTATATTCTCGGATTGGATTTGAAGCATCAGCAGTCCATCCTTGAGAGAAAGTTCCGTGTCCAAAAGTCGCTGAATTTAAATCCATATCTAAGGTAGCAATTTCTAAATGAGCATCTACACCATAGACTTTAGTAAAATTAGTAGCAGTTGGAAGACTCTCTCCGAAGTGAACTCGATTAGTAGTAATACCTCTTAAATTTCCACTCAATAAAACTACATCAGCCACAGAATTCCGAGTTGCTATAAAAGTATTTAATCCAGATGCTGGAGTTAATGTTAATGTTCCGACAAGAGCATTCGGTGGAGAAATACAGACGTTGACTGGAAACTCGGTAGTTTGGTCTGGTGCTGGTGGGTCGGAAAGAATGAGTGGAGTTCCACTTCCTCCAAATTTGGTAGCATCTAAATGTTGATAAGTTCCTTCTGTAATTGTGTTTAGAATATTCCACAAACCATATCGACCCTTACCTCGGCCAGATGTAGCACCACTGGCGGCATTATTAAGTAAATTCATATAACCCCATAATTGGTCATTCATTTGATGTTTCTCTCCTCGTTTCGTTTCGACTGGGTCTTGTAGAATCGGAACTATTTGTTCTTGTTCTGAAATATAACCATAATAGTTAATGGTTTCGGTAATATCTTCTTCAAATTCTATACTCTGTCCAGTAATCCCCTTCTGATTGATGAAGGCTTGATGAACTGAAATTTCCGACCCACTTGGTGCGACAATGGTATCATTTAAAGAATAATCCCATATGTTAGTTTGTTTTGATTCGCTGTCTTGTGCCGAGAATCGGTTAATATCTATATAATAAGATTTAGTTGTGGGAGCACTCATATATAATATGAATAGAAAATTAAAAATGAATAAGAAACAATATAAATTAACTTGAGACCATAACTGAAGTTCCCTTCGGAAGTTTCTTAACAACTACCACTCGAGAGTGAGTTATGTAGTAATCAACATCCATTTCACCTCTATAGTCTGGAGATTTGCCTTTGGCATTTTCAGTAGCATTAGTGCCATTTCCAGAACCATTAATTCTTGGTTTTCGTTTGTATTTCCAAATAAGAGGTGAACCACTCATTATAGTAGTTCCGCCTCCAACAATCTGTGGATTACCATTACTGAGGTCAGCACCGAGTGGTTTGTATTGAGCCATTAAACCATCTTCCATAGGTGCGAGTCGTTGTCGTTCGGCATTAGGGTCATTGAAATACATTGGTCTCGGAAGAACTAAGTCTTCACCCATAACTAAGGACATTTGATTATACTGACTTGCGTTTTGGAAAACAAAGTTCGGATATAAATCTAAACCATTGACTTCGAGATTATATTCTTCTTCATCGACACCGTGAATTGCTTGGTGCTGTAAGATTTTTCTTGCTTGACCCATAGAGTTTGGATTAGTGAATGTGATGGCCTCTGTTGTCGGTGCTCCAGCCTCGCAATTTCCGCTAAGAACAAGGGAACGTCCAGCAACATCTACAGATACCACATATTTAGGAGTTCCAGCAGTAGAGATTGAGGCGGAGACTGCTAAAGCACCGATTGAAATATTTTCACAGTTAATGTCGGTAAGATTGGGAGCACTTGCTGAAGTAGAAGTTGCGGTTCGAACAATAGTTGAGCCTTCTCGATTTTTATAATCTACAAATCGTTTAGCCATTACAACATTATGAACTTCCTTACCAGTCTGACCTAATCTGTGTTCGACTTCTTGGACTTCTTTAGAATTTCCGACTGCTGAGAGTTTTTTCTTAACTACAGCAATCTCTGGGAATTCAAATCTGTATCCGCCTTGTTTAGTAGTTTGTTCTAAGAAATTGTTGATGACCGAAGAAGGTGGAAGCATATAGTCAACTACGAGTTGAACTTCTGAGAATCCGACATCTGTAGTAGCCGCTGCGAATGGCGAACCAGTATCAGCACCAGCGGATGGTTTATATGGAACTGGTTGACCAGCAACTGTCTGTGGGATATTACCGAGATTGTAGGCATATTTATCAGAGAAGTTCATTTCAAATTCTAACTGGATATTGTAGTCAGTGAATAAGAAGAGTGGAAGACTTCGGCCTTTAAGGCAAGGGAAAATCATACTGAGTGGAATACCATATTTTTCATTAAGAACAGAAGAAGAGTTTATAGCAAGTGAATTAACAGCAGCATTAGTTCCGTCGTTGACTTGGCCGAAACTACAACCAGAATCATTTTCAACATAGACAATCTGACCTCGACCAGTAGCATCCGTTCCAGAACATCGATTAGGTGTCGCAGAGTCAAGAACTTTGAGTTCTAATGAATTACCGAGATAATGACCTAAAACATTTCTTCGCTGTAATACCGACTTATTGAGATTCAACATCGCAGAAATTCTGTCTACATCTTGAGCATTCTGAACTTCATAATCTCCGATTCGTAAGTGAGCATTCTTAATACATCCGAGTGCTCCAGACCAAAGATTAACTCGGAACTTGTTTTCATTTCCACCAGAAAGATTTTTCAATTTAAAAGTAAGCATCGAAGTTCCTTCGAGAAAACCTACATTTCTAATCGTGAATTTAAACACTTTAGAAGTATCTGTTGTAGCATTGTTGGTTTCAACGGTTTCAGTTCGAATTTCCGACTGTTGTGGGACTTCTTTCAATCCATAATCAAGTAATTCAGCAATAGACATTTTATATATTATTAATATATTTTATTTTTTCAATTTCTTTTTTTCTTGAAATACTTTTGGATTCTTTGGTTTCGTCTTTTTATAGGGAAGTGGTTTTTGTTTCTTAACTATATCAAACTCTTCTTCTGGCGGCGGTTTCGGCTTAGGGTCTATTTGAACTTCACCATCAAAAATCTTTTGAGAGTTGTGTTTCTTGTTCTTAAATTTAACATCTGGATACAGTGAATTCCACGCCTTTAACTCAACTGGGTCAAATCGTTTTATTTTCATTTGTTCTGCTAAAGAATTAGGTTTCTTAGGTTTTCGTTGGGATATATGCTTAGTAGAATTTAGATTGTTCATATAATCTTTTTAGAAAAAAGATTGGTCAAAAATAGTTTTGTTTAAACTTTTGTTAAAAGTTTTAAGGTTTTTCTATTGTAAAATTAATTACACTCCCACTAAGACCTTCTGCGATAACATTGGTTTCAATGTCTCTAATCTCTACATCCAATGAATTAAGAACTTGTCGATTATTATCTAAATCTAATTTTTTCTGAATGGAAGGTTGGAAAGTTCCGACTATAATATCACCAGTTCCGCTGTTAATTACCTTTGAATCTGAATAAGGAGTCGGAACATCGTGAATAATAGGTTGAGCATAACCAGCACTCTGAACATTACCACCAGCACTCATTGCTTTACTCTGTATATTCTTGTAGGCTGAAATCGGAAGATTCTTTAGGAAGATACTATAACTTTCATCTGTATGTTGGTCTGCGTCTTCTTTAACAATACTGGATACTTGATTCTCTGGCATATTTGGATTAAATTTTTCAGATTCATTTACACCCACAAATCTGGCTAACTCGGAACTAATCTTAAATTGATAGGATTGAACCAAAGTAATCGGAGAAGCATTACTCGCAGTTTTGAGTGGAGAGTTTGTTCCAATCTTTTCCCATCCAGCCATCTTAAGAGTTTCAAATCCTTCACCGTTCTTTTGGGCAGACATTAGAACATTGAATGGAATTTGAGAGTTTGCCTTCTGTGCTTTCTGAGCATCAGTTCCAGTATTGATAGTAGTAAGACCTCTTTGTCGGAAGAAATTATAAGTTAACCATCTAACGGAATTTTTACTATCATAAATCATATTGGAATTATCAACATAGTTTGAATTAATTAGATTGAAAAGTCGGAACTCTAATTTATCATTTGCTGAGGCTTGAAATCCTTCAGCCCAATACGTTTGAAGGGCAAATCGAGCATTCACATCATTAACATCTGCTCCTTCTAACAGTGTAGCCATTGGACAACTCCATACCTTAATCATTCTGTTAATCTCTGCGGCCGCTCTTGTGGGGGCATTGTGTCGAGTTGAATAATTAGATGCTCTCCATATATTCAACATCTGTTTATTACCATCTGGTTGAGAAGAACCAGTAATTTCTATACCAAGGAATGCTTGAGGAATTCCAGCGGCTTTATCGGCTGCTGTAGCATCAACTCGAAGAGCATTAGAAGTATTTGGTTTATATAAAATCGGAATAAATAGGTCTTGACCACCAGCCTCTGGTGCTTGTGTCCCAGTTGTGCCGTGAGTAAAACTATTGACTGAACTTCCATCAGCATAGGCTGTCCAATCATCACCACCAGCCTTTAGTGAATCTGCTATTTCCATAGAACTAAGTCCCATAAAAATACTTCCGACTTGAGTTCCTACAGTCATATTTGCTTGAAATTCTATTAAATTGTGATTTTCTGAATTAGGTGAAAGTGCCGACTGATATGAAAAATCATAAGTTTGTTTCGACATACCAAAGCAATCATAGAATAAATCTGCTGGGTCTGCTCCAGCGTCAGCGGTAGATTTAACACAGACATCTCCAATACCATTAACACCCATTCCAAGATTGTGTTCTGCTGATAATCCAAGCCAAGATGGTAAATCCAGAACATTATAATCTTTATACCAACCTATAGCAATCTTTGAATAATCTTGTCTTTCATAAACTGGATTGTAGAGAAGCATCTGTTTCGGAACTCCAGCAACTGCTCGGATTCCATAATCAGCATCGACCTCTGGGTCTCCACCGAGTCTTTCATTAATAACTTGTTCTAATTGAGCGGCTGTATATCCAGTTTGATTTGTTAATGGATTGATAACTGGAATCGTAATTGAATTCGTTCCCATTACAGTATTGGAAGTTCCAGCGGCGGCTGGTAGCACAGTCGGAAGAACGTCAATTAATACGACTTCTATAGTTTGGTCTGTATTAAAATAAATTGATGAGTTTCTTTTAAACTTCGCAAAGTTCAGATAAACTTTGGAATTTGGTTCTATAACAAGGGGTTCACGAAATCTAACTGAATATGTGTGTCCATTATCCACTGGCGAGACAAGGTTGATTGAAGTCATATTTATATATATAACTGAGAAAATTAAAACTGAAATAATAAATGTTTGAACTCTTCTTCTGGTTCATCTGTATAAATATATTTTCGTTTGGTTTTTTTGGGGTCTACCCTCATATAACCATCACGAAATTCTTTTTTAAGGGACTTGACTTTCATCCGAACACCTTGTTCGGCAAGTTGTAGTTTCATTAAGAGTTTTTTTGCTGGGTCTCGACGCATAGGTCTTTTCGTAATGTAATACCTTCGTCCGTAAGTTTCTCCTAATCTTGAACCATCTTTTTTACCGATTTTATATCCGTTGTTGATTTTAAATATCTTCAAGTCCATATTAATATAATATTTTATTTTTCTATTTGGTGTTTAACTAATTGGCTGTGAAACTGCTGCGGCTGTGGCTCGATAGAACATTTAGATTTACAGCATATGGTCATCTTACAAGCAATCCGTTTTATTAGTCCCCACATAGCATCTAAAGAGATTTTTTTTACATAGTCTTCACCAAAGTCTGAAGATTTAGAGCAGCATTGTATTTAACGAATGTCTGAACAAGTTCCGACTTATTTCGTCTATCAACTGGTAAGAGTGTAGAACCAGCATTGACTCCAGAATGAACAGTATTAGAGTAATCTCGGTTGATGTAGTTAAGAGAATTTCCGACACCATAAGTGTAATCAACTCCTAAACCGAGAAGTTCTGGATATAACTGATTTCCGACTCCAGATGTAGCGGCTACAGCAGTTCCTTCGATTCCTCCATCATTACCAGCAGTATAGATACCATTAGTTCTGTCTCTGTAATCAAATTCTAAATTGTTGGCAGACCTTGCCATATTAGCAGAACTTCGTTTTGATTCCGTTCCTCCGAGTAATGCTCTTTCGAAATGTTTTCTAAGTTCTACATCACCCATTATATTTTCACGCTTGAGCATCTGGGATGGGTTAATTGAACCAGCACCTAACTCAACTAATGATTCATAATTAGGTTGAGATTTGAGTGGGTATGTGAATGGAAATCTGAGATTATCTTTCTTATGTTCAACTTGTTTCATTCCCACTGGAAGTCGGAAGTTTGCTTGTTGATATGCTAAGTTGTTAGTTTGGTCTTTATCTAAATATAAATTACACATTGCCTTAACTGAATTGAGTTGAGGTGTGTATGAGATATTATCTTGGTCTGCGTGGATATCATTTAATAGGTTGAGTTGAGAGTTGAGAGGAATCTGTGCTTGGTATGCTTTCATTTCTTGAGGTGTAGGAACTATGTATCGACCCTCCAACTTCAGATTTCGAAGACAATACATCGAATTTGCTAAATCATTTGCTACTTGATTACCTTTATCTCTGAATCTCTGGAACAACACAGAAGAATCTGGAGCAAGATGGATTGTGAGCATAAGACCATTGGTGTATGCTTGACCTAAATGAATATTTCCAGACTGGAATAAATCAATATCTAATTTGATAGAGAATGGAACACCTAATTCTCGGTTGTTATTAGTTTTCAAATCTTGGGCAGTTTTATCGGCAATAATCTGAATTCGTCGATTTACTTCATTGGCGTGATTGCCTTGAGCAAGTGAGCGATTTGGGGCGACACCCCACAAGTAATCTTCATCGTTGTTTGTATAGGCTTCTCGGAGTGAACTGTATGCTGGATAGTTGTGGATGTTAATTAACTCGGTATTAGTCTTTTTTGTTTGAATTACCACTTTATCTATTACATTATGAACACCACCGTGATTCGGAATATTACAAGCAACTTCTTTAGTAATATCTGCTCCATTATCATTTTCCATATTGGCGTAGTTTGGGTCTCTGAAACCTTCGTCTGTATCTTGCTGTTTAATTATAAACTGGCCAGATAAGACTAATGTTCTTGTTTCTAACATTTTCTCGACTGCTGGAAGAGAAAACTTAATAATTGGATTTGATTCTTTGAATGAGAATCCACCAGCAACTCCGTTAGCACCAGAACTCTGTAATGGATTATCGTTGAGAGGCGAAATCTGAAAATAATTCTTTTCAATCGGCATTTTATATATTAATAAAATATTTTAATTATAAAAAAAATCAATTTACAAAATAAGTTGGAGATTATCTTTGTTAATCATTATAGTTTTAACTGAGAATACAAAGTGTATCATTCTCACATTACCAGCGGCAGCACCATCGATTACTTGGTCTCTTCCCTTATTAAATGTAAGTCGGATTTGTGGTTCAGCATCCTTAAGATTGTAGACAAACTGTTCACCTCGTGCGAGTTCTCTGGCGTGTAAGTAAGTGTTGGTATAATCACAGATGTTTCCAGCACGGCATTCACCAAGTCTTTTCACATCTTTTCCTAATGTTTTGAATGCCTTGACCAATTCATTCATATTAACAACTTTATCTTGTTTCGCTGAAGGATTGTAGGCTTTAAGAGGATACAGTTTGTTGTTTATGAAATACTGGACTGAATCTAAAAATATCCGATGTGGTGGTTGGCCATTGTAATAGTTCTGACCATATTTCTCATTTTCAGTGTTTACAGAGATATAGTGTGTGAAGATACTTTTCGCAGCCGAAGCAACAGAAGTAATATCCGATTGATGACTAAGACTTGTCTGTGGAAGATTATCAAGGAAACAATCCCAAGAGATGTAATCGAACTGACTTTCCTTAATCATTCCTTTCATCATACCTTGAGGTGGGATTACTTGGAGAACTTTGAGTTCTACATTCTTGAGTTTGTAAGTGGATTGAGTAGAATCGTTTTGGAAGAAAATCTTCACACCAGTAGATGCTGCGAGTTTTTTCGTGCCCCCAGCAGTTGCGTCGGCCGTGACGGTGAGTGTAATTGCTCCAGTTGCTGAAGGAGTTCCATCGGTTTGAGATAATTCCCTATGAACTGAATTGACTGTAAAGTTCTGTGCTCCAGAACCACCAGTTCCTTGGGCAGTCATTTTCGAACCTCGAACAATTCCGAGTGTTGCTGGGTCTGTTATTTGTGTTCCAGTAATTAAAATAGTTCTTAAATCACGAGCACCTACACCAGCACCAGCAGCCTTTCCATCCTCAAGGTTGGCGACTGGAAGACCATTTGCGAAACTATCTGCTTTAACTACTGAAGTGAGAGTAGCACCAGAGGCAATATTTAATCGAGTCATAACACGCTTGTCTTCGGCAAAAGTGATTTCAACTCGAAGACCACCGAATAATAGGATAGGAGTAAGTTTTTCCGATACACCGAAGTGAGAGAAAATTCCAGACTTCAAAGGTATACAGAACTTCCGAGCAGCGAATTTCTTAGCACACATTTCAGAGTCCATATCGGCATTTTGGTCAGCACCACTTACTACACCAGTTCCAGAAGAAATTTGACTGAAAATCATAGAACCAAGGTCAAGAGTGCTTCGGTCATCACCAACATATCCACGCTCTGTAAGAACATTTTTTTTAGAGTTGTCTGGGTCGCTGTCTGTTCCAGCAGTTTGGACACAAGAGTATGCTCGTGGTTCAACATCAGTTCCATTCTTAAGTTGAGAGTGGGCATTATCTTCTTCACAATATTGATTTTCTAAAGAACTCCATAAAGAATAATTTGTGAGTGATTCGAGTAATTGGCCATTTGCTAAAGAGTAGATATCCATTCTGTCGATGACTGATGAAGCACCAGCGGTGGCTGGGAATGAACAGACACGAGAATTAGGGCAAGTGTTAAGAATATCGTAAGAGAGATAAGAATCTTTTCCCTTAATAAATCCGATATCTGGATGAATAGTAAAGATTGCTTTTTGTTCGGAAGTAAATTCAGTTCCATTATCGGCAACGAGGGCAATAAATTTTGAGTTTTCGGCAACAGACATTTTATATATTATTAATATATTTTTATTTTTCAAATTAAAATATCTTAAATTAATATAATGTCGTTAAAAGAAATCGTAGAACCTATCTATACCCAAATAGAGGATAAATCTGCTCGTGTTAACAATACTCTCATAAGAGCAATTGATGATGCTGCCGCCGCTGGAACTTTCACCCTTGGAGCATCCAGTAATTTACTTGCTTTTAAAATTGGAGATAGTGCTGGAGCAAATACAGCATTAGATTTAGTTTCAACTTCTGCTCTTGATGTTAGAACATCTGGGACTGGTGCTCGACAAGTGAAGGTTGAAGGATTAGTTGCTGATACTTCCGATTCAAATAAAAGAAAACCACAGACGTGTGTATTTAATATGAATGGAACTACAATCGTTAATACTGGAAGTGGCGTTGCTTCTGGAATTAATTTGTTCTGTGCTGTAAATAAAATCACTGTATTCTCTACTGGAAATACTTACTCTAACGCTGGAGATATTACAGCAAAGCAAACTGGAACATCTACAGTATATGGAATTCTTCAAGCCACCCATTTTAGTTCAAAGTGCTTACATTATGCGACAAGGTCTTCAGAAGAACTCTTGATAAAAAGTATTCACATCTCATCGGCAATGGCTACAGCGTGTTCAGTAGAATTATTTGAACAAGATTTGGATTCTGGAGAGAAAGAATTACTTGGAAAAGTATTTGTCGGAACTACCCCAGATATACAGCATCCATTAAATTTAAAAATTGGTAAAGGAAAAATCTTCTACGCAACAATAACTAATCTTGAAGCAGTTCTCGGAACTAATCATATCTCTGCTAATGTATCGGCACTATCGATTTAAAGATTTATTTCCAACATTATTATAATGAGAAGATATACAGAGTGGCTTAAGGAGAAATTGATGTGTGATATTTGTAAAAGAGAAATCAGTAGAGGTCATATCAATAACCATTTAAAATCAAAAATTCATATTAAGAACTGCGACCTCCTCGCAGAACAAGAAAAAAAGAAAATTTGCCAACCAGTGATTATTCATTGGAATTAAAAGTTGGCGTTCTAAGTTCATTTTTATTTTATATTCATTATTATATGCTTAATAGTGAAATTTTGGATATTGGATATATATATCAGATTACTTCTGAAGATGATGATAAAATTTATTACGGTTCTACCAAGAATTGGAAAGAGCGGCTAAGAAGCCATAACGCCAAGAACAACAAGTGTATGACGATGTATATGAATGGTAGGAAGAATATTAAAGTTCTTAACCAATTCTATAATATTACAAGGGAAGACTTACAGAAAAAAGAAAGAGAATATATAGAAAATCATAATGAAGAAATCTCTGGATTTTGGTGTTTAAATAAACAAGTTCCGACTCAGACTCCAAAAGAATATCATAAGAAAAGATATGATAATAATTCTTCTTATTTCGCAGCAAAACAAAAGGTTTATTATTGGGAAAATTTAGATAAAGAACACGCTCGTAATAAAAAATACAGAGATGGCAGAAAAGGCGATACTTGGTTCTGTAAACATTGTAATCAATTATATGCTTGGACAACTCGGAAGAAACATATTAAAACCTTAAAACACTTAAACTGTGTATCCACCGCCACCGCTACCGAGTGTATTACTCTTGAACACGGAAGTATCAAGTCCTCCGCCAACAGCACCACCGACTGTTGATGCCGCTGAGGCTTTGGCTTCTTCACCCTTTTTATCTAATCCGTGAATTAATCCACCGATTAAACTTCCGACTCCTATTATTTCTCCGAGAACTGGAATACCATCCAATGCCGCACTCATTCCTCCCATAACTTTAGAACCTATTTGGGCAGCGGCATTAGTAAGTAAATCAGTGGAGTCAGTGGTGATGGCTGCGGCATCTGTGGTGGTCGTCGCTGTGGCGGTTGTGGAGGCATTAGTTGCTACACTTGCTTGAACACCACCAGCAGCATTACCTCCAGTTTGACCAGCAACTTGGCCAGTATTCGCTGCGATATTAACTTGTGCTGCTCCAGTATTTGCGACTGGTGCTCCGACTAATGGTGTTGCTACAGCAGTTGGATTAGCGGCTACAGCAGCAGCAGCATTGGCAGAACTTTGTCCACCAGCAGCGGCAGTCGGAAGTCCAGCAACTGTTGGAGCAGCAACTCTGATAGTTCCACCAGCGACTTGGGCAGCGGCAGCATTTACAGTTGCTGTAGTTGCTGTAGCGGCTTGAGTTGCGACTGTTGTGGCAGCAGTAGCAGCAGCAGTAGCAGAATTAACACCTTGAGTGAATGTAGCGGCGGCATTGGTGATATTACTTACAGCGTTTTGAGCAGCAGCAGCAACATCACCTCCAGTAGTTTCGGCTGTAGTTGTAGCGGCATCTGTAGCCGCTCCTTGTTGACCTTGTAATGTTCGATAAACCTTCCGACCGTGTTTCCATACAGTTCCAGCAGCAGTTAATGCTCCACCCCAACCTTCTGCTTGTTGGGAGATTGCGTTGAATTTATCTTCAATCGTGGATGCTTTTTTATCACCTTGTTCTGCTCTAATATCGTTCTCGTGATTTATACCTTCTTGGAGATTACTCATATAACCTTGTAGTTGATTGAAATAAGCCATTTATATAAATAGATTATATTTTATTTTTCTTCATCGGAATTATTTTCTTCATTTTCTGAATCGGAACTTTCTTCCACTTCTGATTTATCGGAAGTTTTCTTAGATGTATCCCAAAGAGTTTCCTCTTCAAAGTTCCGACGTGCTGTTAAATCTTGAATGTTCAGAAAACAAAAGTCAAATGGTTCTTGTTTGGATTGTTTGTAGACATTGATAAATTCTTTCTCTGAACCTCCGAATACAGATAATTCTTGAGACATCTTCTTTAGTTCAATTTCTGGCGAATTTCCCATTAGAAAATAGGCAGAGGCATTGATTCTTTGGATAGCATTGAGATATTTGAAATACTGAGATATAATACAGATACTTATTTTGCCTTCTTGGTCTTCATTTCCTATATGTCGGTATTTTGTAGTTAACCCAGTTAAGGCATCGATTGAACCACCAGCCCTCTTCACATTCACATTACCGATAATATCTTCAAGAACAAGCAAATATTTTGAATTAGAATCATCATCTTCAACCATCTGAATAATTTCTTCTAACAGTGAATCATTGTAATCTGTAAAAACAAAGTCAAATTGTTCCAAGATAGGCTTCATAATTTTATCGTTGTAGGCTGTATTTGAAATTAGTATCTTCACATCGAATAGTTCTTTATATGGAAAGTTAGGATTAAAAAATAGATTGGCCATAAACAGACTTTTTCCAGATTTTACAGCACCAATCACATAGGCCAAAAATGGGGCATTTGGTAAGATATCAAAATCAACTTCTCCGACTTCTTCTTTATCCAGTTTTTTTAATGGTAGAATCTGAAAATTTTTTGGGTCATACTTCATCTCGGAATTCGGCTTCTTCTTTTGGCTCATACTTATATGTATCATAGATTTTATTTAACTTAGTTTTTAACTTTTCATCATCAAAAATATCATCGTCTTCTACAGTATCCAGATGGCAACATAATTCATCAAAGTCTTCAAGATTTTCACATTTGTCCAGTGTCTCTTCTCGCATCAATTCCCATCGTGCTCTTCTCTCATTCTCCCAATTTTCTTTCTTTTTCCTTTCCAGCAACTTTTCTCGGATTTTCTCTTCTTTGGCAGACTTACGAAGTTCCGACTTCTTTGCTTTAGCAGATTTGTTCAGAGCAATACCTTTATCAACAAACTCCTTATCTTTTTTTTTCTTTTGCTGCTGCTGTGCTATGTCCGACCTTTTTTTCTCAAGTTCTTTTCTTCTTTTGTTCTCGGCAACTCTTGCTCTTCCTTTTGCCAGAGCGGCCAGTTGTGCCTCAGATAGTTTCTTCTTTCTTTTTTCTTTCTTTACTTCTGCTTCCGTTGGTGGGTCTTCTACAGCAACTTCTTCATCACTTGGTGGGGGTGAATCGTCTTCTTGTTTCCACTCCACCTCAGCATCAGCACTCTCGATAATCTTTGGTCTTAGTTTAAATTTTGGCATTGTATATAAATAAAAAATATAATTTTATTTTAAGATAAACTATGTATTATTTTGGATATTCTTCACTTGCTTGCGTTAGTAGCGGTCTACTCTCACTCTTCAAACTCCAGTTCACTATCACTACCACCTTGCTCTTGCGTTTCCTTAAATATTTCCTCTTGGGATTTTAATCTCCAGTATCTCAATACATTCCGATAACTTACGATGTCTCCATTTGCCTTCTTGAAACTGAGAACTTCCTTGTAGAATATCCTTGTCGATGTCGATGTCTTCAGATGTTCGATTACATTCTTTTCCGAGTATGTTTTGTTTTGTTCGTGTTTTGATAGAGTTCTATAGAAGTCTGAATCCTTGAAGAAACACCAGAATTCCTTGAACTTCACATATGAATTCTTAGAACTCATATCCTTCACATAATGCCGCTTCAGAATCATAAAGATATTATCGTTGTCTTCTATATAATTCTTAGTGCGATTAGTAATTTGATTAGAGACATATAGCCGAGAACACACATTATATCCGACATTGTCTTGTTCCCATTGCTTCGCATACCGAGTAAGATATATGAATAGAGGATATTTATATTTTGCTTGGAACTCAACTGTCTTGTAATATGGATTTGCCTTGAAGACATTGTTCAACTCATCCTTCCGCTTGAGAAGTTCATTGTCGGTAGTATATGTCGACACGAACGGAACATCTCGAAGTCTCCGCATAATCGAATCACCCAAGTCTCCGACCATCGGACATTTCTTGTTCAACTCGAGAACGTGAGTTCCGACCAATTCTACCTTGTCTTCATTTGAATATAACTTCCGAGCACAGATACCCTTGCCTCCAGTAAGTTCTTTGATTGCCGATAGATTGAGAGATTTCTTTTCATCTGGTTCACGATAATTAATGAACCGTTTTCCAGACATATTAGCAATCGCTGGATTACCACCGTCCTTCAGCGGATTCAGTAAGACCGCATTGTTTGCTGAATATCCGAAATTTCCGAGAACTTCCAGTTGTAATTCATTTATCACACCCTTCCCATTCCCACCTCCACCACTTGCGAAGATGAATTTCTCGATAGGAATTCCATATAAGCCAGTAGCCAAGAAGTGAATGTATTCTTGTCGAATGTCTGGGTCTGGAAAGATTTCTTCAATCAACTTCCTAATCGTTTCCACATCCTCGTCTTCTGGTGTATTCCAGTTGTATCCAGTTGTCTCAAGTATGTAGTTCTCTCGTCGAGTTCCGACCCAGTTGTGGGTCTTCAAATCATAACAAGTATTATTGAACGGAAGCAAGTAAGGATTCTTATCGAACTGAATTTCTTGGAAGTCTTCAACCGATAGCAAAGACCTCAGTCTCTCAGTAATCGAATTAATCTTACCACAGTTCTTCAACTTCGCACACAGACTCGCCGTGTTCTTGACTTGTTCCTTAATCTTTTCTTGTTGTTCCTTGATTTCACACGCCTCAGCAACATCACATTCCTCAAGCAAAACCGCTTGAGCAACCAAGTCAGCATCTTGTTCATACAATTTGTCCAATTTATTCTGCTGAACCCCAGACAAGTAATCTCCAAGAACTTTCTTCACACGCTCATTCTTATCATCCTTGAACCAGCGACCCTTAGTCCCTTCATCATTACCAAGATATATGAAGATTGTGTTGTCCAGATAAACCAAGTTGTTTTCGTAGTTCCGAAGAAATATTTTTGCTTGTGTATCATCAGAATCCAAGAACTCCATATTATCAAGTTCTTCACGCTGAAGTTCTCGATATGCTTGTTTGTCTGATATTCTTGCGAAATAATATAAAGTTCCGATACTGATTGTTGTTGGGTCAACTTGTTCCCATTTCATCGAGAACACGGAAGAAGAGTATTTATCCGACTTCTGACTTATATATTGAGCAACTGCCTTCTCACCTTCAGACTTCAGAGCAGTCAGCAATTTGAGCCAAGAATCATACTCATCAAGATACTTGGATGCGATAATATCAGCATACTTGAATATCCGACTTTCTTTGTCCAAGTTCTCAATATCTTCCATCACAACATCACCCTTCTTCTTCTTCTTAATCTTGAATGTCTGCTTCTCATCACCGACCAGCGGAGCACCAAATCTCAGCGGCATATCCACATAGTTCAGAGTCGGCGGTGGTGTTTTGAAATTAGCAACCACATTCGAACTCGGACACCAGCCGAAGAATCCACTGAGAATTTCCAAGTCTTTGTATAATTCACAATCACCGTTCTCCTTCAACAAGTTTTTTTGTTTAGACAATTTCTTATCCAGTTTGAATATACAATGTCTCCCACGAACCTTAGTCGTGGAAGTATAATATGGGCATATACTAATCATCGATTCGACGAAGTTAATGGCTTCTTCCGAATAATTCTTATCTTCCTTCCAATCGACATCCAAGTGATAATACTCGGAAGTATCCATTGAAATCGTATATTTATCTCTCTCCGTAATTTGAAGTTTCTTGAACTTTCTCTGATACTTGGGCATCTTCTTCTCACACCACTCAGCATCCAAGAAGTCTTTCTTGTTCGGCATCCCTCCGAACATATCACAGTTCTCAAGAGTCTTCACATACTGACCCTTGCTACCCTTCGACACGCTGACCAAAATTGGCCGCCACTTAATATTATATTTATCACAAAAATCTACGATATTCATTCTATGTTGATTATATTATTTTTATTTTTTGAAATCAATTTTATTTAATTATATTTGAATATGCCATATTTCGTTTTCGGATTACTTCCGACTTTTTTATATCGGAACTAATTATATGGTTGAAGCACTCGGAAGAACTGAGCAAGAATACTTAGATTTAGCACAAACATTTAAAGACCGAATGGATGAGAAGGACAGAGAACAAATCAAGTTGAAACAGACTTATATGGAACTGAAGAAGCAAATGACGCAGATATATGGTTTGACCAGAACAGTTCAAGATGAGATGGATGGAACAGTGGTTGATGAAATGTTGGTAGAATGGCTCATCAATGAGTGTAGAAGCATCTGTTCTCGGTTCTTATTCAAGGATGAAGAAATGAAACTCGGAATTTATGATATTCCATAGAAAGTTCCAAGACGAAAATTAGGGTATTCAACATTTATAAAACAAAATTGATTTTAAAAATCATTAGAATATTATAAGTAAAATTATCAACACTACGAAGACAATGTCTGATACACGAACTACAACTATTGAGAGCACAAAAGTGATGGGCTTCCGAGAAGCGAAGGATGCTCACAAGGAGCAGATGCTTACGTATGCCGTTCAGTGGGCAAAGTCTCTGAAGTTGATGGATGCTGAGAGGAAAACTGCTGGTTTTCAGCGTGATTATCTTGACCAAGTCTGTGAAACATTCTGTGAAGTGATTGAAGATGCTCCAGAAGATGTTCAGAAGGAATGCTTGGAGAAAATCGGAACTATGCGGCGATTGGTGGGAAAGGTTCAAGACTTCGATGGGAAGCCATTCCAACCAATCGTTGAACTTCCAGATGTTCGGACTGAGAGTGGTGCGACTCCAAGTGCTGAGAGAATCGGTATCGAGAGACTTCTGACTCTTCAGAAGAGAGCAATAAATCTGAAGAATGATTGTCTTGATATGGAAGATGTTCGACCAAGTCTTGTCTGGAAGCAGAAGTTCTATCGATATGGATACAACCACGATGTCGAGCCTATGAAAAAATATCACACGAAAATCTCAGACTATGAGGCTGAGAGGTTGGACAAGATTATGGAGCAAGATGCTGATGGAACACTCGGACAAGTGGTATTTCATAATACTGAAGAAATCACAATTGGAGACAAGTCAGAAGCAGAACTCGGAAGAACTATGATGGCGGATACTCGCCGAATCGGAAGAACTGGTGATGGTCAATTTGTTCGTGAGTATTCAGACAGAATCAAGAATGCTTATGAAATTCGATGTAAGTTGATTGAGATGTGTGAAGGATTCAATGAAGTTCCAAAGGCTGAGAGGAAATTGTATACTTTCGAAATGACTGAGCAAGTCAATACGGTAGACACTGGAACTATGCCGAATCTTATCTAAATAGTTAGAAACTTTATTTATCTGAATTTTAAAATAAAAAATATTTTTTTATTGTATAAAATGGTATGTGTATTATGTGAGAAGAAAGCAGTTGAAAATTGGTTCGGAAGTTTTTGTCCAGAATGCCGACAGATTAAGAATTTGGGTAATGTCTACGGATTTGATAGAGTCCTTGAGATTTTGAAAAAATGCTGTATAAGAGATGAAAACCAATTAGAGAGGAAAATAGATAATCATAAGCAAGCGAAGCAGTGCCAAAGCGATGCGTCATATGAGAAGCCAACTACTCGTGCGAAAACGAAACCTAAATCAGCAGTGGAGTAATATCATAACCAAGTCTTTTGGCCGCTTCAACTGGTGTAATCCACCCACCGCCAACGTGGTCGATGTCGCTCCATTTCTTTGAACTGATAACAACCTTCATAAATGTTCGGCAACTGGTCGAATACAGAGGTTTAACTTCAACCCAGTTTTTCGAAAGAATGATATCAGCATCAGCATTATCTTGACCCATATAAGGCGAGAAGAACATCATTCTTCCGAGATGTTTGCCGTCCTTCACAAACTGGCCATTCACTGACTTCTGTGGAAGAATTCGGTAGAACTCTGAATGGTCATAGAAATTCGAATGAGGCATAGACCCATCGATATTCCCAGTAAAATGATGTTGTCTTTCCAAGCCAGCGTGTGCTCCATCCAGCCGAAGTCGGATGTTTCCACCTCTCCAAGAACCATTTGGCTTACACATAATACTTCCGAGCACTTCACGATTCAAGTAAACTTCTGGATTTCCTTGAAATGGTTGCCGTCCCCAGCAAGATTGCTTCCAAAGTTCTGGACAAGATGTTTGTTTGTAGTTTTCTTCCGACATAGTTTGAGTGAGTGCTTAGAACTTTTATGGAAAATTTAAAATCAATTTTATCTAAATATTCTGAATAGGTCGTTTTTCGTTTTTGCGACAAAATTGAATTCTAAATTTGAGATTTATATATATTAAATTCTGAATAGATAGAAATGGACTTTGAGAAACTAATAACTTTGACCGTTGAAGAAAATGAGCAACATAAGTCGGAACTTATGAAAGTTCTGAGAGAAGCCAGTTGTTCCGAATGTTCCGAGCCAGCGATGGCGGATACACATCCGACTAAAAAAGGCGAAGCGTGTTGTGATGTCTGCTGGGATAGTGTAGACCCACCAGACGAAGAAGTTTGTTCCGATTGTGGTAAATCTGAAGAAGAACTGGATGCTAATGATGTTGAAATAATTGGCGAAGGAAAGTATGCGAGATGTCTGGACTGTGAAGATGAACGATTCTCTCATATGGAAGATGCTTGTGATGAGTGTGGTGATAGAGTTGGAAGACACGCCGCCAATGTCGGAACTATTGGGATGCCTATCTGCTTCGATTGTGATTCGAGTGGAGCGTATGCCGAAGCAACGGAGGAAAACGAAAAATAGACTATTCAGATTAGTTTATAAAATTGATTTAAAATAAAGTATTTTTATATTAAGAAATGAGTTTGGAATATTATAAAAAAGCATACAAGAAGGAACTGAAGAAATCGGCATTTGCTTGGGGTCAATACTTCCAACTTCGAAATGAACTCTTCGGAGTTCAGACAGATATATATAATGAGATAGAAGATGATGAGGGTGTGGGTGTGATATATGACCACGAACATTTACAAAAATTTATATCGGAACTTTATGCGAAAGCAAAGGTTGCTGTTGAGTGTGCTATTTGTCTTGAGAAGATTGATGCCGAGAACTTGGATACAACGCCTTGTGGCCACAACTATCATAAGGAATGTCTGAATACAGTTAAGACTAATAGGCCAGTCGGAACTAAAACTATTCCTTGCCCAATTTGTAGAAAAGAATTATGGTGTATTACTTCAAAATAAAAAAAGATTGTTTATTATAAAATGAATAAGATAGATTTTCTAATTGAATATGGCGGTATGATTATATTTTTTCTATTAGTTGCCCTTGAGGCCATCTCCGTATTCCCACCAGACTGCTCCACGTCCAGCCTTCTTCCATCCCATTGAGCCGACTTTAATCTTCAAGTGTTTGTTCTTCTTCCAGTGAGCCAGAGCGTTGATGAAACAACATCCGTGAACTGGTTTGCTCCGATAACAAGCCCAGAAGTCTTTCTTGGTCATTGATGGATTCACCATCATCGTCATCTCCATCCGCTCTTGAACCAATCCTTGAATCTTGGTCAGTGCTTCCTTTGCTTTTTCTCCTTCCCAAGCCTTGTATTGAGCACGTCCACTACATCCTCGAACGGACTTGACGTAGTCATATTCTCGGAAGTCTGGGTCAGCCACAACACGACCGTTCTCATCTTCAAGCCACATATGGGCATCAAGAACACCATCATTTGTCTGGCCACCACGATGGCCTCCAGATGCTCCGAAGTGTTCCATCCGTTTCAAGGTTTTCTTGGACAAACCAGCGTGGACGAGGGATGAAGACATAATGTCGATGAGTGGAATGGAAAGTGCGATGAGGATGAAGTAAAGTATTTTTTTTTTT
>TARA_R110001632_G_scaffold131760_3_pt1 | contig 23772 bp, 33 predicted proteins | sample TARA_R110001632 | Tara Oceans TARA_R110001632 (sample SAMEA4398266) | marine metagenome | biome: Polar Biome; feature: [SRF] surface water layer (ENVO:00010504); material: water (ENVO:00002006), including particulate matter (ENVO:01000060) such as... | depth 5 m
GTAGAATGGGAATAATCCCTTAATTGAAAGGAAGTATATAATGCAAGCACAAGATCAAATTGACGCACTCAAAGAAGCCAATAAAATGCTACGTAAGGTGAAGTCATGGAAAAACGGTAATCGTACCATGGTTGGTGTACACACTAATCATAATAAGAATATGGTTGGCATGCGTGTAGAAGCACGTACTGTATGGGGTTCACCGGATGCTCCTGTCCGTGATCATACAAGTAAGAAGAGGACAAGTAGTAACGAAACTGCTAAAGCTACAGCTGAATAAAATAAAGTTGTACATTGGGGCGGAATCGTGTTATAATAGTTATATTATGCATTAAGTGAGGAGTACCTTTGGAATTTTATACATCAGTAAGCCGTTACGGTAACAAGATCCTATATCGTGGATACCGTGACAACAACAAGGTGGAGACTAAAGATAGGTTCTCACCTACGCTATATCAGCAATCAAATGATGGAACTGCAAAGGTGCTTGACGGCACCCGCGTGGCTCCTCGCACCTTTGATTCAATGCGTGACGTAAAAGACTACGAATCGCAGTATGGCGATATCCCTTCTAAAATGTTATACGGTAATAAGAATTATCCTGTAGCATATATCCAAGACAAGTTTCCTGAAACCATTAAGTTCGATCGTGATAGAATTAACGTCACGTCTATCGACATAGAAGTATATTCTAAAGATGGCTTTCCTGAACCTGTTGCTGCAAGTTACCCTATCATCTCTATTGCGATGACTAATAATATTGACAACATATATTACGTATGGGGTCTGCAAGATTATGACGTCAGCAAGTCTCTATTAAAAGATCGTGAAATCAAATACATTAAGTGCACCGATGAACGTGATCTAATCACTCGATTCATTACGCACTGGTCTCATCCGCTCCATACGCCTGACGTATTGACTGGCTGGAACACTTTGTATTTCGATATACCTTATATTATTAATAGGACTATGCAAGTTTGCTCTGAAGACTGGTGCAAGAAGCTTTCTCCGTGGGGTGTTATTCAACCACGTGAAGCTACGGTTATGGGTCGTAAGCAGCAAAAGTGGTCTATCATGGGTATCGCACAATTAGACTATCTCGATCTATTCAAGAAGTTCGGTTATTCTTATGGTACGCAAGAATCATATAAGCTAGATCATATTGCTTATGTGGTGCTAGGTGAACGTAAGCTTTCCTATGAAGAATACTCTTCTCTTCACTCGTTGTATGAAAATGACTATCAAAAATTCATTGACTATAACATTAAAGATACCGAGTTGATCTCCCGCTTCGAGGATAAGATGGGTCTAATCACTCTCGCTTTAACTATGGCATATCGTGGTGGTGTTAACTACGAAGACGTCATGGGTACTACTGCGATATGGGATGCCATCATATTTCGTGATCTATCCTCCAAAGGTATTATCATTCCGCCTATGACTGAAAAGTTTAAAAGCAGTTTTGCCGGTGGTTATGTTAAATCTCCTCAGGTAGGTCTTCACGATTGGGTGGTGTCATTTGACCTTAACTCTCTATATCCAAACATAATCGTCCAATGGAACATGTCTCCAGAGACTATCGTTGATAAAGTTGTGTATGGTACTGATGTTAAATCTTTACTTAACGCTGATTCACCTTCCGATACTGAGGGTCATTCGATGGCAGCAACCGGACAATGTTTCAGCAAAGGACGTCAAGGTTTCCTACCAAGGATAATCACTGAGTATTACGATGAACGTAGCATCATCAAAAAGAAGATGCTTGCGTCTCAGCAAGAGCTCGAAGGTATTGACAAGACTAATAAGCGAGAACTATATCGTGTAGAACGTGATATATCAATCTTTGAAAACCAGCAAATGGCTATCAAGATTCTGCTTAACTCTTTGTATGGCGCCTTGGGTAACCAATGGTTCAGATACTTCGACTTACGTATTGCGGAAGCAATCACTGTCTCGGGTCAATTGGCAATTCAGTTAGCTGAAAAGTCCGTTAATACCCACATGAATAAGCTACTCAAGACTGACAAAGATTATGTTATTGCTATTGACACTGATTCGATCTATGTTAATATGAATGAAGTTGTTAAAAAGTTTAATCCGGTTAATCCTGTTAAGTTCCTTGATAAGATTGCAGAGACTTCGTTCATTCCAGTTATTGATGATACCTATAATCACCTACATAATGTGACTAATTCATATGTCCCTCGTATGGTTATGGCTCGAGAAGCTATTGCTGACAAAGGCATATGGACTGCAAAAAAGCGTTACATATTAAATGTGCACAATAACGAAGGTGTTCAATATGCAACACCAAAGCTTAAGATCATGGGTATCGAAGCAATCAAATCTTCCACTCCTGAAATCTGTCGTAATGCCTTACGTGATATATTCAAAGTAATTATATCCGGTGACGAAGGTTCTACCCAGCGGGCAGTGCAATCATTTAAGTCTAAATTCAATTTGGCCAGTATCGAAGAGATCTCTTTCCCTCGTGGAGTGAGTGATATTGTCAAGTGGAAAAACAATGCCACGATCTATGGCAAAGGTACGCCGATTCATGTCAGAGGTTCTCTCCTATATAACTACTATGTCAAGCAGGCAAAGCTAGAGAAGAAGTATCCTGCCATCAAGAATGGCGAAAAGATCAAGTTCTGTTATCTTAAGTTACCAAACAGTATGCGTGAGAATGTCATATCGTTTCCTGACTATATGCCAATCGAGCTTGACCTTGAAAAATACGTTGACTATGAAAAGCAATTCAGTAAAACCTTCATTGATCCAATTGAGCCTATCTTTGCTGCGGTTGGATGGAGTGTGGAACCACGGGCAACTTTAGATGAATTCTTTGGTTAAAGTAGTGTACATTCTTGTCATATCGTGTTATAATAGTATTTTAAATAAGAGGAATAATATATGTCAGTTGATTTAGTAGGCGATATTCACAATATGCACACAAAGTATGGTGTACATAAGTGGATGTTAAACAAAATAAAAGAAGGAGATGCCGATTCATTAAGGACATTCTTAGAGTTTCGTATTAACTTTTTATCAGAAGAATTAGATGAAACCTATAAAGCTCTTGCGGAAAATGACGCAGAAGAAGTAGTTGACGGTCTTATCGATTTATGTGTTGTTGCCATTGGCACCTTAAACGCATTCGGTGTTGATGAGAATGAAGCATGGGATCGTGTATATATTGCCAATATGAATAAGAACGTAGGTGTTAAAGAAGGTCGACCGAATCCCCTCGGACTTCCTGATCTAGTAAAGCCAGAAGGCTGGACTGCACCATCACACGCAAATAATCATGGCAATATACCATACGCATTAACCGGTAATCATAGCGAGACTTAAAATGTACCAAGTAACAATATTCAATTCAATATATGACAATAAGACCGACAAGGTTCTGACGTTCGATACATGGGTTGAATTTGTTGCTTTACTTAAGACACTATCAAAGCAGCCAGGTTATAAGCCAAAGAAAGATGAAAGAGCCAAAGGTTCATCACTCATCTCTCCAGCAGTTTATGAATCTGGCACAACTCGTTCTATGCACAATGCTACAAGTTGGGCAGGATGGGCTGCACTTGATATTGATGACTATGAAGGTACATTTGATCAGTTGCTACAGAAGTATTCTAAGTACGAATATGTTTGTTATTCCACACCATCATCAAGTGAAGATAAGCCTAAATGCCGTATGGTATTGAATCTTACTCGTGCTGTCGGTAAGGATGAATTCAGGCACTTTTGGTATGCAACTAATATTGAGTTCGGTGAGGAGGCAGATGCACAGACAAAGGATATATCACGTATGTTCTATGTGCCTGCCGACTATCCAGATGCATATAACTTCTTTATTCATAATGATGGAGAAGTATTAGATCCCGCAGTATTAATGGATAAGCACACCTTTGTAGGTGGTCTACAGAGAACTTATGGAGGATCATTCTTTGATCGTCTTCCAGAATCTATGCAAAACGTTATTGTTCAGCATAGAAAAGATTCTTCTGATAACACTAGTTACACATGGTCGTCATATCATAATTGTCCGTTTATATCAAAGAAAATTATTAATGAATATATGTCAATTTCAGAGACTGGCTGGTATCGCAAAATGTATCAGATGATGGTTGCTATCGCATATCGTGCAGTTGCAAAGGGTTATCCAATAACCTCATCTGAGATCACTATATTATGTAAAGAAATCGATCGTGATAGTGGTAATTGGTATGAAAACCGGCCAATAGAACACGAAGCAGATCGAGCAATTGAGTATGTCTATAGGAACGTTTAGTATGGAAGAGTATATTGAGTTATTTAAGAATCCTGTTAAAGTATCAATTAATAAAGTTGAAGACCGTGCTATGTGGATGGCTGAAGGTATTTACGATAATATAAAATCACGAAAAGGTCGTGATTGGAATAAAGTATATTGGGACACACTCGGTGGTGTTGTATGTGAAGAAGGTGTAGCAGCATTGTGTGGTGAATTGAATACTCAAGAGTTTGATGTAACAGATAGATCTACCTATGGGTGGGACGTTATGTCTAAATTTGGCCATAAGATAGAAGTAAAGCGCCATAAAGAAATATGGTATTCTTTTTATCAAACTGCAGTGAATACATTACATAATTCAATTGAAGCCAAAGCCTTTGAATATATTGTGACTGCATCTTATGAGAAGTTTACTGATCATTATCTAGTAAGACCTAGATTGATTATAGATCCTTTGACTTTCCGCTATTACACTCGCAAATCACAATATAGTACAGGTTTATACTATGATCACTATGCAGCCAAAGGTAAGAATCAATGCATAATCTTTTAAAAATAAGTGTGTACATTTGCGTCCGTTTGTGGTATAATAGTACTATCAATTTGTTAACAAGGAAATTTGCATGAAATACGACCAAGGTAAGACTGATCTATCGCTTATGCCACCAGAAGCTCTAACTGAAATCTCTCGCGTATTGATGTTCGGTGCTGAGAAGTACGGTCGCAATAACTGGCGTGATGATGGTAATACCACACCTCATTCACGTACCTACGCGTCTGTTCAACGTCACCTAAATTCATATTGGCAAGGTGAAGACTTTGATCCAGAATCAATGCAACGTCATCTGGCTCATGCAGCCACTCAACTAATTATCCTTATGATGCATACCCATGACGGTCATGCTAATATGGATGATCGCTATCCACCATTCTAGAGGAATAATATAATGAATGTTTCTGACATACGTCAATACTTTATTCAAGAACTAAGCAATGAAAATTTCACTAAAGATAAATCTGGCCAAAAAACCATTGAGCTTATCGGTGCATCCTTTATTGCTGATGAAGAGTCTATCTTCGGTATACCAAGCAAACAGTATATCGATAAAGAGATTGCATGGTATCAATCCGGATCAACTAACGTTAATGACATTTATGGTCCATCCGTCTCGCCTCCAGAAGCATGGCTTGGCGCTGCAGATAAGTATGGCAATATTAATAGTAACTATGGTAAGTTAATCTTTGACAGTGAATATCACAATCAATATAATCATGCTTTAGGTGAGTTATTAAATAATCCTGACAGTCGTCGTGCTACTATGGTTTATACTCGTCCAAGTATATGGCGTGAGTTTAATAAAGGCGGTATGTCAGATTTTATATGCACTAACGCTGTGACATATTATGTTCGTGATGGTAAGATAAATGCAGTTGTTCAAATGCGCTCCAATGATGTTGTCTTCGGATACAAGAATGATTGGGCATGGCAGATGCACGTATTAAAAAGTATGGTTGCGGATTGGAATACAGATAATTTCGCAATGCTACTTGGATCTGTTGAGGTTGGCACTATAACATGGCAGGTACAAAACCTTCATGTTTATTCTAGGCACTTTAACCTTGTCAACTAATAAATGGACTCGCAGGTATATAGACCTTGCAAAATCAGTTTCAGAGTGGTCAAAAGATCCTTCTCGTAAAATAGGTGCAGTTGCTATTGGAGATAAGGGTCAGATCCTAGCACAAGGATTTAATGGCTTCCCTCGTGGAATAAATGATTCAGTAGAACGTTATAATAACCGCGAACTTAAATATAAGTTTGTTGTTCATGCCGAAATGAATGTTATATATAACGCGTCGTATAATGGAGTATCACTCGATGGTGCTGATCTATATGTCTATGGACTACCTATTTGTAGCGACTGCGCAAAAGGTATTGTACAAGTAGGTATAAAGCGTGTTATAATGCCTATGCCAACTGAAATTCCTGAGCAGTGGGTTGAATCTTGGGAATTAAGTAAAACTATGTTTGAAGAAGCTGGAGTAGATTATGTCTTCTGTGATTACGAATCCGATTAGTAATATACCTATCAATATTAAGTCCCATACACACGGATGGGCTCAGGTATGGAAGCATCAGTTAGATGCATCTATTGATCATAAATGCACATCAAAGATTAAACTAGCCGATACTGTTTATATCGACCATGGAGCAAACTTTGGTGGTACACTGAATTTATTTGGTGGTGCAGCACAAGAAGTATATGATCGTATTAATATTGTATTATCATGTAAGAATATTATATCGCTAGATCATGATATGCCTGACTATGGCGTTATGCTAAAGCCTCGTATTGGTGCAAAGACTACCTTTGAGGGTATCACGGAAGAATGGTGTGATGCAGTGAGTAGACGATTATCCACAGTTAAATCCCTAAAGCAAGAAGATCTAAAGACCGATGGTATTACTGTCGGCGATTCACATACGATTGCCTTCGCTGCCCCTGGTGATATGGTTCTACGTAATGATGGTAAGACACTACATGGTGCAATGAAAGCTGGCCTAAAGAATATGTTCAGAGGTGCCGATATAACAGGCAAGCGTATCACATTTTCGTTAGGTTCTATTGACATACGGCATCATATACTAAGGCATGAGGATTTTAATCTAAAGCTCTTTATTGATGAATACGTATCACAGGCAACTGCACTAGATACTGATGTATTCTTTGCTACACCTGTTCCGGTCGAGTTCGAAGATAGACGTATACCTAAGACTGGATTCTATAAGAAGACAGCATTTTATGGTACTGAAAGCGAACGTCGTGATCTAACAAATAGATTCATCGATGAGCTTGATTCAAGATCGAATGGTAAAGTAATTATGCCTCCCTCTGATTGGTACACTATGGATTCTAAAGCATACGCTAATACATTTATGGAGCACGGATCTTCTTTCCATATTGCTCCACCATTTTATAGACATAATGATTGGGGAGTAAGTTCTTTTGGCTCATAATAACCACGTAACTGACGGATTCAATAAAGATGTTTCACCTTTATACGGTATGTCAGATGCGTTAGAATACTATTTAGATCTAGCAAAGGATTGGGAAGATCCAAACCCACCGCCACGAGTTACCATACATGAAGGTATTAGAGTAGTTCGTGACGATGATCTTGTGGGTAGTAAGGTACGAGGAGGTGATTGTCTTATATCGACACTACCTGAGAACATTGACACTATCGTCTATGTACAACCACGTACTGGTCTGGCTGGTGTATCGCTTCTTGATGTGGCAAAACGTCATGGTAAGAAGGTTAAACTATTCATGCCTTCCTCAAAGCGAATCTCGGTACATCAAGCTTGTTGCATTGAGCGTGGATGTGACTATGACTTCTATCGTATTGCTGCAATGCCTAACTTAAATCTTATTGCAAAGAAATGGGCAGATCAGAATCCTAATGCATTCTTCGTTCCTCTTGGATTAAAGCATGAATTAGTTACTGCTGGTTTCGTTAAGGTTGCATCCAAAATAAAAGAACCAGACGAAGTCTATCTTGCCACATCAACAGGTGTACTCACAAGGGCACTTCAAATAGCTTGGCCTAACGCAAAATTTACTTCTGTTTGTGTATCACGCAATATGAAGGCTGGCGAATTAGGTGTAGCAGAACCTATATCAGAACCACTTGCATTCCAAGCTCCTGAGAAGACACACAACCTTCCACCATTTCCTAATATTGCAACATACGATGGCAAGGTCTGGAAGTATATACCTAAGAACAGCGATAAAGATATTCTATTCTGGAACGTCGGCGGAGAGCCTGAATTACTAGATGATTCTATATACGATAATATTAACTCATACAGGGATTGGACAAAAAATGAAACAGCCATGGCTTAACGAAGAAGCATTAGACGTATTTTCTAAATATTATTATCCTAGAGCCAAATGGTTACAGGATAATGTTAACTGGGGCGATTCTAATTATTTTTGTGATGAGGCTGATATAGCAATTAACGATCCTCTTATGCAGACTATAGACATCTATGATTGTTACACGCGTAATGCTGCTGGATTCTCTAATGTGCCACAAGACTTATGGTTCGGTTCTAAGACTCCTAAGTCTCGTTGGCATAATGAATCACGTAGAGAATTAAATGCATCTAACGATAGTATTGATTGGGATATGAAAACCTGGCTATATGTGTTTCTATGCCATCGCTGTTTTGGCTCTGGTGCATCATTTGAGAATGATCATGGGTATCGTAATAATATAGTTCAGCATTGGGGTAAGTTTAAAAACATTGAAGAGATGGCAGCAAACATGGTTGACATTAAGTCACGCGGTATACCAATGTTTACCTCTATTGGTAACCAACCACCAGCTCCAAAGAAAGGCACAAGTAACGTCGACTTTATGTCATTAGAACTTCCATCACTCATTGAACGTTTTCATTCATGGTTAATATTAGAAACTCGTGGGCATAAAGACATAGTAGACTATCTTAATGCATATAACGCTGAAGTAGGTCATAGGAAGTTTAACTTCGTATATGCAGCATTCTCAATGGATTGCTCTGATTATTATCCTGAATATGTTGATGTTAATTCACATACGTACCTAGGTAATAACGCAGTACGATGCATGAAACGACTCTCAACAGGATGGAAGCCAGATGACTTTATGGACATACTGGTTGAACGTACAGGTGGTAAGGCAAAAGATCTAGAGGATGTTATGTGTGATTTTGTTAGATTTGGTCAGAATTATGTACCACGTGGTAATGGAACATTCGATCATGTACCATCTTCTTTATCAAATGCCTCAGGTTGGGTGTCTGGATGGGATCAAAGGCAAGGATCACCGCCAGAAAAAGGTTTACAATTGGACTCATTCATGTTATAATATGGGTATCAATAAAAAAACTGAAGCAAAAATAATGATAATATGTATGTACATTAGCCTCAAAACAGTGTATAATAGGTCTTATCAATCGAATTACTAGGAGTATTATATTATGTCAATAATGAATAAATTGAAAAAGAACTCAAGGCTAAAGCATACTGCTGTCCTATCTGAGTCAATCTTTTTCTCTGAGAAGGACATCATTCAAACCGATGTTCCTATGATTAACGTAGCACTATCTGGAAGTTTAGATGGCGGATTGGTTCCAGGCCTTACAGTCTTGGCAGGTCCATCTAAACATTTTAAGACAAGCTTTGCACTGAAAATGGCAGCAGCCTATCTTAATAAGTATCCTGAGGCTGTAATGTTGTTCTATGATTCAGAATTCGGCTCACCACAATCATACTTTGAAGCCTTTGGTATTGACACATCGCGTGTATTGCATACACCTGTTGCCAACGTCGAAGAATTAAAGTTTGATATGGTTAACCAATTAGAAGAAATTACACGTGACGATAAAGTTATTATTGTAATAGATTCTATTGGTAACCTTGCAAGTAAGAAAGAATTAGATGATGCATTAAATGAAAAGTCTGTTGCAGATATGACCCGAGCAAAAGCTCTTAAGGGTTTATTCCGTATGACCACACCATTCCTTGCAATGAAGAATATTCCTTTACTTGCAGTCAATCACACCTACCAAGAGATTGGTTTGTTTCCAAAAGCAATTGTATCAGGTGGCACTGGTATCTACTACTCAGCGGATAATATATGGATTATCGGTCGTCGTCAAACTAAGACCGGCACTGAGGTGACTGGATATGACTTTGTTGTTAATATCGAGAAGTCACGATTCGTTAAAGAGAAGTCAAAGATTCCTATCTCAGTATCATGGGAAGGCGGTATTGAAAAATACTCAGGATTACTTGATGTTGCTCTTGCTGGTGGTTATGTTATTAAACCTAAGAATGGCTGGTATGCATTAGTTGATAAGTCTACCGGTGAAGTTGTTGGTGTCAATCGACGTGCTAAAGATACTGCATGTGCAGAATTCTGGGATCCAATCTTTAAGGATACAGACTTTGGCGAATTCATTAAGAACCAATACTCAGTTGATCGTAAAGCTGAACTAGGTGAAGACTTCCTTGATGCTGTACCGGAGATTGAATATAATGATGAGTGATCCAGATCTAATCGCAGTAGGCATTGCTAAGACATTTATTGTTGGAGTATTTGTTATGGGAATGATTAGTCTTGTACAGGAGATGATTTTATGATGAAGTATGAGCTAGTCGATGATAAGAATGACGATGAGCATTTTGCAGTTCGCATTACTGAAGGTATGTATGCAGATACTGTATATCGTTATAATGAAATTAAAGTGACTGAAAATGACGATGATTTTGCCACCTTAAAGTTTGATTATAATATTACGGAGGGTAATACAGAGCTCCATGGAGATAAAGAATTCGAACAAGAGTTAGGAAAGATTCTACACGAAGTCTTAATTGAAGCAATTGATTATAAAACAGAAAGTGCAAGTGATAAAGGGAAAAATACCTAAATGAATCCAGATATTCAGTCATTGATATTACGTAACCTTATTAGTAATGATGTTTATATGCGTAAGGTTATTCCTTTCCTTAAACGTGAATACTTCGAGGGTCCATTCAAGACTGTGTTCAATGAGATTATATCGTTTGTGGGTAAGTATAACAACTTGCCTACATTCGAGTCATTGTCTATTGAAATGCAAAACTCAGATATATCAGATCAGCAATTGACTGAATCTGGTAAGGTATTATCCAATATCACTTCAGTAGAGAAAGATGCCGACGTCGATTGGCTTCTAGAGAGTACTGAAAAGTGGTGCCAAGACCGTTCTATATACTTAGCTATTATAGAATCTATTTCAATCATTGATGGTAAGCATGAGAATCTTAGTAAGGATGCATTGCCAGACTTATTGCAGAAAGCTTTAGCTGTCGGATTCGATACTAATATCGGTCACGATTACTTCGGTGCTGTCGATGATCGTTATGAATTTTATCATACTACGGAAGAACGTATGCCATTTGACTTAGAGAAGTTTAACTCTATTACAAAAGGTGGTCTACCAAAGAAATCATTATCTGTTGTCATGGCGGGTACTGGTACAGGTAAGTCGTTATTTATGTGTCATGTTGCCGCTGCTGCATTAAGTGCAGGACAAAACGTTCTATATATTACTATGGAAATGTCAGAGGAACGTATCGCAGAACGTATTGATGCTAACCTAATGAATGTGCCTATTGATAAAATCGAAACATTGTCAAAAGAATCATTCACAAATAAGATGACTAATATCTCTAAGAAGACTGATGGTAATCTTATTATTAAAGAATACCCTACTGGTTCTGCTCACGCAGGTCACTTTAGGGCATTGATTGCTGAATTAAGCTTAAAGAAAAAGTTTAAGCCAGATATTATTATGATTGACTACATCAACATTTGTTCATCCTCACGGATTAAGAACGGCTTGGGTGGAAGTGTTAATACATACTCATTAATCAAATCAATCGCAGAAGAATTACGTGGTTTATCTGTTGAGAATAACGTACCAATATTGACTGCAACACAGACAACAAGAAGTGGTTTCTCTAATACTGACATTGGTCTAGAGGATACTTCAGAGTCGTTTGGCCTACCAGCTACGGCTGATTTAATGTTTGCCTTAGTAAGTAATGAGGAATTACAATCATTGAATCAAGTAATGGTAAAGCAGTTAAAGAATCGTTATTCAGATATAAATGATAACAAACGTTTTATCCTCGGTATCGATAGAGCTAAGATGAAGTTATATGATGTTGAAGAATCTGCACAAGGTTTGATGACTGGAGAAACCCCAATGCCGAATAGCTCAAGTAATGCTTTCGGTAAAAGAGAAAACAATTTTGAAGGATTTAAGCAATGATGAAGTACAATGAAGATGAAATATTAGCTGAAGTAGAGGAATATATAGAGTCAACCTATTCTTCTCACTATGCTAAAGGAGATTCTCTACAGACACTTGATGTCTATAAAGCATTAGGATCTGCACAAACCACTTGTAGGGATACCGCTATCAAGTATCTTATGCGATATGGCGAGAAGGATGGGTTTAATCGTAAGGATATGATTAAAGCAATACACTATATTGTGCTTATCCTTGGTATAACCGATAAAGATAAAGATGTATAAATAATATCAATCCAAACAAAGGCAATAATAATGAATTTAATACCCGAAGTTGAACCAATTGAAGCTATAAAAAAATGTACTAAAGTAAAAGCTACTTTAGATGAAATGTTCACGTGTATTGAAGAGATTCGACTTGAATTGAAAGAATTTAGAAAAGTATATAATGACGCAAAGGATGTATCAGTTAATGACCGCTAGTTTAATATCGTATTCACAGCCACCAGCAGAAAGCACAATAACACTTAATAGCGAATCAGATAATGAAATCTTAACTAATTTAATTTCATTCTGTGCTAGAGTATCAGCTCCAGACAATCAAGACGATTATGCATCTGGCCAAAAGTTAATTAATTATTTAGTTAAACACCAACATTGGAGTCCTCTTGAAATGGTCTCTGCATGTATTGGTGTTGAAACAACGAGGGATATTGCCAGGCAATTTCTTAGACATCGTTCATTCTCGTTTCAAGAGTATTCGCAACGATACGCAGATCCCACTAAAGATCTAGAGTTCGTCTTGCGTGAAGCACGTTTGCAAGATCCGGTCAATCGTCAGAATTCGATTGAATGTGGTCCTGACCAGGAATTTCTACTAAAGCAGTGGGAGCGTCGTCAGCAGGCAGTTATTGATCTGGCTGAAGAATCATATCGTTGGGCAGTGTCGAAAGGCATTGCTAAAGAATGTGCGAGGGTTGTGTTGCCTGAAGGTAATACTATTTCACGTGTATATGTCAACGGTACTATCCGATCGTGGGTTCATTATGTTGATCTACGTTCATCTAACGGAACACAGAAAGAACACATGCAAATTGCTCGAGCTTGCTCTACAGCATTAATGTCAATCTTTCCTAACATAGAGAAATATACACATGATTAAATATAACGAAATGCCGTCAATGAGACCTGTACCTATTGCAACAAAGGACAAAGGTTTTATTGGAGCAATATTGATGTGGTTATTGGCTACCCGCCAATGGACGATTGCTGAAGATTGGAAATATGAAATCGATGGTACTAAATATGTTATTCCCGCCGGATTCACCTTCGATGGTGCGTCTATTCCAAAGTTCTTTTGGAAATACCTATCTCCAACTGGTGTGCTGTTAATGCCAGGTCTGGTGCATGATTGGATCTATAAGACCCAAAGTCTAAAACGAGTAGATGGAAACGACTCACTCACATTCACGTTGGACCAGAAGCAATGCGACGAAATCTTTAGAGATTTAGCCATTGAAATTAACGGATTTAAGGTAATAAACAATATTGCCTATTACATATTACGCGTCTTTGGTCGCTTTGCTTGGAATGCTCACCGTAAAAACGATTAGAGTTTTTTTAAAATAAGTGAAATAAAGTGTGTACAATAAACCCCTCTTATGATATAATAGTTGTATAACATTTAGGGGTTTTTTTATGCTTCACGTTTATATGAAAGATAGCAGTTTGTTGTATCATACTTCCGAGTTCGCTCAAGAAGTAGTTAGGTTGTTATGTATTGAAGACTTGGATATTGAAATAACTTTTGATGATGAAATAACTGACCATGGTTATTGTTATATTGACATAATAGGTAAGCATAGTAATATTGACATTGTTATTAGTGAAAACATTAATAGAACTGAGCAGTTAATTACTATAGCACACGAGTTAGTCCACGCATGTCAGTTCAAATTAGGTTTTGAGCTTAATGAAGGAGTAGCTTATTTTATCGAAGAATCACTATACTTAGAGGCCTTAGTAAATACATATGAATAAATTAATAGTAGTACTAGCATTTATGCTATCACCTGTTGTCCACGCAAACACAATTTATGACTTTACTGAGATGGAAGAAGATGATATTCAGTGTCTTGCCGAGAATATTTATTTCGAATCACGCAATCAAGGCAAGTTAGGTAAGATTGCAGTTGCATTAGTTACATTGAATAGAGTCGAGCACGCCCGCTGGCCTAATAATGTATGCGACGTTGTCAAGCAAGCTAAAAAGTGGGGCGGTATTATAATTCGTCATAAATGCCAATTCTCTTGGTACTGTGATGGCCTATCTGATAAGATCCGTGATATGAGTGCGTTTATAGATGCACGTCGTGCTGCTATTGAGGGCATTCTATGGCATGAAGCTGGCCACGACTTTGTAGATGGTGCAACACATTATCATACTACTAAGGTTAATCCATACTGGAATGCTGGTCTAGACTATATCACTACGATAGATGATCACATATTCTATAAGTAATATTTTATATAAATAGATTAAAAGTATCTTAAGGATTGACACAATGAGAACGTTTGAAAATATGTTATTCGAATTAACCGGTTGGGCCTCAATGACAAAAAGTCAATGGTTCAAGTATGGAAATGATAGACTAGACGTATTAAGGCAAGCTATCGTTGACGGTGATCCATTGACACTGACAAGCGGTGAAGATGTTATGATTGCCGGTAGCACCGCGAATCTTAATATTATAGATGATTATACTAAGTTAGGTGACGAAGCTCCTGCTACTTTTACTCTGAAGTTGAAGAAAAAGGGTGAAGTAGTTTCTAATGAGCTAGGCAAATCACCTATTTTTGGTGGTAAAGGTAAGGGTGGCGGAGCGACTGGTATCACTGCTAATGGTGAATCATTGCAATGTTTATTCTTAGCTGCTATGTTAGGCGAAGGAACAGATAACGACTTCTCACATTTTACTCCTGCATTGCTAGAATCTTACTATAACAAGATCGATGTAGATGTGGAAATTGGAGATATTATGGCATCTGGCGATGCATGGTTCTTCTCTGCATACGTTACTGCACGTTATTTAATCCGCAAGCAATATGTGACAGCAGCTCATACATTACATCGTGGCTCACCTACAATGAAGGCAATATACACCGCAAAGCGTGTTGCATTTAAGAACTCAGGTCAACCAGTATTGAATGACGACAAGTGGAACCCAGGTGATATTTGGGCAGTAAAGAAAGGTGCTGATATAAGCAAACTTCTTGACACTACCACTGTTGATACACTCAATGCTGATATTTTAAAAGCATATGACAATAAAACTATCGTTGGAATATCGCTTAAGCAAATTGCTTCACTTGATAAGAAAGCGAAATCCACAGAATATAATCGAGACGATAGTATTCTAGACAAACATAAATTTACTAGAGTACGACTTAAGAGTGACGGAAAGAATTCTACCGTATGGTCACTAAAAGGTGGTATTATCATATTTGATGGTAGTACTAAAATGGACTTTAGAGCACCATCTGCAATGGGTGCAATTAACGTTGAAATCATTGGTAAGGGTGCACGAGGCGGTCGAGCTGGTTACGGCCAAATAACTTATGCTGCCAAAGCTCATATGAAGCTTGACTTACCCTCTAATGCTACCATTAAAAGCGAAGCTCAGAAGCTACTTGGCGGTAAAAGTCGGTCAGCTGCAAATAAATTCTATACAATGACAAAGGTTGTTGAAAAGGACATGATGTCTAAAGCCGACTTTATGGAAGAATTAAAAACTACTACGATAGACCGAATCCATGCTAACTTGGCTGCAGCCTACCTTGCGCATGGGTTATTAAAGTCTACATCAAAACAGAGGAATGACTTTGTCACTCACATGGTAAATTACGCAGCATCTAAAACAAACGACTCATCCATCTATATTAAAATTTCGGCTTAAGGAATACAATGAACGATTTTAAAAGTTATATTACTGAGGCATCTGCCAAAAATACGCACATGACTCACATTGAAGATCTTGTGTTAGACGGTGGAGTAAAAGGTGCTAGAGATGCAATACTTGCATTACGTTCACTAAGGGATATGTTGGCTGGCCACGCTAAAGGCAAGACTGATGTAACGGTTAAATGGGATGGTGCTCCTGCAGTATTTGCTGGTATTAATCCTGAGAATGGTAAGTTTTTTGTAGGTTCTAAGTCCGTATTCAATGCAAACCCTAAGCTTAATTATACAGAAGAAGACGTTGATGCGAATCACGGTGGTGGTCTTGCTGTTAAGTTAAAGATGGCTCTTGCTGAACTTCCTAAGCTAGGTATTCAAGGTGTTATCCAAGGTGACATTATGTACACCGAAGGTGATCTAAAGAAAGCTGTGATTGACGGTGAAAAGTATATCACAATGCACCCAAACACTATTGCCTATGCAGTTCCTTCAGGTTCTGACCTAGAAAAGACTATATCTAAGGCAAAGATCGGCGTGGTATGGCATACTACATATACAGGTACATCATTACAAGATATGAAGGCGTCATTTGGTGTTGATGTATCGAGATTAAAGACTGTTCCTTCAGTATGGAGTATCTCTGCGGATCTACCAGATATGTCAGGTGTTGCAACGTTTACTGCAAAAGAGACTAAACTATTGACTTCACACTTATCGAATGCTGGTAAGTTATTTAAGCAGATCGCTGCATCTACGCTAAAAGAGATCGAGGGTAATAGAGAATTAAATATGTTGCTGAATACCTTTAATAACACTAAGGTACGTTCAGGCAAGCGTGTTACCAATACAACTAAACATGTTGCTGAACTCATTGTTTGGGTCGGCGAGCGCTATCAGAAAGAGATTGATAAGCGTAAATCAGAGAAAGGTAAAACATCACAGACTAAAGCTCGCGATGAAATACTTTCTTTCTTCTCAAAAGAAAACAAAGCAAGCCTTAAATTAATCTTTGATCTACAGAACTATATAGTAGAAGCTAAGCACATGCTCATTGATAAGCTGGCAGAGGTTGGTGGTATATCAACGTTTGTTCAAACTGCGGACGGTTTTAAGGTAACAAGTCCTGAAGGATTCGTTGCCATCGATCATCTATCAGGTTCTGCGGTGAAGCTAGTAGATAGAATGGAGTTCTCAAAGAACAACTTTGATCCGGCAGTGATTAAAGGCTGGCAAACTGCAACTCGCAATTAGTATAAATAAGAACACGAACTATAAATGTAAATGGGATTAAATACTTATGAACACCTTTGATGAGTATGTTATTGAGAGTTTAGATGAAGCAGCTACAATGCAGCAGAGGCTAAAAATGAAGCAAGCCTTTAAAAAGAACAAAGGTAAAATTGCTCTTGGTAAAAAGAAGGCTGCTAAAAAATTAGCTTCTAAAGAAACACTTTTAAAGCGTGCAACTAAACAAGCACGTGATGCCATAGTTAAAAAATTGACTAAAGGTAAGGGAAAGGGAGAATTATCATTTGCACAGCGCGCGTCGATTGAAAAGAAAGTAGACAAGAAGAAAGCGGCTATCGCCAAGATCGCTAAGAAAAAATTGCCTGATGTCAAGAAGGCAGATAAAGCGAAATTGAAGAAGAACAAGGAAAAGAGTTAAATGAATAATTTTAAATCATTCCATGACTACCTAACAGAAGCCGCAAACGGCGTAGTATTCACATTTGGTAGGTTTAATCCACCAACAGTTGGACATGAAAAGTTATTAGAAGTATTAGCTAAGTCAGCTAAAGGCGGCGATGTATATCGTGTGTACGCATCTCAATCCCAGGATAAGAAAAAGAACCCTCTTGGATATAATGACAAAGTTAAGTTTATGCGTAAAATGTTTCCTAAACATGCGCGTAGCATTATCAACGATAAAGGTGTTAAGACTGCACTTGATGTCCTTGTAAAGTTATATGCCGATGGCTTTACGCAGGTCTCAATGGTTGTCGGATCCGACCGTGTTAATGAATTTGATGCCCTTGCCAATAAATACAACGGTGTAGATGCACGGCACGGTTTCTATAACTTTGAAGGTGGTGTTAATATCATCTCTGCTGGAGAACGTGATCCAGATTCAGAGGGTGTAAGCGGTATGTCTGCATCTAAGATGAGAGCTGCTGCAGAAGGTAACGACTTTGAACTATTTAAGAAAGGTCTACCAACATCATTTAAAGATGGACAAAAACTATTCAATGCAGTACGTTCTGGTATGGATCTTAAAGAATCCTATACATATAGGAAGCACATACAATTAGAATCAGTATCAACTATTAGAGAAGACTATATTAATGGTGATTTATTCGATGTTGGTGATCTAGTAGTTGTTAAAGAATCCGATGAGGTAGGCACAGTGTCCCACTTAGGAACCAATTACGTTATACTAAAAACTACCGATGGAAAATCGCTTCGGAAGTGGATAGACAACGTAGAAAAAATCTCGTGAGCGAACAGTCAGTGGCTGATGCGGCCCACAAAAGATTAGATCGCATTGAAGAGAAGATAGATAAATTAACTGGTTTCATGGTTGGTATTGCCAGGCTAGAAGAAAAACAAACGTCCATCGCAAATGAGGTTCAATATATCTTGAAGCGTATGGAATATACTGAAAATAAGGTGGACTCTATTGATGATAGAGCCCGTTCAAACGAAGTTAAGGTAGTTATTATATCAAGAGTTTTCTGGGCTATCATAGTATCATTAGTGATTGTTGGAATAACTATGACTGGCCTACCATCGCCAAGTCAATAAAATTAAATTTAGGAGTACGCATTAGTGAAAACATTTAAGCAAGTAATTAAGATGAATGAAGGTGCAGATAGCGACACCGAGGGCGATGGCGCTGAGTATAAAGCATTCTTCGCAAAAGCATTAAAGAAATTTGGTGTATCCAGTCCAGGTGAACTTAAAGGTGACGACGAGAAGAAATTCTATGACTATATCGATGCCAATTGGAAAGCTGATGATGAAAAACCTGAATCTTACATGAATGAAGGAATGAAGACGTTTAAGTGGAAAGTCAAGGGAGAAAGTGGAAGCACATCATTTTCTGAAAAAGATATTGATGAATTTTTAGACAAAGATAATTATCCTATGTATCTCAATGCTGATAATCTCCCTAAATGGATTGCTCAGGCAATTATGAGTTCTACGAACGCTAAAAATATTAAAGGTAAAGTTGAGGGACTGATGTTTAAAGTTTTAAATAACATCAAATCGGGTAAAATTAAAGAAATTGAGCAAAATGATTCGGGTCGTATAGACAAATCATATTGGAAAGATGCCGAAAAATCTGAATCTTACATGATTAAGGCCTCTAAGAAAAAAAAAATAGTTACTGAAAAATCTGCAGTTCAAAGCTCGTGGGATATGACTGAAAAATCTTTAACCGGTATGGCTAAATTGTTGTCTCCTAAAGGAATGCTGGCTCGTACTATTACAGCTGAATCAGGCAATAACGTCATTAAAGAATTCACTATAATGTCTAAGCATATGGGCAAAATCATGGAGCAGTGGGAAGCTGTTGAACGTGCTGGAAACATGAATGAATCATTTATTGTTGAAGCTGCGAAAGTAATGGCTAAGAAAGGTGATTACGCATTTTCTAAATACCGAAATGGTGAGGTAGAAGTTACACATAAAGGTAAAGTACTTGCTACTGGTGATTTTGATTCCGGTGCAGATTCTTTTTTCATGGATGTACCAGGCACAAAAGGCCAAAAGTCTTTTAATAGCGCTGACGATGTTATCAAGTTCTTTGTGAATATGAAAGAAAACCTTCGCAAGGACATATCTCAGCTGTCTTCTAAGTTTCCTGAAGGAAGCGATGTTAAAATGCCGAATGGTAAGATTGCTAAAGTAGTAAGTGTTTCCAAAGACTCTGTTAAGGTTGCGGTCGGTAATAAGACCATGGATCATAAGCCATCTGATTTAGAATCTGTCGATGAAGAAGTTAAAGTTGACGTGGATGGTGATAGCAAAATTAGCAAAATTAGTAAAAATAAAAAGGAAGGTAATGCCTTTACTGGTGCACTTAATGCTGCAAGAGAAAAGGGAGATGCAACCTTTATCGTTGCTGGTAAAAAATACAAAGTAGAAGATATGGATGGTGATGAAGCTGAAGAAGATGAAGCTGATTTCGTACCACATAAAATGTATAAAGATGGTAAAGTAGCTAATGCTGATACTAAAGAAGAGCATGAGCGTTTAGCTGATCTTGGCTGGACTCACGTGAAACCCGAAAGCTAACATTGATTATAAATAGTACTACAATAATAAGTAATAGGAATAAGCACATGAACCCACGATTTAAAAGAGCACCTGCTAACAGTAAGTTAACCTTAGGTGGATTTGCTGATAAGACAACTGGTGAACCATTAATGATCGGTAAATTTACACAAGCCGAATGTGATGAATTCAATGGCGTTGCAAAGAAGGCTGCACCCGCAGCAGCAAAAACTGAAAAGAAAGGCGCGATCAACAAACTATTCTCTAAGTAAAATTTTATGTCACTATTTGATGCGTTAAATGCAGATAACTTTGAGTTGTTTGCAGGGAAATATTATACTAACCCACAGTGTACTTCTATTGAAGAGTTTCAAGAGGATCTGCTTAAGTTTAAGTACCTTAAGAAACTCTTCACTAGGTATAACAATAATGATGATTTACAAATTAGATTAATTCTAAATCATATCATCATACTATATAATGTATTTGAGAAAGATGCTTGTACTGCAATGCTATATCATAAGATGAACAGTGCATCATGGAATGCCTTGACTACGTTTATAATTTTTCTAAATTATATTCAGTCACCGCCTCATGATGGCATTTGTATAGATACATTTATCACTAACGAGCTGAGTAAAATCTAATGGGCTTTTTAACACGCGCTGCCGATACGGTATACACATTTAGGTTCCTAAAACTACTAGTCACAGCATGGGAAGATACGCCCGCGTTTGAATTAGGTATTATCGACAAAGATGGATTTCCACTTAGGAAGGTTAGGGATCTTACATCTGAGGAGAGGGGAACATATACCATGTTCCACCGTCTAGTATTTAAGATTAAACGACTGATGAATAAAATACCTGGCGGTAAGTCTAAGATTGCTTCTTATGCAGCAGCACTATATTTAATTAAAGAAGAAACTGGTATGTCAGAGGAACAACTCCTTGAGGCAATGGATTCTTTTGATTTTGAACTAGAATTTGAAGATATTAACGAATCGTTTATTATTGGCCAGAACAATGAATTACTTCCTGGAGTATATACGTTGAACAAAAATATATTGCTTCCAAGCTCAGGCGAAGAACTTGCATTTGCCGAATCTAAGGTTATTGCTCATGGCCATGAAGAAAGAGTTGGATCTATATTCGGTATGAACGTATACAAAGTGGAGCATATTGCCACTAAACAATATATTAACGTAACATCAAGAGACCTAAACCGATGAACGAATCTAATGATAAGATTAAGGCTGAATATAAAGCGCTTAAGAAAACCAGCACTGCTGCTATAAAATCTATGGTCAACCAGGCCTATAAAATATATGATACTAAAGGTATCGATAAAGAAGGTATGATCAGTGATATACTTGTTTCTAAATATGGCCGAGATAAAGTTAAAGCAGCGTTCGCTGAACAAACTATTCCACAGGGCAAAACAGTATTAACTAAGAAGGAAAGGCCTTCTAAAAAAGATATGACTAAACTGGCAAAGCTTCGTGCAATGTTAGATAAAGAAAAGAAGCCAGGTAAGAAAGAAGAGATGGATTGCTGGGACGGATATAAGAAGCAAGGTACTAAACCAGGCACCGGAAAGAATAAAGGTACGCAAGTGAATAATTGTGTTAAAGAAGATGTACCGGCAAATGTTGTAGCAGGAGTTGCTATTAATGCTATTCCCCTTGGTACTAAGTATAAGCATTTTAACGTTCCATCTGAAACTTTTAGAAAGTTTGAAACTGGTCGTAATAAGTTTGAGCGTTGGAATAAGTTCTTAGATATGAATGACTCTAACCAAAAAGCTATTCATCTTTATGCATCCAAGAATCCAGGTAACACTATCATCCTACAAGATGAAACAACTGGTGCTATGAGATCTATTCGAAGAAGATCATCAAATAATTTGTAATAGTTGTGTACTTATAGTGATATACGTGTTATAATAGTACCAATGAGAAATTAACTAGTAGGAACTATATCATGATAGGAATAACATCAGGAATACGTATGATAGCCATCGGAGGGCTATTATCCGTTGCAGCAGGTGGGTACTGGTACTACACCAGCTCGCAAGCTAAAATTAACAGCTTGCAAACAACTGTGGCACAATCTAGTGCTGCAATCGCAGTTCAAAAGCAGTTCATAAATAAGCAATCCGAGGCAATTGTCAACCTCAATGACAATATCGTTTTGCTTCAAGAAGTGCAAAATAAACTTACGGCTCAAGCTCGTGAGTCTGCTGCAGAAGTAGTTGCACTTAAATCAAAATTCAATACCTCATCATCTGGCAAAGATCGTGATCTTGGAGAATTAGCTGCTGCAAAGCCAGGTCTAATATCTAATATCGTTAATAAAGCGACCGCTGCATTAGGTGTAATGATTGAGGATTTAACATCTAAAGAAGAGCCCAATGAATAAACCTATTATTTTATGTGGCATACTGGTTGGACTATCAGGATGCTCAGCATTTCCACAGCCTCCGCCTGTTATTGCAGTTGATTGCCCTATAGTAGAAATCAACGATCCGACTATATCATTCCCTAGTCCAGAATCAATTGAGTGGATTGATATGCCTATAGTCATCCTTACTCCAGATACTACGGAAGCTGAATTCGATAAGTTAGAAGAAGATCAACGTGTATATTTCGCCGTAACGGATAAAGGTTATGAAGCTATGACATTGAACTTCGCAGAATTAAAGAGATATATAAAGGACCAAAAAAACATTATTATAGCATACAAGACATACTTTGAGGAAAAGAAATGAACGATATCTCTATCACGAAACGTAATGGACATAAGGAAGGGTTTGAGTTAGAGAAAATACATCGTATTCTTGAGTGGGCATGTTTAGATATGACAGGGGTATCGATCTCAGAGATTGAGATTAAGGCTAATATTCAGTTATATCAATCTATTCCTAGTTCTGAAATTCATGAGCTATTGATCAAATCATCAGCAGAACTTATATCAGAACATACACCAAATTATCAATACGTTGCTGCTCGTTTAATCAATTATAAGATTCGTAAAGAAGTCTATAAAGGATTCGAGCCAGAGCATTTGTATGATACTATTAAGGCTAACGTTGATCGTAAAGTCTATGACGCGTCTATACTTGATGTGTACACAGTGTCAGAATTCGAAAAGATGAATGATCATATCAAGCATGAGCGTGACAATTCGTTCACATATGTTGGTATGGAACAATTCCGTAGTAAGTATCTAGTACAGGATAGAAAAACTAAGACGTTGTTTGAAACACCTCAAGTTCTCTATATGATGATTGCTGCAACTTTATTTCAAAATTATCCATTAAATACAAGGATGAAATATGTCAAAGATTTTTATGACGCAGTTTCGCTGTTTTATATCTCACTACCTACACCAATTATGGCTGG
>TARA_R110001632_G_scaffold129839_2_pt1 | contig 23685 bp, 38 predicted proteins | sample TARA_R110001632 | Tara Oceans TARA_R110001632 (sample SAMEA4398266) | marine metagenome | biome: Polar Biome; feature: [SRF] surface water layer (ENVO:00010504); material: water (ENVO:00002006), including particulate matter (ENVO:01000060) such as... | depth 5 m
TGGTAATCTTAGAGGTCATAGAGATAATAAGTGTCTAGTACATTTTGACACAGAGCAAGGTCATTGGCATAGTCAAAGAGTGTTTAAGCGTGTTATGGATATGGCTGATTTATATGATGTAGGCTGCTATCAAACCTATGCTTTAAGAACTATAAACTATAAGACACGAATAGAATTTATAGAACACATACTAAAAGAGAACGGAGATAAAAATGGCTTAGTTATTATTGATGGAATAGCTGACCTTGTTAGTGATGTAAACAACCTAGAAGAATCTAATTTATGTGTGCAAAAAGTTATGGAGTGGAGTGCTAAGTTTAATTGTCATATAATGACTGTAATACACTCTAACTATGGTAGTGAAAAGCCAACAGGACACTTAGGTAGTTTTCTAGAAAAAAAAACAGAAACACAAATACAACTAGAACTAAATACAGTACACAAAGATAACATCACAGTTAAATGCAAAAGGTCAAGAGGATATTCTTTTGAAACTTTTAGCTTTACTATTAACGAATTTGGTAATCCTCAAATACTTGGAGAGATATACGACCCTTTAAAATACTTTGTAGTGAGTAAAAATAAATTATGAAATCACTTGTTGAACTAGCATATAATAAACATAAGACTTGGGTAAAAATTGTCCGTAGCTTTGGTGCTAATAAAAACTATGCTGAGGATATTGTACAAGAAATGTACATCCAGCTTATATGCGATATTCAAAAAGGCTTAGACTTGTGGTATAATGACGATATAAACACTTACTACATATATAAGGTATTACGAGGCATATACTTAAACACTCACAAGAAAGAGGCACGAATGATAAAAACATACATAGAGGACATAGACGGAAATATAAAACAAATAGATGACTTAGGAATAGATGAGGTACAATATGCTAAACGAAAAGAAAAAATAGATAATATATTAAATGAAATGTACTGGTATGATAGTAAAGTTTTCGCTCTGGTTGCTAGTGGTAAGTCAGTAGCATCATTAAGCCGAGATACTAAAATAAGCTATTATAGTTTATATAATACATATAGGACAGCATTAAAACACATAAAAGAACAGCTTTGACTCTAAAAGTTAGTAATAAAAGATACACACAATGTAAAAAAGATGGAGATTATTTTGAAAATCTTTTTAAACAAAAAGTTTTATATCTTGGCTTTAACTATAAAAAAGGTACAAAAAAAGATGATTGGTATAAGCACATAGATTGTTTTGTAAATGGTTTTGGTGTTGATGTAAAAGGCAACAGACATTTAGAAACTATATGGCTTGAAGTAAAAAACGTAAATGGAAATAAAGGATGGTTGCAAGGGGATGCGTTTTATGTTGCTATGTACATAGTAGAATTAAAAAAGTTTAGCATATACAAAAGATTAGATTTATTGAATTACATAAAAGACAACGCTAAAGATTACACAGAGAGTAAAAAAGAATATAATAAATTTTATACTAGAAAAAAATGGGGTAAAAAAGATGTATTAGTAAAATACAGATATGACGATATAAAACACTTAGAAATAAAAAAAATATGAAGCTAGGCGATTTAGTTTATCACATTACTTACTACACAGGCATAAGATGGATAGTAAAAAAAATATGGGGAGATGATTGTGGGTGTGATAAAAGACAAGAGGAATGGAACGACATCGAACTATGGAAATAGAACACAAACAAGAATGGGAAGTATTTAAGGCTGAACTTACAAACACCTTAACACAAAACCAATATAAACTACTTTGTCGTTTACATTCCATTTACTATAACCATAAGTATCACGAGCCTTGTTCTTGTAATCCAGCTCGACTATTACAATGGATTGAGGACATAGATAAAATATATGATAAAGAACGTACATAAGTGGGAGAAAGCTGTTATAATGTTACTTAACTTAGATGGCTGGAACTTAAAACACACAGGAGAAGGATACGAGCACTACGATGCCATAGGTACAAGTCCTAAAGGAACAGACGTAGTAATAGAATTTAAGTTCAGAAACAAATACTACAAAGATAAACTACTAGAGGTTTACAAGTACGACAAGCTAATAGAAACAGGAAAGATAGCATTATACTTTGTTAATGACCCTAAAGGTAATTATATGTTTTGGCTAAACAATCTTAAGGACTTAAAAGCTGTTGATATGTACTGCCCAGACACTACACTATGGACTAAAAAGAAAGTTCTAAAGCCTTGTTATTTAATTGACGAGAGCCAAGCTTCTATAATAAATTTGAACGGATTTAAGAAGTAAAATAATTTTTTTTAAAAAAAGTTTGTTTATAATTTGTTTATAACAAATATTTATTTGTATATTTGAAATGTCAATAAGACATAACAAAAACAAAAAGAATTATGAACGTAAGAAGAATTATTAAAGAAATTGAGGACAACAGAAGAAAAAAGTACCCAAACAAAGCTTATACTTTTGATAGAAAAAACCCAAAAGATTGGTTAAGATTGCAAGAAGTAATTGACGAGAAACTAAATAAATTGCTTAAAATAAGTCAAATTATTGACCAAGTATAAATCTCAAAATACACTTTGCAAAATAAAACAAATGGGGGTGTAAAAACCCCCTTAAAACAATAACAATGAAAACACTTACAGAAACAGAAAAAGCTTGGGTTACTATGATGGTTCAAGCTTATGGAATGAACGAGCAAACTGCACTATCTTATATACAAAACTTATGAGAACGCAGCTTGACGACTTAAACAAAGAGCTTAGGGATATAAACAAAACCCTTAAGACCGAAATGCCTTACGAGTTTAGAGCAAGGCTATTGAAACGTAAAGAATACGTTAGAAGCATAATTTATAACATACAATAACAATGAAAAAGACAAAGACAGGATTACACATAGAAACACGAAAGAATAGAATAGAAGTCTATACAGAAAAAGAACTGCAAGAAAAAGCAATAAAAGAAAAACAACAAATCATAAACGCAATAGGTATAGCTATTCTTATAGCTTCATTGTTATTTTTTGGATTTATATATTCTTCTTTATTTATGTATACTTAATGGATTTACTACAAAAACAATCTTATAACCTTTGGTATTCTTTTCTAATGCAAAAGATTATTGAGTGGCAAGAACAAAAGCCAAACAACAAAGACATAAATAATTGTGTAAAAGCAATAGCTGAGGTCGGTATATATGCTAACTCTTTATACACAGAGCTAGAGATAGTAAAGAAAAGAGAAAGCCTTATAAGAAACGAGAAAAACAAAGAGATACTAAAACTAAAAGAAGAACTAAAACAATATGAACTCTAAGATAAAACTATTAGATAATAAATACTACGACAAAGCAGAACTGCTTAAACGTATGGAAGATGATACCTTTTACTATGGAGAACTAAACAAATTAGCTCTTAGTAGTAGTAGCCTTAAACAACTCTTAGCAAGTCCTAAAACATACAGCTTTAGTTTAAAGTATGGTAGTGGGGATAGTGCAGCACTTAGAGCTGGTGCTTTATTTCATTGGGCAATATTAGAGCCAGAGAAGTTTGCATCACAAAAGTTTGTTGAGGTACAGAGCAGAAATACTAAGAAGTTTAAAGAAGCTCTAGAAGAGTTTGGTACAGCCTACACAGCTAAGGAACGAGGAGAAACAGAAAGGCTTGTAGATGCGTTCTATCGCAATGAACACGCTAAGGAACTAATCACTAAAGCAGAGTTTGAGATACCAGCAATAGACAACGTATTAGGATTTCCATTTAGAGGTAAGGCGGATGTGTTAGGAGATAGGCTTGTAGATTTAAAAACAACCACAAACATAAAGGACTTTAGCTGGAGTGCTAACAAGTACGGATATGATGTACAATGCTACTTATATTGTAATTTGTTTGGTAAGACATTCAAAGATTTTTATTTCTTAGTATTAGACAAAGGCTCTCTTGACATTGGTGTATTTAATTGCTCAGAGGAGTTCTACTATAAAGGAGAACAGAAAGTAGAGAAAGCACTTGACTTATACAACAAGTTCTTTATAGAGGGTGCAGACTTAGATAACTACTGCTTGACTGGGGAATTATGATAGTGAGTTTGTTAAGTAGGATAGGTATTGAGGTTTGGAAAGATATACCAAACTATGAGGGATTGTATCAAGTAAGTAATTTAGGTAATGCAAGAAGTTTAAATTATAGAAGAACTGGTAAGGTTAAAAATTTAGTTTCTTCTAATTGTCAAGGTAGACCAAAAGTATTTTTATCTAAAAAAGGTTTACAAATAAATTCTTATTTGCACGTTTTAGTATCTATTACATTTTTAAACCATAAACCTAAAGGTTATAAAATTGTTGTTGACCATATAGATAATAATAAATTAAATAACAAGCTTTACAATTTACAATTAATCACACATAGAGAAAATATGTCAAAAGACAGAAAAAATAAAACTTCTAAATATACTGGAGTTCACTGGCACAAGAACCATAAAAAATGGTATGCAAATATTTATATAAAACCAAAAACAAAATATCTTGGTCTTTTTACAGACGAAAAAAAAGCTGCCCAAGCATATCAAAACGAATTAAAAAAAATAAATGAAACCAAAGAAGCACACACAGATACAACGCATACTTAGATTAGAAAACATAGTATCACAATTATACGTACAGATAGAAGCTATAAAACTAACATTAGCAAAGAAAGATGACAAAAAAGATTGACATTGTTACAGGTACTGAATCTGCATACATTAGAAAAAAAATGCCAATATATAGTGGGGTATTAAAATACTTTCCAGATGCAATAAGAGAAGTATCTAAAGTATCTTATGCTGGTAACGAACAACACCATCCAGACAAACCTTTGCATTGGGATAGAAGTAAAAGCACAGACGAACTAGATGCCTTACTTAGACACTTAATGGAAGCTGGCACAATAGACACAGATGGTCAAAGACACTCAGCGAAGGTGGCTTGGAGAGCCTTAGCCAACTTACAAAAAGAATTAGAAGAAGAAGGTAAAGCACCTTTAAGTAAATATAATAATAAAAACAATGGTAATACATAACGAAATATTTGACAGTTACAGAATAGAACAACAAAAAATAGACGAAGCGATACAATTCTTAAAAGACAATGGTTACGCTATATATAAGAAAGTAGAAAAAGAAGTAGTATGACACTAAAAGAATTAAAAGAACACCTAAGCAACTATTACAAATTTGATATATCAGAAAGGACAAGGCAAAGAGAATACTGCTATGCTAGAAAGGTCTTTTGTAGAATAGCTAGAGAGATAGGGTACACACTACAACAAATAGGAAACGAGGTAGGACTAAGCCACGATGCTGTACTATATCACTATCGAGGATTTAATGTTGTATCACAAAGAGATAAAAGAATATTTAACCAAATAATAAAAGATTATAGTTTACCTATTCAATTATGTGCTCTACCTAAACAACGTAAACCTAAGCCAAATATAAAACCAGTACTTGTAAAAACAAATAGTCCACAAACATATAAAGAAGAACTGATTAATAATATTATAGATGCAGTAAACGAGTGGGAAACAGAAACGCTTAACCACTTTGTAACAACAAGGTTAAAACCATTTGAGAAACTAAGAGAATCAACAAAGCCACAGATACAACCACAAAAGATAGAAGGTGCTAAACTAAAAAGACCAGTTAAAAACCCAGTACTGTGCTAATAACAAACGAAGATAATATGGAACTTATAGCAAGGTATGAGGATAACTACTTTGACCTTGCTATTGTAGACCCTCCTTATGGAATAAACATAAACAGTAGTGGTAGGCTTGGACATTATGGGGGCAAGGGTAAGAATTGGGATAGCGAAATACCTACTAAAAAATATTTTAAAGAATTATTTAGGATAAGTAAAAATCAAATAATATGGGGTGGAAATTATTTTTATTTAAAACCAACAAGATGTTTTTTGATATGGGATAAACAACAACCAGAAGCTGTTAGTTTTGCATCTTGTGAATATGCTTGGACTTCTTTTAATAAATCTGCAAAAACATTCTATATGCGACCACAAAACGCTGATGATTACAGAATACACCCAACACAAAAACCAGTTAAACTTTACGAATGGTTATTAATGAATTACGCAAAAGAGGGGGATAAGATTTTAGATACACACTTAGGTAGTGGCTCAATAGCAATAGCTTGTCATAATTTAGGATATGACCTTACAGCTTGTGAGTTAGATAAAGAGTATTACAATGCAGCAATAAAAAGAATAGAGCAACACAAAGCACAACAAAGATTGTTCTAAAAAAAAATAAGTTTGTTTATATATTAGTGAATTGATTAATCAATCTTTTTTCAATCTTTACAAATATGGATAATAGAAAAAACAATGGCGGTGCAAGAGAAGGTGCTGGTAGAAAGCCAAAGGCACAAGAGCAAAAGCTAATAGAACGCTTAGACAACTTAATAGACAAAGACGAAGCAATAGGTAAACTAGGAGAACTAGTAAGGAAAGGCGATATGAGAGCCATACAAGCCTATTTAAGCTATCGTTATGGAAAACCTAAGGAGAGTGTAGATATAAACTCTAGCGAAGGCTTAAACATTAATTTTAGGGATTTAATTAATTTCGTTGATTAACATACACAGCAAATACAAACCTATACTCAGCGAAGATAGTAGGTACTTTATAGTTAGTGGTGGTAGAGGTAGTGGAAAGTCTTTTACTATTAATGCCCTTTTAGTTAAGCTAACATACGAGCAAGGACACACAATTCTATTTACACGTTATACATTAACCTCAGCATATATCTCTATCATTCCAGAGTTTATAGACAAGCTAGAACTTTTTAACTGCGTACACGATTTCCACATAACAAAAGACGAGATACTAAACAAAAAGACAGGTAGCAAGATAATTTTTAGGGGTATTAAGACATCAAGTGGCGACCAGACTGCAAACCTTAAATCTCTGCAAGGTATTACTACTTGGGTGGTAGATGAGGCTGAGGAACTAACAGATGAGCAGAAGTTTGACACCATAGACCTAAGTGTAAGACAGCAAGGCAAACCTAACAGAGTTATACTAATACTAAACCCTACTACTAAGGAACACTTTATATATACACGATTCTTTGAGGAGAGAGGGGTACAAGAGGGAAGCAATACAACAAAAGAAAACACTACTTACATACACACCACCTACATAGACAACATAGACAACTTATCTAAAAGCTACATAGACCAAATAGACCAAATGCGTAAACGCAGACCAGAGAAGTACAAACAACAAATGCTGGGTAGTTGGATGTCTAAAGCTGAGGGTGTTATATTTAGCAACTGGACAATAGGAGAGTTTAAGAAAACAAGCGTAAGCGTATGGGGGCAAGATTATGGCTTTGCAGCAGACCCATCTACATTAGTTGAGGTAAACATAGACAGAGCCAATAAGACAATCTATTTAAAGGAATGTTTTTACTTACCAAGACTAACAACATCACAAATAGCAGAGCTGAATCAGAAACACGCTAGAGATGGTTTGATTGTAGGCGATAGTGCAGAACCTAGATTGATAACAGAACTTAAAAGACATTGCAACGTAAAGCCAAGTATAAAAGGACAAGGAAGTGTAACATACGGAATAAGCCTACTACAAGACTATGATTTAGTAATAGACCCAAATAGTACAAACCTTATCAAAGAGCTAAACAACTATCGCTGGTTAGAACGTAAAAGCAATACACCAATAGACAAATACAATCACTTAATAGATGCTGTTAGATATGCAGTAGGCTATCAGTTACAAAACCCAAACAGAGGTAGGTATATAGTTCACTAAAATAATTTAAAAAAGTTTATATATTAATATGAAAGTTAATCTAAGAATCCCAACAAATCTTAATGACGTAACCCTTGCACAATACCAAGAGTTTGCAAAGCTAGAAACTAAACTAGATGAAACTAACGACACAGCGATACAATTAAAGATAATAGAAATATTTTGTAAAGTGCCAGAGGTTGTTGTTCGTAATATGAAAGCTACTGACATAGCTGAGATATGCGAGATTATAAATAATATGTTTGATACAGAACATCAAATGATAAACAGATTCAAACTAGATGGTAAAGAATACGGATTTATTCCACAGCTTGATGATATGAGCTTTGGAGAGTATATGGACTTAGATACTTTCATAGGCGATAATGATAACTTACATAGAGCAGTAAACGTACTGTTCAGACCAATAGAACACAAGCGAGGTAATAGATACACTATAAAAGATTACAACCCAGACACAAGCGAAGAAGCTAAAGAGTTTCCTTTAGGTGTTGTGTTAGGTGCTATTGTTTTTTTTTACAGTTTAGGCAAGGACTTGTCGATGGTTATGCTGAACTCTTTGGACAAGAAGAACGAGAAGGCTTTAGCACAGCATCTAATTTCACAGCAAAGTGGGGATGGTTTAACTCACTCTATGCAATCGCTAACGGAGATATTACAAGATTTGAAAATATCACTAAACTAAACGTACACCAATGCTTAACCTATTTGGAGTACACAAAAGAAAAGAACGACATAGAAGCATCAAGGATTAAAAACAAATTTAAATGATACACTTACTAGGATTGTGCGAATGTCATATAAGCATAATATCAATAGTTTTTATAGCAGTAGTAATTAAAACAATAATAAATGAGTCAAACAGGTATAAGGGGTTTTTACCAACTTACAGAAACGATTAAGACACAGCTCTTAGCAGATGTGAATGTAAACACAGTTACTACTGGAGATATATTTGATATTGACTTATCAAAGCAAAGCATATTTCCTTTAGCTCACATTATTGTAAACAACGTTACAGCACAAGAACAAGTGCTACTATTTAACATTACTGTTATGGCTATGGATATTGTAGATGAGAGTAAGAAAGAAACGACAGATATTTTTGTAGGCAATAACAATGAGCAAGATGTACTTAACACACAACTAGCAGTCCTTAACAAACTACAAATGGTATTGCGTAGAGGCACGTTATATAGCGACAAGTTTCAGCTAGAAGGCGATGCAACACTAGAGCCTTTTTATGAAAGGTTTGATAATCGACTTGCTGGTTATGCTGCAACTATGAATGTAATAATACACAACGATATTGATATATGTTAGCAGACCAGTTTTTAAAGGATGAGTTAAACAAGTTTGCTAAGTATGTTATACAACAATCACGAAGCAATCTAACTAAGGGCAAAAAGAACGCATCTAAGGAACTTTATAATTCTTTAGGCTACCAAGTATCACAAAGTGCAAAGACAACATCCTTAGCCTTTGAAATGGCTGACTATGGTAAGTTTCAAGACAGAGGGGTAAGTGGAACACAAAAGAAATATAACACACCTTATAAGTACACAAATAAAATGCCTCCTACTAAATCATTAGATAGTTGGATAGTTAGAAAGGGAATAGCACCAAGAGGGTCTGGTGGTCAGTTCACAAAGCGTGAGGGGATAAAGTTTGCAATAGCAAAGTCAATCAAAAAAAAGGGAATAAGACCTAGTATGTTTTTTACTAAGCCATTTGAAGCAGCATTTAAGAGATTACCAGACGATTTAGTAGAAGCCTACTCAATAGGTCTAGAGAAACAGATACAAGTAAACATAAGCAAATGAGCAAGATAAACGTAAGAAGTCCGTACTATATATCTATAACAGCAACAAACCTTACAAGCTGTAAATTAGAGTTATTTATATATACAGGAACAAGGGGTGTAGGTGCAACAAACAATAGCAGACCAACAACTGCTACTTATACGCTTAGGTCATTTGCAGTAGAGAATGTATCTACTTTTGAAATATCAGAACTTGTAAGAGATTATTTTAGTAATTCTTTTGATGGCGATTATGCTTCTGAAATACAATGGGTAGATTATAGAACTACAAACACAATACAAAACACAGAAGGCTCTGCTACTGCGTTTACACAGCTTGAAGGTTTCTATGGTTATGGCTTTTTTGAAGATGGTATACAAAATACTACTGCAAGTGGAAGCATTGCTTTAAACAACAAAGCTGTATTACAATCAAATACTAAGATAGTTAAACTAGACGATGCACCAGCAACAATAGCAGTAGATACTGCCTTAGCAACACAAGTAACATACGAGCTAAACGGAGAGCAAGTATTTACAAAAGCAATAAGTACAAGCACTAATAGTAACGCACAAATAGAATACGTTACAAGTGGAGTAAATGGCTCTGATGAGTTCGAGGATAGAGTTATACAAGCTGGAGGTATATTTGAAGGCAGTTCTTGTTTAGAAGCCTTTGAAGGCGAGTTTACTTTATTTGACTTTGACACTATTTATGTAGATAGCTCACAAGGAGTAACTAAGCTAACAGTACAAAGCGAAAGCGAGTGTAAGTTTACACCCTACAAGGTAACATTTATAAACAAGTACGGAACGCTACAAGATATTTGGTTTTTTAAACGTACTAATGAAACACTAACTACTAAATCAGAAAAGTTCAAGCGTAACATTATTAGTAGTGCTAGTTATAATATAAGCAACCATCAAAACAAAACTCTTACTAAGAACGGAAAAGAAAAACTAACGCTTAATACAGGATATTACCCAGAGGCTTACAATGATGTATTTAAAGAAATGCAACTAAGCGAGGATTGTTGGATAGAGATAGATTCTAAAACTTTACCGATACAAGTTACAAGCAGCTCACTAGCTTACAAGACACAACTAAACGACAAGATTATAAACTACACTATTGAGGTTGAGTTTGCTTATGACACTATAAACAATGTACGTTAATGCAGATAATAGAGCTATACATACGTAATGGTGTATTTACACAACCAGCTGCTGCTACAAGCACATCTACTAACAACTTAATTGATACTGGCGCTAGTTTTACATCTACTGTTGAGGTAGGCTATATTGTATTTAACGAAAAAGATAGTACATCAGCAAAAGTAACAGCAGTTACTAATGATACTACTTTAGCTTTATCTGCGGATATATTTACTGTTGGAGAGCAGTACACAATTAAAAGTGATTTTAAAAGGCTTGACTTGTTCGAGGATGAAAGTGTAAGCATTACAGATTCTATAAAGAATGTAAGAGATGTAGCTAAGATATTTACTCCATTTTCACAACAGTTTAACGTACCAGCTTCAAAGCATAATGCAAAGATATTTAGACACTACGAAGACCAAGACATTATAAATAGTTTTGATGCTAGATATAAAGTAGATGCACTTATAAAACTAAACGGAACAGACTACAAGAAAGGTAAAATAAAATTAAGTAGTGTATCATTAAAAAACAACAAGCCACACGCTTACAAGTTAATCTTCTTTGGAGAAACTATTGAACTAAAAGACATACTAGGCGAAGGTATGCTAAGTGATTTAACTTACCCAAGTAGTTTAAATTTTGCATATAACCACGCTACTATATTTCCTAAGTTTAGAGATGCACCAACAGATGTTTGCTTTCCACTTATTACGCACACTAAAAATATGCGATATAATAATAATTTATATCAATCATTAACCCCTGTTCCAGATGAGAAATTAAATTACAGAGATATAAAACCAGCTATAAAGGTAAGGCAAATAATAGATGCAATAGAAACTACATATCCAGACATTGATTTCACTGGCGAGTTTTTTAATAGTGAAGATTTTCACAACCTTTATTTATGGATGCACAGAGAAAAAGGGTTTATGAGCAATGCACCAGAAGGTGGAGGATTAAATGTATTAAGAGGGCATTTTCATCAAGTAGATGATACTGATGCTAATTTAACTCTTTCAACTAATACAGAGATGCGCCCTTTATTTGGTCAATCCCCAAGTTTTATTACAGGTACAGGTGGTGCTAATGTATCTTTAAGGTTTAACATAACAACTGCATCTGCAGATGATAAATTTAATGTAAGGGTTTATAGGTCTTCTGTAACTAGCACAATAGGGGATTATACTTTTGATATTCCAGAACAGAATATTTACAACCAAGAATTAACAGGTTTAACCTCTTATAGTGAGCTTATTCTTTTTTCGAATAATAGTTCTCCTGTAAATGTGTTTATAGAAGTAACGTCTACTAACACTTTTAATATACAAACTTTTGAAATTCTAGCAATTAAATTACAATCCGTCGTAGGTGCTACTCCTATATCTGGAACATATACACTTGATAGCTTATCGGTGGCTAATACTGTTGAGATAAATAGACAGATGCCTAAAATAAAAACTTTTGATTTTATTACTAATCTGTTTAAGATGTTTAATCTTGTAGCTTATAAAGAGGGAACACAAATACGAGTACTGCCTTTAAACGACTTTTATAGTGAAGGAGTTTCTTACAACATAACTAAATATGTAGATACAACTAAAAACTCTATTGCAAAAGTATTGCAATTTAAAAACTTCAACTTTAACTTTAAGAGCAAAAAAAGTTACTTAGTAGAAAAATCTGACGAACTACAAGCAGATAACTTTGGAGGTACTGATTTTGGTTTATCACAGGGAGATGGAGGAGATTACAAGATAGAGTTAGATTTTGAGAAAATGATGTTTGAAAAGCTATCTGATGAAAATGATGGCGATACAACAACTATTTGTCAAGGTGCTATGCTAGACAAAGATTTTAATGCTACAATAGGTAAGCCACTTTTATTGTATATAGTTAATCAAGCTGCTACACCAAACTTTTTATTTGCAAATGCCGATGGAGGTAACCCAGAAACTGTTACTACATATAACAGACCAAGCCAAGTATTTGTTTCTGGTGGTGCTGTTAGTGATTCCTCATCTGCATTAAATTTCGGATTAGAGCAAGACGAGTTTTTTCTAGAGCCAAAAGGAACAAACCTACTACAAAAGTATTACTTAGATTATGTAGCTAGTGTGTTTCATCCACAAGCAAGAATAAACAAAGTAGATGCCTATTTGCCTTTACATATTATTTTAAATTATGAATTAAACGATACGTTTATTATAGCCAACAAACCTTATAGAATAAACTCTATAAAAACAAATCTACTAAATAACAAAAGCTCTTTAGAACTATATAGCTTATCACAAGAAATAACTGCAATAGAAAATAGTCAATCTTCTGCATTACCTAGACTAGCAAGTATAACTATTGCTGGTAAGGGTGCTACGTTTGTTACTTTAGGCTGGACGCCTTTAAGTGACCCAGTAGCTAATAATATAACTGGCTACGACATTTATAAAGACGATGCTTTTGTAGAAACTCTAGGCAACGATATTAGTGGTAGAACTTTAACAGGTTTAACAAGTGATATTACATACAAGTTTGCTATAAGAACTAGGTACACAATAGGAGGGGTCATATCATTCTCTAATGATAGAATAGTATTTGCAACAACAGACCCAGCACCTACTGCATTAGCTGAGAATGGAGATACATTAATAACAGAAGGCTCAGACACAATAATACTAGAATAATGATAAAACAAATACTTGATTTACTAAAACACGCAAACGGAGAAACAGAAACAATCCGTATAGCACAAGGTAAACACAAACTACCAACAACAATACGAGAGGGATATAAGGCACTTAAACAAGAGATACAATGGCAACAGTAGAAAAAACAATAGTAATCAAAACAGACACTAAGTCCTCGCAAAAAGAAGTAAAGGAGTTAGAGAAAGCAGTTGAGGGTGTAAACAAAGAGGTTAAAGAAACAACTGGCTCTACTGAGGCTATGGGTGGTGCTCTTGATAATGTTACTGGTGGTGCAATTACTAAATTTAAAGCTTTTACTGGTACTTTAAAAGGAGTTACTAGTGGTTTTAAAACTATGAGGTTAGCTATAATATCTACTGGCTTAGGTGCTTTAGTTGTTATTATTGGCTCTTTGATAGCTGCGTTTAGTGGTAGTGAAGAAGGGCAAAACAAGTTTGCTAAACTTACGACTATTATAGGTGCTGCTGTTGGTAATTTAGTAGATTTATTAGCAGACTTAGGAGAAAATTTAATAAGTGCATTTGAAAACCCACAAAAAGCATTAAAGGATTTTACGAAACTAATTAAAGACAACCTAATAAATAGGTTTGAGGGTTTACTTGAACTTGTTCCAAAACTTGGTAAAGCTGTAAGCCTTTTGTTTGAAGGAGAGTTTAGTAGAGCTGGTAAGGTGGCTGCCGATGCAGTAGGCAAGGTTACTCTTGGTGTAGATAGTATTACAGATAGTTTTGAAAGTGCAAAGGAGGGTGTAAAAGGTTTTATTAAAGAACAACAAAAAGAACTGAAACAAGCTGCATCTGTTGCTGATATGAGAGCTAAAGCAGATAAGATAGAAAGAAAATTAATTGTAGATAGGTCTAAATTAGAAAGTGAAATTGCAAACTTGAGGCTTAAATCAAGACAAGAAGAAGAATTTAGTGCTGCCGAAAGAAAACAGGCTTTGTTAGATGCACAGGTTTTAGAAGACCAATTACTTGATAAAGAAACAGAGTTTTTAGAATTAAGACGAGATGCACAAATATTAGAAAACACATTTAGTAGAAGTAATAAAGAAAACCTAACAAAAGAAGCCGAAGCTATTGCAGCAGTAAACAGACAACAAGCATCTAGAGCAAATACAGCACGACAAGTTCAAAGAGAAGTAAATACTATAAGCAAACAAATAGAAGCTGAAAATAAACGAATAGCTAATGAAGAAAAAGCTGAGAAAGATAAAATAGCTGCAGATGAAAAATTACGCTTAGATTCTATCCAAAAAATTAGAGATGAATTTGAAGCTAAACAAAAAGAAAAAGAAGCAGAAACAGAATTAGAAAAATTAGCTTTAGAAGAAGAAAAAAAACTAGCAGAGCTTGAAGATTTAGAAGCAACAGAGGAACAAAAGTTTGAAATTATTAAATACTACTCAAATCTAAAAACAGACTTAGAAGAAAAAGAAAATAAGAAAAAAGAGGAGTTAGAAAAATTAAGAACACAGCAAACGCTAGGAGATGCTAAAAATACATTTAACCAAATAGCAAATTTAGCTGGTAAGGACAGTAAAGTTGGTAAGGCTTTAGCTTTAGCGAGTGCAACAATAAGCGGAGTTGAAGGTGTACAAAACGCATACACAACTGCACAAAAATCGCCTATTACAGCGGTGTTTCCAGCATATCCTATTATACAAGCTGCTTTAGCTGGTGCTGTTGCTGCTAAAAATATAGCAACAATTAAAAAAACAGACCCAACAGGTGGAGGGTCAGCAACTAGTGTTTCTACTAGTACTGCTTCTGCTTCTACACCATCTTTACCCCCATCATTTAATATAGTAGGTGCAAGTGATACTAACCAACTAGCAGATGCAATAGGAGGGCAGACACAACAACCTGTACAAGCATTTGTAGTAGCTAATGATGTAACAACAGCACAGAGCTTAGAGAATAACATTGTAGAGGGTGCGACACTAGGATAAATACAAAATAAATTAAAAACTATTATATATTAATATGCGAATAGTAGAACTAATTTTAGACGAAGACCAAGAAATAGGAATAGAAGCTATTAGCGTAGTGGAAAACCCAGCAATAGAAGAAGATTTTATAGCTCTTAAATCACAAGAGTTTAAACTTGCAGAGGTAGATTCAGAGAAGCGTATTTTAATGGGTGCTTTACTTATACCAAACAAGCCTATATACAGACGTAGTGGAGAAGATGAGTACTATATCTATTTCTCAAAAGATACTGTCTTAAAAGCATCGCAAATGTACTTAATGCAAGGCAAACAAAACAACTCAACCTTAGAACACCAATACGAATTAAACGGACTTAGTTTAGTAGAGAGTTGGATTGTAGAAGATAAGGTACACGACAAGAGTGTAAAGTACGGAATGGATTTGCCATTAGGTACTTGGGTAGGTGCTGTAAAAGTAAACAACGATAAAATCTGGACTGAGTTTGTAAAGACAGGCAAAGTAAAAGGCTTTTCAATAGAAGGTTACTTTGCTGATAAAATGGAACGTCCTAAAGAAAGCGTAAAAGACGAACTCGCTAAGATAGAACAAGAAGAGGCTGAGTATTTACTAAGTCAAGTAAAGGCTATCATTAAAAACGACAAGCGTGTTAAGGGTGGTAAGAAGATGATTCTAGAAAGCTATAAAGATTACCCTAGTGGTGTAAAGAACAACGCTAAGAGAGGCTTAGAATTAAACAAGAAAGTTAATAATAAGTGTGCTACACAAGTTGGTAAAGTTCGTGCTACACAATTAGCACAAGGAAAGCCAATCTCTAAAGAAACTATAAAACGTATGTATTCGTATTTGTCAAGAGCTGAGGAGTATTACGATGAAGGCGATACAAAAGCGTGTGGTACTATTTCATATTTACTATGGGGTGGTTTAGCTGGTAAGCGTTGGGCAGAGAGTAAACTAAAAGAACTTGGAGAGTTAAGTTTAGCTTCTATGGTAATTAATAAAGAATTTGCTATTATAGATGACCGACTTGCGTATGCAACTCAAGAAAAAGCCGAAGAAATGGCTAAGAATATAGGATGTGATAAATACCACACCCACGAATTTGAGGGCAAGACTTGGTATATGCCTTGTGAACAGCACAGCGTAGATATGTATGGCAAATGTCCTAAGGGATTTAAAAAGAAAAACGGAAAATGCGTAAGGTAATATGCTAAGAAGAATTAAAAGATTTATAACACCAAGTAAAACAAGTCCTAAAGGTGGTCGCAGAGGATGTCTATGTGAAGATAACACTTACAAGATAAAATGTTGTGATGGTAGCCTTAGAGCGCAAGGAATAGGAAAAACATCAGAGTAAAAATGCAAAATTAATTTTTAAACATTATATATTAATATGAATACAAATGATATGATTAGTAAAATCAAAGAAGTTGTAGGCTTATCCGAAGAAGTTAAGCTAGAACAACAGACGTTAGAAAACGGAACTGTATTAGAAGCAGAATCGTTTGAAGCTGGTAAAGAGATATTTATCGTTACAGAAGATGAGAAAGTAGCTGTACCAGTAGGAGAGTACGAAATGGAAGATGGTCGTATTTTAGTAGTAGCAGAAGAAGGTCTTATTGCTGAGATTAAAGCTGAGGAAGAAGAAGAAATTGAAGAAGTAGAAGCAAAAGACGAAGAAGAAGAAATGTATGCTACAAAAAGAGAACTAGCTGAGGTTAAAGAAATGATAGAAGAAATCAAAGCTATGTTAGAGCCTAAAGAAGAAATGAACGCTGATGATATGGGTAATCTTATGACTGAGGAACTTGCTAAACACGAGAAGTTAAGCGAAGTACCAGAAGAAGTACAACAAGAACTTAATCAACCATCTGCTGAGCCAATCGTTGCAAACCCAGAAGCTGAAACAAAAAACAATCAAGGCTATCAATTTGGCAAAAACAGAAAGCCATCCGTAGCTGATAGAGTAATGCAAAGAATAATTAATATTAATAACTAAAAATAAAATAAAATGAGTGTAACAATTACAAGTTCGTATGCTGGAGAATTTGCTGGAAAATATCTAGCTGCAAGTTTATTAGCTGCGAAAACAATCGATGATGCTGCTATTACAGTATTACCTAACATCAAATACAAGGCTGCTATGAAGGTAGGGGCTTTCTCAAACTTAATTAAGGGAGCTAGTTGTGATTTTGATACAACTACTTCAAGTTTGGCTTTAACTGAAAAGGTACTTACTCCAAAAGAGTTACAAGTAAACCTTGACATCTGTAAGAAAACTCTACATTCTGACTGGGAAGCTGCTCAAATGGGATATTCTGCTTTTGACAACTTACCTCCACTATTTAGTGATTTCGTTATTGCTCGTGTGGCTGCTGAGGTTGCATCTGGAACAGAAACTTCAATTTGGGATGGTGCTAGTGGTGCTGACAACTTTGATGGATTCAGAGCTTTAGCTTTAGCTGATGGAACAGTAAATGATGTAACAGGAACTACTGTAACTTCTTCAAATGTTGTTGCTGAGCTTGGAAAAATAGTTGATGCTATTCCAAGTGGAGTTTACGGAGCTGAGGATTTGAAAATATATGTATCACAAAATATGTTTAAGGCTTATGTAAGAGCTTTAGGTGGATTCGCTGCTACTAATAGTGGTGTAGATGCACAATCACATATGTGGTATCAAGGTGGGTCAACATCTTTTGATGGCGTTAATTTATACCCAACAAGTGGTTTAAGAGATAACTGTGCAATGGCTGCAAGAAGCTCTAACTTATTCTTTGGAACTGGTCTACTAGATGACAGAAACGAAGTAAGAGTTATTGATATGGCAGAGAACGATGGAAGCCAGAACGTACGTATCGTTATGCGATATACTGCTGGTGTACAAATCGGAGTAGGTGCTGACGTAGTACTTTACGATTAATAACAACAATTAACTAACGTAAAAGGGGTGGGCAAAAACTGCCTACCCTTTTTTATTAAATCATAAAATATGGCTTGTGCAATAACAAAAGGTAGAGGGGTAGGATGTAAGACCGCCTTTGCTGGAATTAAAAATATTTACATCTTAGATTTTAGTGCTGTTGTAGCTGCTCTGTCAGATTCAAGTGGTACTATAACACTACCTACTGATAACTCCGCTGAGTTTTTTAAGTTTGAGGTAAAAGGAGGACAAACTTCTTTAGAAACAACAGTAACAAGTTCTAGAGAAAACGGAACTACTTTTTACGAAAGTACACTAAACGCTACTTTTCAAATTTTAGACGTAGCTACGCAAGAAGAGATTAAGCTCTTAAATAGAGGTCGTGCGCATTACGTTGCTGAATTGTATCCTAATGGTGCTGGAGTAACTAAATTTTTACTAATAGGTAAAGCTAACGGAGCTGAAATTACTGGTGGAACAATCGTAACTGGTGCTGCTGCTGGAGATTTACAAGGATTTACATTAACTGCGGTTGCTACTGAGGTAGACCCTCCGTTTTTCTGTACTATCCCAGATATAGCTGGAGCAACTGCAATTACACCAGCTTAGGTTTAAATATATTTTTGTATATTTGTCCTATGTCTGTTTTGGTTGACGACATAAATAGAATTAGCCTTTCCTTTGCGAGAGGCTTTTTTTATGCAAAATAATTTATATTTGTTTATATATTAGTATGAAGTTAATAGGAACAAATGGGAATAAGACTTTTAAGGTAATTCCTAGACAATTTATTAATGGTGCAATAACTGTAAATCTTACAAGTGAAAGCACAGGTACAATAATAAATAAAACACCTACTGCCTCAACAGTTGGCAACTATATGTCATTTGATGGAGTTTTTGGAACATTAACAGAAGGCGATTTTTATACGCTTGACATAAAAAATGGTACTGCGGTTATATATAAAGACAGAGTGTTTTGTACAGACCAAACAGTAAACCAAACAAATAACGATTACTATTCTGTAAATGATGGCGAATACACCACAGAGAATAGCTTTGATAACGATTATATTATTTTATGAACGATTTAAGAATAGTTAATTTAAGCACCTACACAAGTCCAGAGATTGTAGAGAAGTCTAACAAGCAATGGGTAGCCTATGGTAGTGATAATAATTACTTTGGTTACTTAATAGACCGCTATAACGGAAGTCCTACAAACAACGCTATTATTAATGGTGTTAGTCAAATGATTTACGGAAAAGGCTTAGATGCTTTAGATTCTAATAGAAAGCCAGAAGCATACGCTAAGATGATTACTCTGTTCCACAAGGACTGCGTTAGAAAGCTATGCTATGACCTAAAACTTATGGGTCAATGTGCTATGCAAGTAATTTACTCTAAGGACAGAAAAACTATCGCAAGGGTTGAGCATATTCCAGTAGAGAATCTAAGAGCTGAAAAGTGTAACGACAAAGGCGAAATAGCTGGGTATTTTTATTCAGACGATTGGTCTAAGGTAAAGCAAAGAACAGAACTACAAAGAATACCAGCTTTTGGTTTCTCTAAAGAAAACATTGAGATTATTTATGTTAAGCCTTATAGAGCTGGGTACAAATATTATAGTAGTCCAGACTATCAAGGTGGCTTACAATACGCAGAGTTAGAAGAAGAAATATCTAACTACCACTTAAACAACATTCTTAATGGTCTTGCGCCATCAATGCTTATTAACTTTAACAACGGAACTCCAAACGCAGAAGAACGCCAAATGTTAGAGAATCGTATATACTCTAAGTTTTCTGGAAGTTCTAACGCTGGTAAGTTTATACTTGCTTTTAATGATAACGCAGAGAGCCAAGCTACAATAGAGCCTATACAATTAAGTGATGCTCACAACCAATACCAGTTTTTAAGTGATGAGAGTGGTAAAAAGATAATGGTAGCACATAGGGTTGTATCTCCTATGTTATTAGGAATAAAAGATTCAACAGGATTAGGTAACAACGCAGACGAGTTGCAGACCGCATCAATCCTTATGGATAACACAGTTATAAGACCATTTCAGCACCTTTTAATAGATGCCTTTGATTCTATACTAGCTTATAATAATATTGCCTTAAAACTATACTTTAAGACCTTACAACCACTAGAGTTTACAGACTTAGAAAACGTAGAGGACGAAGAAACAAAAGAAGAAGAAACTGGTGTAAAGTTAGGTAAGGAATTACCAGACGAAATAGGAAGTACAATAGCAGATGCCTTAATTGACTTAGGAGAGGACGAATCAGAGCTTTTAAAGGACTTTAACGTAATAGACGAGCGTGAGGTTGATTATGAGCAAGAAGATGGATTAGACGAGGTTATAACAGACCTCAACAAACCTAAAGATAAAAGCACACTTGCTAAAATATGGGAGTTTGTAAGTACAGGAAGTGCAAAACCTTACGGAGAAAGTGAGCAAGATGGCACAAGCAAACAAGAAGAAGGTAAAGAGTTTTTAGTAAGGTATATGTATAACCCAGCTAGAACAAAAGCTACATCAAGACAATTCTGTTCTAAAATGGTAAGTGCTAAAAAGGTATATCGTAAAGAGGACATAGTAGCTATGGAAAACAAAGCAGTCAATGCTGGATTTGGTAAGGGTGGTAGTGATACATACTCTATATGGTTGTACAAAGGAGGAGCTAGATGCTCACATAAATGGTTTAGAAAGACCTACGTACGTAAAGAAGGTGGGAAAGGCTTAGGAGAAGCTATAAGCACAACAGAGGCAAGGTCTAGGGGTTTTAAGCCAGAGGCAAACGCACAGAAAGTGCCAGTAGCACCAAAGGATATGAAGTATAAAGGTTATACTGCTGAGTATTGGAATAAAATAGGATTTAAGAATTAGTATGGCAACAGCATTATTTATATCACGGACAGACCTAGTTAAAAACTCTATTATTGATGGCAATGTAGATACGGATAAGTTTATACAATTTATTAAGGTTGCACAGCAGATAGACATACAAAACTTGTTAGGAACTGACCTTTATAATAAGATAGGTGCAGACATAGCTTCTGGTGCTGCTGGAGGTGCTGGGTTATCTGGTAATTATTTAACCTTAGTAAACACATACGTACAACCTACTTTAATATGGTTTGCACAAATGAACTATATCCCATTCGCGGCTTATCAAATAAAAAACGGAGGTGTATTTAAGCATAGTAGCGAAACAGCACAGAACGTAGATAAGAACGAAGTAGATTACTTAGTTAGTAAAGCTAGAGAATACGCTAACTATTACTCTACAAGATTAGTAGATTACCTTAGTTTTAACGACAACTTGTTTCCAGAATATAATAGCAACACAAACGAAGATATTGACCCAGACACAGGAAGCACAAATTTTAAAGGCTGGGTTTTATGAAATATAAAGTAAAAGAAACAAACATAACAAAACTAAAAAAGTACATAAATGCCGATACCGAAACCAAAAGCGAACGAGAAGCAAAAAGATTTTATGATTCGGTGTGTGGCACAAATGACAAAGGAATACAATAGAGAACAATCAGTAGCAATATGCTACCAAACTTATAAAGACAAATAAATGGCATTTGGAAAAATATACGATACTACATACTGGGGAAATGGTGCAATAGACAACACTATTGGATGGGGTATTGTTTATAGGGATTTTATAGACCCTACGACAGCTTTTGAAATATTAGCAGAAAATGGGGATTACTTACAAACGGAAAACAACGAATTTATAACAATAGAATAAAAATAAAAAAATGGCAAATAAAAAATTTAGTGAATTTGATTTAAAAACCAGTTCTTCGGACGTAGCGTTTGTAGTAGGTTTTAATGGCTCTGATAATGTTAGAATAGCACCATCTAACTTAGCACCAGCAGCTCCAGTTACAAGCGTAAACAGTTTGACAGGCGCAGTATCTTTAGGTTTAACACAGTTAGATGATGTAGGCTCTGATGGTACAAACGGACAAGTATTAACTACCAATGGAAGTGGCTCGTTTACTTTTGCCACTGCTGGTGGTGGCGGTGCATCTAGTTTAAATGGTCTTACTGATTGTTTAGTTGATACAAATAGTTTATATGTTGGAGAAGCGCCAAGTAGTTTAAGCGGAAATCCTCAAGGAAATACCACACTTGGAATAGATACTGGCGCAGCTTTAACAAGTGGTACAGAAAACACTTTAATTGGTAAAAATGCTGGTAATGGTTTAACAAGTGGCGATAAGCAAGTGATGATAGGTTTTGAAGCTGGCGCATCAATGACTACTGGAGATAAAGGTGTTTTTATAGGTTATCAAGCAGGTAAATCCACTGTTACTTCTTTTAGCATAGAAAGTGTTTATATAGGAAATGAGGCTGGTAGTACTATGATTGGTAATGGAGGTACAAATGTAGTTATTGGTGGAAGAGCTTTAGGTGCAAGTTCAAGTCCAAACTCTTGTACTGGAAACGTTGCTATCGGATGGCGAGCTATGGGCTTTAGTTTAGGTTTGGGTTCATCAACTAATGTTTGTATTGGAAGAACTGCTGGCGCTTCGTTAACTACTGGAAGTAGTAATGTTTATATAGGTAGTGATGCTGGAGCAGTACCATCAACATTTGGAGCCCCAGTAACTGGAGGTAATAATATTGCAATTGGAACAAGCGCAAGACCATCTAGTACAACTGTTTCAAATGAAATAACTTTAGGCGATTCAAATATTACTGCTTTACGTTGTGCGGTTACATCTATAACATCATTATCTGATGAAAGAGATAAATCAGAAATAAAAGATTTAGAATACGGATTAGCTTTTATTGATGCTTTACAACCAAGAGAATTTGTTTGGGATAATAGACCAGAAATTAAAACTTTAGTAAATGATGATGATACAGTTGAAGAAACAGAATTTTATTCAGCTAATAAAGGAAAAAAAGACTTTGGTTTTATAGCTCAAGAAGTTAGAGAATTAGACAACGATACTTTAAGATTGGTATATGATGAAGACGAAGAAAAACTTGAGTTGAGTTACGGAAAACTTGTGCCGATATTAGTTAAAGCAATACAAGAATTAAAAGAAGAAGTTGAGTTGTTAAAATCATAAAAAACGTATATGGAAATCACAAAAGAACAAATTGCAAGAGTAAATCAAGTTATAAATACACTACCTATCGCTGTGTTAGCACAAGCACAAGAGATTGTAAAAATACTTAACGAATCAATCCCTAAAGAAGAAGATGAGTAAACCTATTTTAGCACTTATACCAAGCGGTTATAAAGCAGATAAAGTATATTCTGTATTGCCTAATGATGGTACAGGAGATTTTACTTTT
>TARA_R110001632_G_scaffold3696_3_pt1 | contig 23668 bp, 21 predicted proteins | sample TARA_R110001632 | Tara Oceans TARA_R110001632 (sample SAMEA4398266) | marine metagenome | biome: Polar Biome; feature: [SRF] surface water layer (ENVO:00010504); material: water (ENVO:00002006), including particulate matter (ENVO:01000060) such as... | depth 5 m
TCGGCGATAGTAGAGTATTTTCTTGCAGTGATAAATGCCTGCAATCGGCGGATTTTTACGCCCAATTTTCTATCTCGTCAAGATAATTTTTAACGTATTTCAATAAAAAATTAACACCCTTATTACTTCACTATCAAGACAGCAAAAAAACACATACGCATCATGCACTTACAACTTAAACAGTTAATTGAAATTCGTTTTAAAATTGTCGCTTTTTAACGACATTGTTGTGCTATTTATCAAAAAATAAAGGCTGTTGCTATGCGGTAACACTTTTTTGCACTTTGCTGGCGAATATAACCAAATATTCTTACTTTAGAACGGTATACTTTGCACAACCATCCATATTACTTATTCTCGATGCTCACAAAAAAATCAATCGCTTTTCTAGTACTCGCAACCGTTACGATCTTCGTGGCAGTACAAGGCTACCGTGTGTGGATGCTAAACAGCATAAAATTCATCAGCTTTGATAGCCGTTTGAAAGAAATTTCCGGTATTGAGTATGATAAAAGACAGCGTCTATGGGCGATTAATGATGGAGGTGATGCGCCACGTTTATATCAGCTTAATGATAAAGGCGACATCGTCCGCAGCATCGAAATTACCAATGCCAAAAATTCTGACTGGGAGGATATGACCCAAGACTATTTTGGGCATTTTTTTATTGGCGACTTTGGTAACAATGATAACGATCGTGAATGGCTAACCATCTATAAAATTGAAAACCCAATCGATATCAAGGGCGACACCACCACGGCTGAAATCATCAAATTTACTTACCCTAAATTTAAAGCTGTGGAAGGTGAAAAACCACGTAAGAACGTACATTATGATGTTGAAGCGTTCATTTACTACAAACGCAGCCTGTATCTGTTTACCAAAAATAGAACGAGCCCTTTCGATGGAAAAACTCGCCTGTATCGCGTTGGCGACTATGCAGCCAATTTTGACGCGGAGTACGTTAATGAATTTTCGACCTGCACCATTATCAAAGAATTGTGCTGGGTTACATCAGCAGCATTAAGTCCGGACCGAACCAAACTTGTTCTACTAGACTCAGAACGCCTATGGTTATTTGAAAACTGGAAAGGAGACGACTTTTTTTCAGGAGACGCTTATCAAATTGATTTGGGCATTGTTACGCAAAAAGAAGCCGTAACGTTCGCCGCTGATAACAACACGATAATTTTCACCGATGAAGTATTTAACGGCATTGGTGGCAACGGTTACAGTATACAGCTCGATAAAGCGGAGAAAATTCCAGTCCGAAAACAGGTAAAAAGAGCCGTCAAAGCCAAACCAAATAAGAGCGAACCGTAACAACACCCAGACAAAGATAAACTATGCTCGAAAAACGCTTTATTGCCTGCTATTTGACTAGCACAAAATCGTTTTCTTTCTGTGATACTTTCGGGACGTTTACCTATCAAGATTGTTAACACTTAAACAACAATCTCTCTATAGGAACGAACATGAAACGTATTAATATTTTATCTGCCGCAACGTTGTTGGCATTAACAAGTCAACAGAGTTTAGCTGCAGACATCACAGTCGAAGTTCAAAATTTAACACACGGTCTATATTTCACCCCTATTGCAGCGGTTGCCCATACTGCAGATGTAAGCTTATTTGAAGTAGGCGAAACGGCTAGCACCGAGTTACAGATGATGGCCGAAGGCGGCAGCATCGATGGCATTACTACCATAGCTAGTGCAGCCAGTGCCGATATAATTTCAAATCCTGCCGGCGGTTTACTGGCACCCACGATGAAAGCATCAGCTGATTTAATGACGGCTGATGGCAACGTTATGTTGTCAGTTGTGGCCATGGTTTTACCCTCTAACGATGGTTTTGTCGGTCTAGATAACTGGGAAATTCCTACCGAGGCCGGTACGTACACCGTTTATTTAAATGCTTACGATGCTGGCACAGAAGCAAACGATGAGCTTCGCGGTAGTGGCACACCGGGCATGCCAGGTATGCCTGTTCCTCCTCCACTAGAGCCATTGTTAGGTACAGGTGGCAGTGGTGTTGCAGGTGCTGATACCAATGCAACAGTGCATATTCACCGCGGTAATATAGGTGATGACTCACTCACTGATGGTAAAAGTGATGTCGATAATACCGTACATCGTTGGTTGAACCCCGTTGCCAAAGTAACAGTAACCGTCAGATAAGGAGACTGTGATGAAGAGCATTAAAAATTATCAAAAAGCGTTACTTATAGCGCTTCCACTGGCATTAAGCGCCTGTGATGACGATGACACCAGAGAAGTTATTGTTGAGGTCGAAGTACCCGCACCAGAAGTGGTACCTGTTGATGTGAGCTATGAAGTCACAGTGACAAATCTAACCAATGGTCAACCCGTGTCTCCCCCTGCTGTTGTACTTCACACCGAAGGCACACTTTGGGCGTTAGGAGATGTGGCAACCGTCGCGTTAGAGCGTATTGCTGAAGTCGGTGACTCTGCAGAATTCTTAACCTTAGGCACCGTTAGTGCTGGTGGCGAAACAGGGATCAATCCAGGTGAGCAGCTAACCATCAGCGTTACTATTCAAGACATCACCAATGCCAAAATGACCATAGCCGCGATGTTAGGTAACACCAATGATACGTTTAGTGGCTTAAGTGCTTGGGATTTATCTCAACTGGAAGTAGGTGACAGCTGGACAACCAACAGCCCTGCCTATGACGCGGGTACCGAAAAAAATACTGAAACAGCAGAAACCGTGCCCGGACCTGCAGGTAATGGTGAAGGTTTTAACCCAACACGTGACGACACGGGCTTTATTTCTATGCACCCGGGAGTCGTAAGCGCTGATGACGGTTTAACCAATTCAACACTCACCATCGAACATAAGTTTGATAATCCTGTGATACGTATACAAGTCACTCGGACCGAGTAATTTAGCCCGTATTATCGCGTACTGAATAATAAAAAATGGCACACGATTAATACACACGTAAATAAAAGCGCTGATCTTGTGAAAGATTAGCGCTTTTTCATCGCTCTATATGTTTTTAGAATTGTGGTGATACCAATGACTGATAAAATCCTCATCGTTGAAGACGATCTTGATATAGCAAATCTGATGCGTGTAAATTTACTAGAATTGGGGGTCGAAATTGATCACCAAGCAGACGGTAAAATCGCGCTGAGCCAAGCACTCGATAACGATTACGCGGTGATCCTTTTGGACGTCATGTTACCTAACATGAGCGGTTTGGACATTTGTCGCAAAATCCGTGACGAACGTCCCATGCAAATTATCATAATGCTAACGTCTAAAACCTCAGAGACCGATCGCGTATTAGGTTTAGAGTTGGGCGCTGATGACTATATGACCAAACCTTTTAGTGTACGAGAATTGCAAGCTAGAGTGCGTTCTCAGCTGCGAAAAGTGCACCTGTTACAAGAAGCACAGCTTCCATCAGAACAAGTTGATACAGCCTTGCTCTTGGGCTCCCTGCGAATAGATCAAAAGAATCACCAAGTATTCCTCGCTGATCAAGAACTGGTGTTAACCGCCACAGAATTTGAGTTACTGCACCATTTGGCTAGTCACCCCAGTCAAGTATTTAGCCGCAGTCAATTGTTGGAATCGGTATGGGGTTACCACCATAGCGGATATGAACATACGGTTAATTCGCACATTAATCGACTCCGAGCAAAAATAGAAACAGATGCAACCTCCCCTAAAATCGTCCAAACCGTTTGGGGTGTCGGTTATAAATTTAATCCTCAAGGAGTATCAACCTAATGCGGATCTGCTTCTATCAGCGTCTCGCCATTTCATTGGTTGCAGTGTTTATGCTGGTCATGATCGCCTGTTTTTATTCAACCAATGAATTACAAAAACTGACCCAACAAGAAGCAGCGCAGAAATTACATATCGGCTTGGCTGAACATCTTGTCAGAGATAATCCTTTGCTTAAGGAGGGCGTATACGATTACGCAGCCTTGGGCAATCTTTTTCACACCTTGATGATTTTAGGCCCAAGCTTCGAATTTTACTACCTAGACCCACAAGGTAAAATTCTCACTTACTCGGCCGAACCGGGTAAAGTAAAAGCAGAGTCTGTCAATATTGCCCCCATTAAAAGTTTGATTGGCGATAATCAAAACTTTCCTATCGAAGGCGACGATCCAAGACAGCTTGGCAGACAAAAAATATTTTCCGCCGCGCCTGTTTTTAACGACGATAAGTTACAGGGCTACTTGTATGTGATCATTGGCGGTGAGCGCTACGATTCAATATTAGCGAATCTTAAAAACAGTCAAAGTATGCGCGAAATAGCCCTATTTTTAGTCGTTGGATTGTTACTACTGTTAGCAGCCCTATTAGTTATATTTAAGTACTTTACGTCTCCCCTTCAGCGCTTAAGTGATGATATGGACAAAGTCCGTGAAGCTGATTTCCATCGAGAGCAGTTGCCGCGAGATTTAGCGGTTTGGAATAAAAATAGCTACAACGAAGTAGACCGCTTAGGGTGTGCATTCACTGATATGTTAACGCACATCAACAAGCAGTTTGATCAACTCAGTCAAATCGACAGTCAGCGCCGCACCTTACTCGCTGACCTATCCCATGATTTGCGCACGCCATTATCTAGCTTACAAGGATACATTGAAACACTGGCAATAAACGACGATACCTTGTCAGTAAAAGACCGTAAGCACTTTATCGATGTATCACTCAAAAACGCTAAAAACCTTAAACACCTTATTGATCAGATTTTTGAGTTAGCTTATTTAGAGGGCGGCCAAGTAACGCTGCACCAAGAACCATTTCCTTTGGGTGAGTTACTGCATGATGTTGCCGCCAAATTCGCCTTAGACGCCCAAGGGAAAAACATCCAAATTAGCGTTATTCCCAATGATTGTGAATATCACGTATTTGCTGATATTGGCAAATTAGAGCGGGTTCTCACCAACCTTATTGCTAATGCCATTCGTCATACACCAGAATTTGGCAAAATTGACTTAGCTGTGGCTATTCATGATGAAAAACTGCGCGTGGATATTCGAGATACCGGTGTGGGCATAAGCGCCAAAGAAATCGCCTATATTTTTGACGCTCGCTATCAAGCCAGTAACACTGAAACAGATGCGTGCAGTCATGCCGGCCTTGGCTTAGCAATATGCCGAAAACTAATGACATTACTCAATTCTGACCTAAAAGTAGAAAGCCAATTAGGCAAAGGGACGTGTTTTAGTTTTGAACTGACCTTAGTTAATAGCAATGCCCTTACCCATTAGGGTGAGGGATTAATTTGCTATATCATATTCCGCTTGTTTCGTTTTAGAGCGTTTTTATGCTGCATACCCTACTTATCGCCGGTGCATTAGTGTTAATCATCGAAGGCCTTGGCCCTATGTTATTCCCCAACAAATGGCGCAATTACCTACAACAAATGGTAGAACAGCCTGCAAATCAACTACGTAGCGTTGGTGGAGTGCTGGTCACTATCGGTTTAGTGAGTCTGTTTTTCTTACTTTAAAAATTAACCGAATTTAGTTATTCAGATGGCGCGTGAAATTTGATAGGATCCCCGCCTAATTTTCTGACACTTCTCTAATCCATGGCTAAAAATGTAGTGGTACTCGGAACCCAATGGGGTGACGAGGGTAAAGGTAAGGTTGTAGATCTTTTAACTGATAAAGCTACTTACGTAGTACGTTATCAAGGTGGACACAACGCAGGGCATACACTGGTAATTGACGGCGAGAAAACCGTTTTGCACCTCATACCTTCTGGTATTTTACGTGAAAACGTAACCTGTGTTATCGGCAACGGCGTCGTGCTGAGCCCTGAGGCATTGCTAAAAGAAACAGCAATGCTTGAGGAACGCGGCGTTCCGGTCAAAGAGCGCTTGCGTATCAGTGAGGCGTGTCCACTTATTCTTCCATTTCACGTTGAACTCGACTTGGCACGCGAAAAAGCCCGAGGCGATAAGCCAATCGGCACCACTGGTCGTGGTATCGGTCCTGCTTACGAAGACAAAGTCTCTCGTCGTGGCTTACGCGTTGGTGACTTATTCAACCCAACAGATTTCGCTATCAAGCTAAAAGAAGTACTTGAATATCATAACTTTATGCTGACCAACTATTATAAAGTTGAGCCGGTAAGCTATGAGAAAACACTTGATGATGCATTGGCTGTCGCTGATGTACTAAAAGCCATGGTAGTAGATGTCACTGACGTATTGGATCGCGCTCGTTTACGCGGCGATGCCATTATGTTTGAGGGCGCTCAAGGCACCTTGCTTGATATTGACCACGGTACTTATCCCTATGTGACCTCAAGTAACACCACTGTTGGTGGCGTTGCGACTGGTTCAGGTTTTGGTCCTCTTCACCTAGATTACGTTTTGGGTATTGTTAAGGCCTACACAACTCGCGTTGGCTCTGGCCCCTTCCCTACGGAATTAGATTGTGATGTCGGTCAGCATTTAGGTATAAAAGGCCACGAATTCGGCGCAACCACAGGCCGTAAACGCCGCACTGGTTGGTTCGATGCAGTGGCAATGAAACGTGCTGTGCAAATCAATTCGATTACAGGGTTTTGCTTAACAAAACTCGACGTACTCGATGGTTTAGAAACCTTAAGCATCTGCATTGGCTACAAGCATGCTGATGGCACGGTTAAAGATGTTCCTCCTATGGCAGCGGATGATTACGACCTAATCACCCCTGTTTACGAAGAAATGCCAGGTTGGAGTGAAAACTCATTCGGCGTAACTGAGTATGCAGATTTGCCACAAGCAGCGAAGAACTACGTTAAACGCCTAGAACAATTAACGGGCGTACCAATTGATATTATCTCTACCGGTCCTGATCGTAACGAAACTATCGTTTTACGTCATCCGTTTGAAGTGTAATACGCAATTGCTGTATTCTGAAAGCCGCTTTTAAGCGGCTTTTTTTATACCAGAAGGAGACCAACCATGTCAGTTATGCCGTTTCACCTAGCAATTCCGGTTACCAGTTTGAGCGCAAGTCGAGGATTTTATGCTGATTTACTTGGCTGTGAACAAGGCCGTTCATCTGAACAGTGGATAGATTGGAATTTCTTTGGTCATCAATTAGTCACGCATTTAGTGGCAGCGATGCCGAGCCGGCCTGCTCCAAACAACGTGGATGATAAAGCCGTTCCTGTGCCACATTTTGGCGTTGTACTGAAAATGCATGACTGGCAACGCTTAGCTAATCGCCTGCAAGCGGCAGAAATTGAGTTCGTGATTGCACCTTATGTGCGTTTTAAAGGCCAGCCTGGCGAGCAAGCCACTATGTTTTTACTAGACCCATGTGGTAACGCTTTAGAGTTTAAAGCCTTTAACGATATGGACCAGCTTTTTGCCAGCTAATCGTTTGTTTTAACTGGTTCTGCTATCGATTCAACGGTCAATTCAGCCATTGTTTCGGCGTAGTTGCTATGGTATCGACCTGGTTTGTGATTGACCGCTAAAATGATATTAGTGGTCACCATACCTAAAAGTGAGATAGCCAATAGTATTGGGCTCATAATAAATAGCGCACCTACGACAATCAAACTATCCACCACCAATTGAAACGTACCAGCACGGATCCCACGGCTACCCTGTAAATAGAACGCCAGTATTCCCAGTCCACCTAAACTCGACTTGTGCCTAAACAATATCAGCATGCCCATGCCAATCAACATGCCGCCAACTACTGCCCCAAAAATAGGCTGAATATTATTAAGTGAAATAAACTGGTCCATGTTCTCTACCAATAATGACACTAACGTAATCGTCACAAAGGTATTAATGGTGAAGCGCCAGCCTAGTTGCTTCAGAGCAAAATAATAAAACGGCAAGTTAATCAAAAAAAATAATAAGCCAAATTTTAGCGGTACAAACTGACTTAATAACAATGCGATACCGGCCGTGCCGCCGATGAGTAAACCCAATGTTTTGAATATCGCCAGCCCTAAGCTAACAAAAACCGTCCCGCTTAATATTGCTAATACGTCTTCATAAAATCGATGAGTAGAAGAATGCATGCCTTTTTTGCTCCTATATTAGCCAAATAAAAGTGATCGCTTACGAGCCTTAAATTGTGCATATTTTAAACAGTTCGAAATTTTCGAGGGGCGGGATTGTACAGTAATAATGCAAGCTTACCAGTGGAATTACGGGTTAAGTTAATGCGAAGTAAATACATGATATTTATTGTAAATTTACTTCAAGTTCAGCATAGATTACAACGTGATTTAGACATAAGTAAAAGGTGTAACGCCATACACCTATGGTGGTAAAAAATGTGTTTTATGGATGTACCTTTGAGCAAGATATAATTTTACTAACAAGCTCACTATTAAAATTTAATTGTTTCAATTTTGCACTATGCGTGAATGCTGCTTGGCGATATGCTAGTGACCCTTTTTTTTAAAGCCGTCGAAAGACTCAGGAGACCCAGTGTCGATTTGTGTGCCACAAGGAATTATTTCACTAGATAATATTTTACCCGATGAACCATTATTGATGATGGGTGCAGGCCCGGTACCTATCCCGGCCAAAGTTGCAGCGGCGAACGGCATAGTGATAAACCACCTTGGCGACACTATGGCGCAAATTATCGAACAAGTAAAAGTGATGTCTCGCTATGTTTTCCAAACTGAAAATGGTCTGATCCTCGGTGTAGCCGGACCAGGCTCTGCGGCTATGGAAATGGCAGTGGCAAACTTAGTGCGCCCAGGCGACAAAGTACTCAGTATCTGCAATGGTTTTTTTAGTAGTCGATTGGCAGAAATGGCTGACCGTTTACAAGCTGATGTCATAAAAGTGGTCGTAGATGAGCGACAAACCGCTAGCGCCGAGTTAATCGAGCAGCACATCATTCGGACCCAGCCAAACGTGATGACAATAGTGCAAGGGGAAACCTCGAACACGGTACATAATGCTGAATTGGCAGAAATTTGTAGAATCGCCAAGAAGCATGACTGCATGGTCATTGTCGATGCAGTTTGCACGTTAAGCACCATGGAATTGGCAATGGATGATTGGGGCATTGACGCGGTGATAACAGGTGGTCAAAAAGGCTTGTCGTGTATTCCTGGTGTATCTTTAGTGGGATTTTCTGAAAAAGCGTGGGCGTTTATTGAGTCTCGCACCGATCAACTTCGCCACTGGTGCCTAGATGCTAAACTGGCGTACCAGTTTTGGTATAAAAAGTCGTATCACTACACCGCTCCCGTTTCTGGCATATTAGCCATTCATGAAGCATTACGCTTAGTGTGCATCGAAACCCTGCCAATACGTTTCGCACGCCATCAAAGGTGCTCCAGGTCTTTACAAGCAGCGATTGAGGGTATGGGGTTGACGCTATATGTCCCACCGCACGCGCGTCTTAATTCAGTCGTCGGCATTCGCTTACCCGAAAACGTGATCGGCAAAGAGTTACTTAAAACCATGTCTAATCGCTATCGCGTCGAAATATCCGGCTCTTTTGGGCCCAATATTGTACGCATAGGTCAAATGGGCGAACAGTGCCGTACGCATAACTTGTTTAGAACCATTCACGCTTTAGGCTCTGCGTTTATCGACTTAGGTCACAAAGTAGATTTACCCACTGGTATGTCTGCGCTAGAAAGCACCCTCGATAATATGCGCTAGAAACTTGTCATAGGCATACAAAGCGATAAATCCGCGCTTTGTATGCCATTTAAATACGTATCTTTTTTTTCATCGTTTATGCTTAAATAACCAACAGGGATAGCCATTGCCTAGCTGTCATCGTGCTGTATTTCCCTTGGGTTACAACGGACTAATCAGAAATCACAGGAGAAGCGTATGTCTAAGCTCATACTTTCATTAGATGGCGGCGGTATTCGCGGTGCAGCCACTACCCAATTTTTAACGCACGTCGAAAAAGCCCTGCAAAGTACGCATCAAAAATCATTAAGAGATTGTGTCGACTTTTATGCCGGCACAAGCACAGGCAGCCTAATTGCTTTAGCGTTGGCCACGACCGACATGGATATTCAGGATATTAATAAACTGTATAGCTACCCCAACGCTAAAAAAATATTTATTGAGAACCGAGGTTTTCTAGAAATAGATGGCCTAAATGCTCCTAAATATGAGGCAAAAGGCAAAACCGCAATGCTTAAGAAGTACTTAGGCCAAGCCAAAATTAAAGATGTACCAGAGGGCAAGCATGTATTGGCAGTTGCTTATGGCATTGAACAACGTCGCCCTTACGTTATTAAATCAACCCGTAGCGAATTTCAGAATTTACTCTCGTATCAAGTCGCGGATGCGTCAAGTGCAGCGCCTACGCACTTCCCGACCCGAGATATGCTGCTTCCACCCGACAATGAGCAGGCATGGATGGTCGATGGCGGCGTAATAGCGAACAACCCTACCATGTGCGCAATTGCAGAAGCCTGTCGCTTATGGCCTGATAACAAAAGGCGCGTGCTGTCAGTCGGCACAGGCACGCGTACACGCAAAATCAATGGCCCAGACTCCCGTAACTGGGGGGCACTGCAATGGATGCTCAAAGGATGCATTATTGATGTACTAGCAGACGAAAAAGTAGTTGGTTATCAAGCAATTACCATTTCGCCACCGGGTAGCTATATTAGAGTAAACGCGGAAATGCGTGCCCAGCCAGGGTTCGATAAAGCACCGGATGATGCGCTAGACGATATTAGCCAAACCAATATTAAACGCCTTAAGGGCATGGGAGATTTTTGGTTTAAACAGTATGGTGATGCTGTAGTCGACTTGTTAAACGATAGTTACAGCGGCCCATCTCTCGATCGAATTAACCCAGAGACCGGCAAACCAATGCCTTATCAGCCGGGTTAACAATACATTATTCTGCCAACTGCGTGCGTAAACGTTGTAATTCTTGTTTGCGCTCTTCATCTACCTCAGGATATTGCATGTTTAATGACGCAAAGGTCTCGACTATTGCTTTAGCAATAATTAAACGAGCATTGCGCTTATCATCCGCGGGAATAACATACCAAGGCGCCTCTTTACTCGTGGTCTCACCAATACATTCCTCGTAGGCTTGCATATACTGGGGCCAAAACTGGCGTTCTTTAACATCCGCGTCAGTGAACTTCCAATTTTTATCAGGATTATCGATTCGGGCCAAAAATCGCTTACGCTGTTCATCTTTTGACAAATGCAGGAAAAACTTAATCACACGAGTACCGTTACGATGCAAATGCTGCTCTAAATCGTTGATAGAACGAAATCGCTCCTGCCAAATATGGTCTTTGTGTAAATCTTCATCTGGTATGCGTTGACTGTGCAGTATTTCTGGATGTACTCGCGAAATGAGCACTTCTTCATAATAAGAACGGTTAAAGATGCCAATGCGCCCGCGCTCCGGCAACACCTGGTTGGTGCGCCACAAAAAATCATGGTCAAGTTCGTTCTCACTTGGGTGTGTAAAGCTGTGGACTTGACAACCTTGAGGGTTAATACCCGACATTACATGACGAATCGAACTGTCTTTACCGGCTGCATCCATGGCTTGGAAAATAATAAGCACGGAATGCTCATTTGCGGCAAAGAGCATACGCTGTAAATCGCTCATTTTATTGATCTGCTTTTTCAGCTTCTTTTTATAGTGCTTTTTCGACGTATATAGGGGCGTAACGTCTGTTGGGCGTTGACTCAAATCGCAAGACTCACCGTGCGGGGCTTTAAAATCTGCTGGGTTAATTTTCATATTTTCCCTTCTTTTTTGTAACGAGAATAACATCCACTATAGCCGTAAACTGGTCTCGGAATATGTGCTGTGTCAATTCATTGCGCGAATGCAAACTGCATTCACGAATAATCTAGCATGTAATCCAGAGATGCTCCCATTGTTCAGCCTAGCAGTAGTGCTTATGAATAAACGTCACTAGCTCATCCTCATTAACCAAACTGAACCCTTGGTCTGTAAACTTTGTCAGGTCCTGCGCCTTTGGAAATGAAAAATATTGACCGCCGCTCTGTTTCCGCAGCGATAAACTTTCACCTAAGGCTAAGGTTGATACTGCCTCGCTCAGCACAGTGATGCCCTCAACATACAGTTGTAAAACATGCCATAAATAGGACTTGTCAGGTTCTACCTCAAGATGTGATTGGGCAACAATTCGGCCAGTGTCGATATTTGCATCATCAATGAAATGTAACGTAGTCCCGATTTTCTTCTCCGAATTTAACATCGCCCAAAATGTCGCCATAACACCACGATAATCAGGCAACAAACCCGAGTGTAAATTCAATACACCAAGGCGGGGTAAGCTCAATATGTCTTGCTTTAAAATACAGCCATAACGAATAGATAATATTAATTCGGGCTGTAAAGCACTTATTTTTGTTAGGCCTTGAGGGCTATTGATTGCATTGAGCTCTTCAACAGGTTGTACCAATATACGGTTCATTTGCGCAAAACTCATAAACCCTTTATGGCTGGGTAATTTTTCAAACAATGGTGACAGTAATTGGTTTAATAACGTTTGTTCAAAAAAGCTAAGGGTAACGAGTTCAGCAGGTTTACTGCTATTACCACCCACTTTTGCAGATAAAAATAAGCTGACACTGTGCTGTGACAAGTGCGGAAGTAGCAAATTCAGCGCGTAGTTACTGGCGAGATCTCGGTTGGCTAAGATAACGATGTTCATTCATATCACTTCTTTATTACTGCAATGACAATGAGTGAACCATTTATTCAATAGAAAGAAAATTGGCTTTAGCAGCAAATATGAAAAGAGATAAAAATCAAAAAGAAGGGGTCTAGAATACATTACCAACAACACGGAGCTGAGTGTAAAACCCAGAACCGCGCTGCTGTGATGACTAACGCGAACTTACGCTAAACCTTATAAAGATAAGTCACTGGTGATGATCGCATCTGAGTAGCTTTGATAAGCCGCTTCGAGCTGCTTCGCCACTGGATCAGGGAACGAGTGGAAATCGCCATTATTTAGCGCAGTAATAATCGCTTCTGAAACCACGGTTGCACCTGGTGCACCTTCAAAACCTGCTGAATCACCCATCTCGGTGCCAATTGGCCCTGGGTGTACGCTCAATACACGAATGCCCTTGTCAGCCCATTTGTCTTTCAAGCCTTGGGTAATCGAATATGATGCCGCTTTAGATGCGCAGTACGTAGCAATATCGCCGAAGGCTTTAATCGATGCGATAGAGTTCAATTGCACCAATACGCCTTTATTACGTTCTAATGTTTCAGCAAAAGCATTGGCTACGCGCATCAAACCAAACACATTCACATTGATTTGTTCCATCAAAGATTCTTCTGCGTTTTCAGCCAAGGGTGAAGTCACATGCATAATACCGGCGTTGTTAACCAAAATATCCACGTCGGTGGCTTGCTTAGCTAAACGTTGAATAGATGCTGTATCTGCAACATCAGCAGCTAATGTAACAACCTTGTCACCGTATTGCGCTTCGATTTCTTTGGTTGATTCAGGGTTGCGTACCGCTAAATAAACCTTCGTCGCGCCATTTTCGATTAGTGAATCTACTATTGCTTTACCAATACCACGATTGGCGCCTGTGACTAGTGCTACTTTGTCTTTTATTGCGTCGCTCATTATTTTGCTCCTATTAAGGTTTAAAGTATTTTAAGTTGTACCGATCGGTAACGTTGATTAATCTTATACCGATCGGTAACATACGTCAAATACATTTCTAAATTGATTTTTACGAGGTTCATAGCGATGAGTGGTAAACGTACTTTTGATGATGAAAAAGCACTTGAGTCGGCTATGGGCGTGTTCTGGAAAAAGGGCTACGCGGGTGCATCGCTAGCGGCGCTAACCCAAAGCATGGGGATCAACAAACCCAGTATGTACCGCACTTTTGGCAACAAAGAAGCGTTGTTTATTAAGGCGACCCAAAGGTATATCGAGAAAAATGCCCAACCGCATTTTGTGCATTTACAGCAAGAAGGCATTCCATTAGCACAGCGTATTAAAAATTACATGACATCAGTAGTAAGCGAGCAGTGCACCGCTGAAGATCCTAAAGGATGTTTCATATTTTTATGCCAAGGGGAGATTGCCAGTGGCGATATGCCTGAGTTGCCGAGCAATTTACTGAATCAGGCGAGTCAAAAAATTCAGGACGCGTTAGTTGATATCTTCACTGATGACCCACAAGCGATTAAACTTGGGTTAAATACCCGCGCAGAGAGTATCGCATTATGTATCGCTACTACCCTCAGAGGTACAGCCTCTATGGCTCGAGCAGGTGTACCATTAAGTGAATTGAAAACGGTCATCGAGCACAGTCTTCGTGGTATAGGCTTATCTTAGTAACGGTCAAAATGGCTATCATTTTGACTTAATAGGCACGCTTCCGTGCATTTTTACCAAGCGTGAATAAACACATCTTCGGTCTTTTCGTAGCAATCGATTCTCATTAGATGTCGATTGAATAAACCCTTTGCGTTAAAAGACAAACCAGCCTTTTAGTTTCACTCTTATCGTTTATCTCACTCTGACTTGTTACATTTCAAAACAGTTATCCCAAGGCTAGCGTTGTATAACTATTGAATTCTCAAGCATATCAGCAGATAGTAAATTGATTTGATTGAATATTAATCAAATGTTCAATATTCAATCTTGCCACTTTAAACCAGCGCATTATCAACTATCAGGAGAAACACCATGTCACATATTGACCCCAAGCAAATCCCCCAGCAAGCCTTTGATTGGTATGACGAATATGCCCATGGTGATATGGACAGACGTACCTTTATGTCACGCTTAGCATCTTTGTCGGTGGCAGGGTTAAGCATTGGCACCCTAAGCGGCGCACTGACGCCTAATTATGCGTTGGCTGAACAGGTGTCCTTTAATGATGAAGCCATAACCGCCAGCTACCAAAAATTCCCGTCGCCGGATGGTTACGGCGAAGGCCAAGGTTACCTAGTTTTGCCCAGCAATATATCAAAAGCCGTCCCTGCGGTTTTGGTGGTGCACGAAAACCGCGGCTTAAACCCTTATATAAAAGACGTGGCCCGCAGGTTAGCCAAACAAGGTTTTATCGCCTTTGCCCCCGATGCTTTATTTCCCCTTGGTGGATATCCTGGTAATGATGAGAAAGGCAAAGAAATGCAGCGTAGTATGGATCGCCAAAAGATAGAAAATGACTTTATCGCTGCTGCCAATTTTATTAAGCAGCACGAAAAAACAACTGATAAATTAGGTGTGGTCGGTTTTTGTTTTGGGGGTTACATCAGTAACTTTTTAGCCGCTAAAATACCCGACGTAATTAATGCAGCGGTGCCGTTTTATGGTACTCCCGCCGCCGAAAACTTAGTGAGTCAGGTCAAAGGACCACTATTGCTTAATTTCGCTGAAAACGACAGCCGAGTAAATGCAAGTTGGCCAGCATACGAAAGCACATTAAAAGCCAATGGCGTGGACTACGAAGCGCATATTTATCCCGGCACCCAACATGGTTTTCATAACGACTCCACCAGCCGCTATGACCCAAAGGCAGCGGAGTTAGCATGGTCTCGCACCGTCGCTTTCTTTAAGGCTAATCTGCTTAACAGCTAAATAAAAAGGGCTGGACATGTAAAACTGTTCAGCCCTTTAAACACCTGGAGCTAACCTAATTAGCGGCTACAGAAACCATTTCCGTTGCCTGCTGATGCGATAGTGCCATTTAGCTGCTGTGTCATGTTTTCTACTCGATAATTGATGAACGATGTTAATCCGTAAAAGCGCCCCACTGTGGTGGTTTGATTTTGCTCATATTCAGAAAATGAGTAAAAAGCGCTCGGATCATTAGCCACATGTTCACCAATCAGTGTATTTATATCTGCTACTCGCTCAGCAAATGCACTGCTAGAGAGTGGTCCATCAATGAGTTGATTTAAGTAAGCATGGTACGTATCTAGGTTATCACTGCTGGCTAATGCAAGCGCCACTAGGGGTTTATCGGCAAGCGCTCCGTCAGTGGGCTCATCGATATACAATTCGCGAATATCAGCACTGTTACATCCTTGACTAAAGGAACCGAACGACTCGTTTAAATCCCAAGGCAACATAGTAAATACGTTATCTTGATCATAGATATAATAGTTATGGGCAAGCGAGCCGTGATAACTATCAAGGTTCGATAACGACACGCTAACCGATAAATAACGCAACACAGAATCTTGGTCAATCACACTTAACCCATCGCTGTATTCCATGTCATAAACGAAGTCCATAAATGCGCCGTTGTCTGAACTGTCTTCGTTAGTCTTTAATTCAACACCGCTGTAACTCGAAAAGTTGTCATCTATATATTGTAAATCGCTACCGGTGCCATCAGGTTTGTATAAATCGCCATTAGTATTACTGAAATGCTTAGCAAGAAACTGCTCATTGACAAACTCCACCAGCAAATACAGTCCTTTCAACTCGCCATTCACATAGACATTAACGTAGCTATGATCAGGCGCCGCCACGCCCATTTCGTCCATCAATTCGTAGGCTATATACTCGCGCATATAAGATGGGTCGTTGTACATATTATTGAGCACAAACTTTTTCATGCCCAATAGCTTCTGGCCGCTCACGTATTCATTCACATCTATATTAAAACTAAAGCGTTCGCTATTTGATTGGTAAACAGATTGCAGACTTGAATTACCCTTAGTGCGTATCGCTACTTCATCCAGCGTTACGCCTTTATAAGTCACCGATGTAAGGTGATATTCTTCATCTAAGGCATTATCAAGTAAGTCTTGCCATTGGTCTTCGTCGATTTCAAAATAAATAGATTCCACTATATCTTTGGCATAGATATCAGGCAGTTGATTGGCCGTCCCTTGCGTGACAGCCAACGTGTTGATTGCCCAGCTTCCGTCGGTTGTTAGCCCATAACTGTATCCTTGGGATACATCACTTTCCTGCCACTCTAGGTAATCGACTGTGTCATCATTCTTGATTAAGCTTAGTACGTCCTCTTTGCCTAGCTTAAAGGGCACATAGTCACTGCCAGGGTCTTCGTCGGTGGCATAGATGACCATATATCCACCCGCTTCAAGGGTAACCTCAGGCAAGGTGACAGGGTCGATATCATCACTGCTATCAAGCACCTGATAATCACTCAGTAGGATAGCGCTGGCACTGTTGTTATATAGCTCAAACCAATCATTGCCGTCATCTTCGGCCGAGGCCACGACTTCGTTGATGACCAATGGACCATGACTGGCTGAACTGTTGGCTGCCACAGGCGTAGGCGCGAGGGTAGCCGTTGCATCGCTGCCATCTGGATATCGACCATAACTAAACCCGATTAGCGCCTCGCCGCTACCCCAGCTAAGTTGGTCAATTAAATCTGTATCAAGAAACAAGCTGACTTCATCAGATGAGCCGAGTTTAAAGCCAACCGTAGCAAAATCGTCTAGTTCATCGGTAGTGGCATACACTCGGTAGAATTCCCCCGCGGCAATAGTTACATCAGGCAATGAGAATAACTCCCCCCCTTCGTCACTAATGGAATAATCCCCTAAGAAAACAGCGTCGTCGCCTGAGGCGTAAAACTCAATCCAGTCGTATCCGTCATCAGCGTCTTTAGCAACAACTTCATTAATACGAAGCTGGGCATCGTTGTTAATAATGGTATCCGTTACCACGACATCTTCAGTCAACTCTTCATTGGCCGTACCTTGAGTGGGTAACATGGTTTGCGCACTACCCGTGCCATCAACATACAGACCATAGCTATAACCTTCTTCGGCCTCACCGTCTTGCCAATCTAATTGGCTGATCAGCGTATCGCTCTCATACAGATAAACCGCGTCATCGCCGCCCAATTTAAAAGTCACATAGTATCCGTCATCAGGGGGCGTATCACTTTCATCGATGGCTTGAATAACTATAAATTCGCCAGCAGACAAGGCTATTTCCGGCAGGGCTTGAAGGGCGTGATCGGCACTATCATCTACCAGCGAGTAAATAGACAGGTCGGCAATATCTGTATTCGCGTAGAGCTCAATCCAATCATTGCCATCATCTGTTGCTGCAGCGACAATTTCATTCACAACCAATGCCAGCGACGTGCTCTCATCAGTGTCGCTATCATCAACAATAATCTCACTCTCGGTGCTATCAGAGGACGAATCAGAAGAACCACACGCGCTTAACGAGGCAGTTATCATTAAAACCACTAAAAGCTGATATATGCTGGATCGGGTCATGAAAATATCTCCGCAATCAAAATTCTAAAATCAATTGGCTTAACCTAGCGGATAAGTTTGTAGTAACCGTGCAGTAAATAAGGAGATTTCGCGCAGATGACCTAACAGACGTTCGACCACGCAACGTATTAAGTCGTGTATGAGGCACAGCTCAGATAAGATTTATCAAAAGTGAGACTATTAATGGCTCGCGGCAATGGTAAAAATGCCGCCGTATAGACAAGCCCGTAAGCGGTGGACCACACTAGCGTTCAGTCAGTCAATCAAGCTAGCATGGGGATCAGCTCTGTTAGGTGTAATTAACAGAGCATAGATACTTATTTGTGTGCTTTAAAATAGCTCGCTTGACGGATCAGTGCCCATCCAGCAAATACAAAGTTTATTCCGACCATCAAACCGAGTATCCAACTTGCACTCCCTGATATATCCGACAAGATCATGACCCCTAACGCCACAGATATTAGGCCGCTAAAAAGCATCCACAAAGAAGTCGATGTTGACCACAATTGCAATGCCAACACAATTTTGAACGTTCCTTCTATCAAAAATAAAATCGTCAGCAGCAACGTAATAGTGATTGCCCCTTGCATGGGGTTAACTAATAACATCAAGGCAATGCAACAATAAAGCACGCCAATCCCGATCTCCCACCAAAAGCGACTGACGCCTTTGCTACGAAAAGCGTGCAAAATTTGCGTTACGCCCCCGAGCATGATTAACCAACCGAGCATTAATTCGATGGCAAGTGTTGCTGCTATAGGCAAAAGTAGGGCGATAAAACCCAGTACCACTAAGATAATACCTGTATTGCGTACAGCCTTAACGTGCAGTTGCATAAATTCATTAAATTTGATGTTCATTTGCTCTTTTTCCGCGCTCACAACATTTGCCTTCTTTTGTCAGGTAATAATCAAGCTCTCAAAATACCACGGTATTGAATGCTACATGGTGTAAAATGGTCAGTTTTTCAGGCTGCGCAATTCATCCTCGCGCACGGGTCATAGCGAACCGATAAATTATCCCGTCATTAGGCTTAAGTGCTTATCAACCACTCACCTCGTTTCTTATATGGAATCGCAAAAAACCCTTGTAATTATTTCTCAGAGCAAGAAAAAACGTGCCTCTGAGCGCGACATCCAATCGCAACATCCAAAAGTCTACAGGCCAAATTTCCCGCACTGATCCCCCCGCAGTGCTTGTTTTTACAGGTGTATTATTTACACCTGAGAAAAAAATAGAATGGGCATGACAACTGCTTAGGTAGCCAAAGGTATAGCACTTCATTCTATAGAGCGGGTCATATGAACAGAATACGTATTGCGTTGATTGGCGGCGGGCCCAGTGCGCTCACGATCGTTAGAAAATTATTGTGTGCACAGCCGCAAAATTTTGCTCTTGATATATTTGAGCGCAATGCGTCCCTAGGAAAAGGTATGCCCTACAGTGCCCAGGGCGCATCCCTTGAACACATCACTAATGTGTCATCCGATGAACTGTGTCCTTTTAGCGAAACGTTAGAAGCATGGCTGCGTAAGCAAAGTCATAAAATGCTCGCTAACTATGGTATCGATAAAACAACATTGCATGCTAAACATGTCGTTCCTAGGCTATTATTTGGTCTTTATTTAGAGCAACAATTTAGCGCTTTGCTCGATGAATGCGCCGAAAAAGGGTTGACCACTCATGTACATCTCAACAGTGAGGTGCTGGATATAACATCCGCCGAAAATGGCCATACCAGCGATGTGCAGCTAGCAAAGAAAAGTGTGAAAGGCTTTGATAAAGTGATTATTTGCACCGGACATGTATGGCCAAAACAGCAAGAAGGAAAGGTAGCAGGCTACTATGACTCACCTTACCCACCCGCAAAATTAAGCAGAAAATATAATCATCCGGTAGCCTTAAAAGGCAGTTCATTAACCGCCATTGATGCCATTCGTTCACTTAGCACAGCCAATGGACAATTTTACGATGATCAAGGGCAAGTGAGTTACCAGGTAGATAACGACGTGCCCAATTTTAAGATTGTTATGCACTCACTAAACGGTTTGTTACCCAATATTCGCTTTCACTTAGATGACCCGTTAGTTTCAGACGATGGCATGCTGACGCAGCAACAGATAACACAGCACATGGCTGAAAATGATGGATTTTTGAGTCTCGATTTTATGTTTGAACATAATTTCAAATCAGTATTGCAGCAAAAAGACCCACTCTTTTATGAAAAAATCGTCGATAAGAACCTTGAAAGCTTCGCGCAATGGATGCTTGAATCACGGAAAGCCTTCGAGCCCTTTACGTTATTTAAAATAGAGTATTTGCAGGCCGAGCAGTCGATTAAAAACGAAAAAACCTTACAATGGAAAGAAGTACTGGCGCTGCTCAGTTTCACCCTTAATCACCCAGCAAAATATTTGTCTGCCGAGGATATGACCCGCTTACATAGTGTGTTGCTGCCCTTAATTGGTCTTATGATAGCGAACGTGCCCCAATCGTCTGCAGAGCAACTTTTGGCTCTACATCATTGTGGTGTACTTGAGGTTATTCCCGTTGATCGTGACAGTTATTTGCAAGTCGAAGGGGATAACCAATTCGACTACCATTATCAAGATGAAAGCCATCAGCCAATAACACAAAGATATGCAACGTTTGTGGATTGTACAGGCCAGCAGCACCTGGAAAATGACGCGTTTCCGTTTAAGTCCATGTTTAGCGATGAGCCAATATTGCCCGCTAAAGTAAGATTTAAAGATAAAAAACAAGGGGAAGAGGCATCAGCAAAGGGTGATAAAGCTGTGAATTTAGGCAGTGATGGGCACTACTACCTTAGCCTGAAAGGATTGGCGATCAACGATTACTTTCAGCCAATATTGGCAGATGGCTCACCGAGCAATCGATATTTTGTCATGGCGGTGCCTTTTATCAGCGGTTTTAACCCTGATTATTCCGGCTTTGATTTTTGCGATCAGGTTTCGAGCATTATCGTGGATAAACTCTGTGAAAAAGCGCCACAATGACGCTAACTAGACTCGTCCTTGCTCACCAGTCGTATATCATTTAATGAAGCGATACGCATATGAGTTTGGTAGTAATATTTGCTGCTGCGCTTACCGTTAAAGCCAAACCAAATTTTGACTTGCGCCAGCTCACCTTTAACAAAAATTTGTTTGTTTAAAAAATACGTTTTGGGTGAGGTTTTGTGTTTCTGCTCAAATTCAGCAGCCAGCTTAGGCGGGATCACCACAGTGATATTTCTTGGGTCGCGGTAATCATACTCAGTATTTAAAAACACACGCCCTTTTATGTCTCCTGTAGCTTTTACTTTGAACACACCCACGGTCTCTAACGTTTTTGGATAAAGTGCAGCGGCTAAACCGCGATACGTCATGGTGTCGCTCTTATCGCTGGCTGCATCAACTTGCACAGGTTGAGTTACTGAAGAGTTACTGCCCTGAGTTGATGAAGTACTACTGCAACCTGCTATAAAAAGTACCAACAACACTGTCCATAATCGCATCTTTCTATCCCTCAACCGTTACCAATAAGCGTGAAAAATTAACCGTCAACTATATTAAAGTGTAAAGACCAGCGACTACAATGTTACTTGTTCGCTGTTTGAGCCTTTAGATTATCTTCTGTCGTGTCCAATTCATCTTCATCTTCATTTTCAAGGCCCATCTCGACGACTTCCTGGGTAGTACTTCGCATGTTCACAAACGGCTCATAATGCTCTCTGGCCACATCGTGGAAGCGAATACGGTATAACGTCCAGCAAGCCAAAATCGACAGTGCCACACCCGACACCATAAACAGGGCCATATGGGTATACCCCAACAAAAACGAAACAATAAGTGGCCCAAGAATACTGCCGACACTATTCATCATTAACACGCCACTACCTACCTCCATAATAGACAGATCAGTGTTGTCATTTGCATGAGCTAGGCACAAGGAATAAAGCGGAAAGCTCAAACCGCCTAACAAAAACATGGTCACATAAATCACTTCAGGCGTGCGGCTATCAAGCATAATGGCTGCAATACTGGTTAATACCGCAACAACGGCCAAACCGGTTATCACATAGCGCCTGTCTATACGGTCAGATAAACGGCCAACGGGCAATTGCAATGCTGTGCCGCCTAATATAGTCACCGCCATAAACACACCCACTTGCCCTGCACTCAACTGATTGGCATCTGCTATCACTGGCCCTAACGCCCAAAAACCACCGGTTACTAGCCCACCAAAAAACGCTCCCACCATAGCCACTTGCGATACAGCAAATAAACGTCTAAAGCTGAAGCTAACAGCTGGTATGGGCTGTGGAGCAGCTCGCCTAGTTAAGCCCACGGGTACAATACCCAATACCAGTAAAGCAGCCGCCAACATAAATAAACCAGCATAACCAAGATCAAAGCCAACCAATAACTGCCCCACGCAGATAGCTGAAAGCGAGATCACGGTATACACAGAAAGCACGCTACCTCGGTGCTCGATACTCGTCTTATCATTAAGCCAGCTTTCAATGACCATATAAATGCCCGCAATGCCCGCAATGCCCCAGCCAATGAGACAGCGCGCAAGTAGCCAAAGCACGAAATTATCAACCAAACCAATAAATAACAGTGAAGCCGTAAATAGCGCGACCAGCACGGTAAAGACCCTAATGTGACCAACCCGTGCCACAAGACGCGGAACCGTCAAGCAACCCAAGACAAATCCGAGGAAATAGCTTGAGCCAATATAACCTATTAGATCGGCCTCCCACCCTAAGCTAATAGCGTAAAGAGGCACAACGGTGAGCTGCAAGCCATGCCCCACAAGCAAAATGGCAGCAGAAAACAATAAGGAAAACATAGATTGTAATAAGGTCGGCATAGCGCGATCCAATTCGAAAATTTATCTTAAGCCACCGACAGTGACAGGTACAAACACGGGCTCAAGCAAGCTAAAGCAAAGTTGAGAGCGTTGAAATATTGAAGATCCACATAGTGGTGGTTTCGGCATATGAAGTCCAGAATGAATTTGAACTTAACCCAAGAACAATCAGTTAACACGTTGATTAATGCACAACATGAGTGAAGATAGACTGGACGGAGTGTGACGTGGCGGGCCCGGCAATGAAGTTGTTTTTTTAGACTAACTCTGGGAGGGTGAGTTGAACGGTTTACGTTAAGAAATCAGCCTCACATGATGGGCGTCGTTGGGTGAACAAAAGTCGTTGGGGTTATGTGTTTTAACGCCGCTAAGCTTTATAGTGACATCCATAATAAAAATGGTCAATTTTCAGGGCTGAACTAGACTTTTTAGGTCTCTCATTTTTTGTCAGGTAAGCGGTTATGCCTCAGCCTCGGAAAAGCCAAATTAGTTTAATTGATACGCCTTACTATCACTGCGTTTCCCGGTGTGTTCGCCGCTCTTTCTTGTGTGGGATTGATAAGTATTCCGGCCAGAGTTACGAG
>TARA_R110001632_G_scaffold45520_3_pt1 | contig 23623 bp, 19 predicted proteins | sample TARA_R110001632 | Tara Oceans TARA_R110001632 (sample SAMEA4398266) | marine metagenome | biome: Polar Biome; feature: [SRF] surface water layer (ENVO:00010504); material: water (ENVO:00002006), including particulate matter (ENVO:01000060) such as... | depth 5 m
GTGTATTCTTAGAAATGAGAATGACCCATCAACAAAGTTGTTTAACAAATACGATGTTGATTATGATCAGGCTAAAGCGATGTATAAAGAATTGCATGTAGAAAACACAGATGAAGACTTACCGATGAATCCAATCGCAGAAACACCTTCTGAAGATGATGAATTTGCTTCTGAAAAATCGAACCCTTACGATCAAACTCAAAAAGGAAAAGCTCCTAAAAAATCTAAAACACCTGTCTTAGATAATTTTGGTAGAGATTTAACCTTTCTAGCAGAAACAGGAAAATTAGATCCTGTTGTTGGTAGACATAAAGAAATAGAACGCGTTTCTCAAATTTTAAGTAGACGTAAGAAGAACAATCCAATGTTAATTGGTGAACCTGGTGTTGGTAAATCTGCCATTGCAGAAGGTTTGGCTTTAAGAATTGTAGAGCGTAAAGTATCTAGAATTTTATTTGACAAAAGGTTGGTTTCTTTAGATTTGGCAAGCTTAGTTGCTGGAACAAAATACAGAGGTCAGTTTGAAGAGCGAATGAAAGCATTGATGAATGAGCTAGAAAAGAATGATGATATCATTTTATTCATAGATGAAATTCATACCATTGTAGGTGCCGGTGGCGCTACAGGTTCTTTAGACGCTTCTAACATGTTAAAACCAGCATTGGCTAGAGGAGAAATTCAATGTATTGGTGCTACAACTTTAGACGAATACAGAACAAATATTGAAAAAGATGGCGCTTTAGAAAGACGTTTTCAAAAGATCATTGTAAATCCTACGAGCGTTGAAGAGACCATTCAGATTTTACATAACATCAAAGACAAATACGAATCACATCACCATGTTAATTATACAGACGAAGCTATCAATGCTTGTGTGAAGTTAACAAACAGATATATGACCGACCGGTATTTACCAGACAAAGCTATTGATGCTTTAGATGAAGCCGGGTCTAGAATACATATCACAAATATTGTAGTTCCTCAACAGGTTTTAGACTTAGAGAAACAATTAGAAGTAATTCGCGATCATAAAACAAAAGCTGTCAATGGTCAGAAATATGAAGAAGCAGCTAAATTACGTGACGATGAAAAGAATATAGAATCGGCTTTAAATTCTGCTCAACAGATGTGGGAAGATGATTCTAAGTTAAATCGTGAAGTAGTTACTGAAGACAATGTTGCAGAAGTTGTTTCTATGATGACAGGGATTCCTGTAAATAGAGTTGCAGAAGCAGAAAGTCATCGATTGGGTGAATTACCTCAAATGATTAAAGGAAAAGTTGTTGGACAAGACGAAGCTGTAACTAAAGTTGTTAAAGCCATCCAACGGAATAGAGTGGGATTAAAAGATCCTAACAAACCTATTGGTTCTTTTATTTTCTTAGGACAAACCGGTGTTGGTAAAACTCAATTAGCAAAAGTATTGGCTCGTGAGTTATTTGATTCTGATGATTCTTTAATTAGAATTGACATGAGTGAATACATGGAGAAATTTGCAATTTCTCGTTTAATCGGAGCACCTCCAGGATATGTTGGTTACGAAGAAGGTGGACAGTTAACTGAAAAGGTTCGTAGAAAACCATATTCTGTAATCTTATTGGATGAGATTGAAAAAGCGCATCCAGATGTATTTAATATGTTACTTCAAATTTTAGATGATGGACATATTACGGATAGTTTAGGAAGAAAAATTGATTTTAGAAATACCATTATTATCATGACCTCCAATATTGGAGCTCGTCAATTAAAAGATTTTGGTTCTGGAGTTGGTTTTGGAACAGCCGCGAAACAAGAACAATCTGAAGAATATGCAAAAGGAATTATTGAAGGTGCTTTAAAGAAATCTTTTGCTCCTGAATTCTTAAACAGAATAGATGATGTCATTGTATTTAATGCATTAGAAAGAAAAGATATTCATTCTATTATTGATATTGAACTAGACAAACTGTTGCATAGAATCTTAGATTTAGGCTATACTTTAAAGCTAAGCGACAAAGCAAAAGATTATATAGCAGACAAAGGCTTTGATAAAAAGTACGGAGCACGTCCTTTAAAAAGAGCAATACAGAAATATATTGAAGATGCTTTAGCCGAAGAAATAGTGAATTCTAAATTAACAGAAGGCGATACTATTACGATGGATTTGGATGAGAAGAAAAATGAAATCACCATAAAAATTAAGAAAGGCAAAAAAACAGAAGAGTCTAGAACAGAAGCCTCTTCCGAAGAATAGAAAAAAATCCCAAACAAATGTTTGGGATTTTTTATTTTATCTAGTTACACTCAGTACCTTTTAATTATTACTACCAAAAAATAAATTTACCCCTGCTCAATGAAAAAGCAAATTTCAGAATATCTACAAATCCTTATTGCCGTTATATTAGCCAGCATAGGATTAAAAGTTTTTTTACTACCCAACGGATTCTTAGATGGCGGAGTAACGGGCATTGCCATCTTACTTAGCAATTTATTTAACATCGATGTTTCATTGTTACTTGTAGTAATTAGTATCCCGTTTTTAGTGATTGCTTGGTTTACGGTTTCTAAAAAAATTGTTTTAAAATCTACCATTTCAATTATCGCTCTTGCCCTATTTATTTATTTTGAAAACTTCACTCCTATCACCAAAGACAAATTACTCATTGCCATTTTTGGCGGGTTATTTTTGGGAGCTGGAATAGGATTGGCTATTAAAAACGGATCTGTGTTAGATGGTTCTGAGATTTTAGGTATTTTTATCAACAATCGTTTTGGAATTAGTATTGGAAAAACCATTTTCCTTTTCAATGTCGTTTTGTTTGGCATTACCGCAATGGTGCTTTCTGTAGAAGTAGCGATGTATTCTATTCTTACCTATTTAATTACTGCCAAAATTATTGATTTAATGATTGAAGGTTTTGAAGATTATGTAGGACTCACCATTGTTTCTCAAAAATCTGAAGAAATTGAAAATGAACTGATGGGAAAAGTTGGTGTAGGAATGACAATTTACAAAGGTGTCAAAGGATTTGGAAGTAAAGGAAAACAAGAAGATGCTCATATTATTCACACTGTAATTAATAGAATTGATATTAGAAGAACCTACAGAGCAATAGATTCTGTAGACAAAGAAGCTTTTATTATAGAATTTGATGTCAATAATATTAAAGGTGGTGTTTTAAGAAAATATTTATCTAAACAAGAGACTAAAAAATTGCCTTCTAATATTTTAGAAAAGAAGACTTCTTAAGGCAAAACAACCTCTTAAGAAACAAGAGCTGCAACTAAAAAATAAAAAATCCTAAAACTAGCTTTTGGTTTTTTTTATTAGCTTTACAAAACTATCTCAATAAAAAATTCTATGAAATTAAAATTCCTAACCTTATCCCTCATCATTTTATGTACAGGCATTCTTAATGATGTAACCATTCAAGAAGACAAAACAAGTATCCTATGTAGTGGGAAATGGTATATAAGTTCTATGCAATCTGGCGAAAAGACAGTAGAGATCCCAGATGATAAAAGAGATAATATGTGGATGAATTTCTTTAAAGATGGAAAACACGAAGTAATGGCTAGCGGTAAAATAAAGAAAGGATCTTGGAAGTTTTCTAAAAACAAAGACTCGCTTGTTTTTAATACTCAAAGTGGTGAAATAAAATATATGAAACTAAGAGGCTTAAACAAAAAAGAGTTAAAGCTTACTTTCGTTGATGGTGGTGAAAAAATAAATATTTCTTTAGATCAAAATAAATAAATTTCAAAAAACCTACATCCAATGAAAAAAATTATCATTCTTAGCCTTATCTTATTTACGTGTTCTTATGCAGGAAAAGCTCAAGATAAAAAATATACTACTGATGACTTCTGCAAAGTAAAATGGTTTATCAAATCTGTTAATTTCAATGAGCAAGATATTAAATACACTGAGGCTCAAAAAGAAGACAACTGGATGATTTTCCACAAAGATGGAAAACATGAAGTAACAAATAATGGTAAAACCACTGAAGCTGCTACTTGGGAATATGATAAAAAAGAAAGCTTGTTTACTTTAAAAGACAACGGTGATGAGACAAAACAAAAGATTATCAAATTAACAGCAAGTGAATTAGTCTTGCAAGGTGATTTTGGAGGAAAAGTGTTGACTTTTTATTTAGAAAAATAAAAAACCACAAAAACATACACGTATAAATACCTGATTTTCAATAGTTCATTGATTCTCCTTTCATTTTCATATAACTTCGTTTTTTAATCAACGAACTAAATTAAAATGAAAAATCTCAAAAAAATCGGCCTTGTGTCTGTATTTGTAGCTGCGGCTAGCATTACAGCGTATAATTATAGTGGCGAAACTATAGAAGATCCTGTCGTTAAAAACCCAACATTTTTATTTTTATCAGACATCCATTTAGACTCATTTACAGATACTACAGATTATGAAGATGATACTGGAATGATTCTTTGGAACGCTTTCTTAACAAAAGCCGATGCTGTTATTAAGAAAAACGATCCAGACTTTATTATCTATACGGGAGATCTTCCTTCTCATATTGCATGTTGTTTTGCAATACCCGAAAGTGCGAGAATAGCCCACAATAAAAATATGGAAACAATTTTATCGGGCTTACGAGATTTAGCGACCAAACACAAAAAGACATTTCTATATCTTCCAGGAAACAATGATGGAATTGCAGGAGACTATGCTTCTTACGCCGATGAAAAAGATAGCATTCCTACAGATTTAGTTCCAGAAAAAAACAATCCTTATCCTGCGTTAAATATTAACAAAACAGGAACCATAGCTCCTGTAATGGTTTCTAATCCAGCGCCCAAATTAGGATATTACTCTGCAAGACCTATTGAGGGTTTGCGTGTTATTTCTTTAAACACAGTAATCCATTCTGCTAACTATTTTAATGCAGATGGTGGCTCACAATATGCCGATGCAAAACAGCAAATGACTTGGTTAGCCAACCAATTAAAAGAAGCGAAAAGTATAGGTGAAAAAGCCTACATAGCAATGCACATTCCTCCAGGGATAAACGCGTATGGATATAAAAATAATGGTTTGAATGCCACCAACTGGAAAAAATTACCCGCACCAAACGATTGGAACAATCAGTTTCTAAGCATTGTTGCTCAGTATTCTGCAACGATTACCGGAATTTTATACGGACATACACATATGGACGAATTGAGAAGATTGTATGATGCTTCTGGAAAAAACATTACAGAAATTGCCATTAGTTGCCCAGGGGTAACTCCTATACATGATAACAATCCTGGTTTTAAATTGGTTTCTTATGATGCCACTTCTAAAGAATTAATGGATTTTACCACCTACTACACCATCCCTTCTTCAAGTGTTTGGGGAGATGCTTCGTATTCTTTTAATACCAACTTTGGCTATGACAATAACAAAACCATGTACGAAAATTTAGTCGCTGATTCTTTGGATAGTATTAGCAAAAAAATGGATGTTATTTTTTGGGTAGATAGAGTTATCCCAAAAGATTTAGAGGCTAAAATAAAATATGATATCACCCCAGGAATTGAAGTAAAGATGGAACAATAAAATATCTGTCATCTTTAGATAAAAGTCTTCAAGCAGCAATGTTTGAAGACTTTTTCTTAACTTTATAAAAAGAAAACACTATGAAATATTTGTACGCATTCGTATTAATGCTATTCTTTTTCAATCAGTCATCTTACAGTCAGAGTAAAACTAAAAAAAGGATAACTCCTGGTGGAAAAGCTATTTACATCAATGGATTTAGTGATTATAAAATTGAACCTTTCTTATCTATAATTAAAAAAGATTCTATTAGATATCATGAACTTAGATTTAACAATACTAATTCTGCTATGTATACTGGTAAGTTTATGTATGACACTTTTGGAGAATGGGATAAATTTACGCTAAATAAGCAGCCATACCCATTTGTTATTTGGGAAAATAAAAAGTTATTTAATGACGACCCAGAATTATATACAGTAGTTACTATTGGTTATGAAGGAAATAATAGTATATATACTTCTGTTCTAGTTTTTGACTCAAAAAACCGTGACTGCTTATCGGATACATCAAAAAGTAAAACTAAATTAATACAGTATTTTTCTGAAGGTATTTGGAATCTTACTGGTAGAGATAAATATTATAAGCTTTGGCATAAAGAAATGAAAAAAATAAGAAACAGCAAGCTTAAAACAAACTAGGTATTTATACCTGTTTTTAAATGGAGACTCTCAATTCTCTTGACTTTGAAAAATTTTTCCGCTAAATTCGTTATCGTCTGATAAAATGAATTGAAACTCATCATATCAGACGTTGGCAACAAGCGTGAAAAACATACGAATGAAAAACAAAATCTTGATTTTATTTATATTAATTGGAATTAAAGCCTTTGCCCAAAAAGTAGAAAGTGAAAAATTCGAATTAGTAATTGACAAGAACATTAAAGGCAAAGTTGAATCAAAAATTAAAAAATCTGAAAACGCTCGTAACTTTGGAGGAATATTGATTTACGAAACACCAACGATTGTTGATTTCTATGTGAATGACAGCCTTACTTTATCTACAAAAGGAAACGAAACAGGTTTGTTTAAATCATTCTATTATAAAATGAATGATACAATTTCCATAGATGGAGCATTCGGACTATTTGGAGGTTTTGGCTTTTCTATAAAATTAATAGATAAAAAACCTTTGGTTTATACTTTAATGGCAGCTGACGAAATTCCAATTTATTCTTTGACTAAATCTGACAGTCTTAAATTAAGAATTGAAGTTCCTTGTAAAAATGTAAAACTAATTCTTTCAAAGTTTCCAAAATTAAAATCTGATAAAGTGATTTATGGATATTTGGAATTTGAGAGTTCGAAATTTTATCAAGGCAAACCGACTTTTGGACGTGAAGAAACAGAAGAAAGAACTAAACTAAAAATGAATATGAAAGTTTATTTCAAATCAAAATTTCTTGACATAGAAAAGATGAACTGAATAAAGCCAGTAGCCAACACCGTATAAAATTAATTGCTAAATTTAAAATACAAATGAACAATTTAGTTACGCTTTCAATCGGTTGATTTTCTTACGAAAATCCTCACTCACGAAACCGCAACTAATCTTATACAAACACGATAACGAAACCTCTAAAACAACTCCTTAGAATCTACTTCTAAAGAATCAATAAAACCAGAAGCATTCATAATGTCATGATGCATTACTCTATCTTCCTCAACAATACAAACTTCTTCTCTAAAAGAATTGACAAACGATTCTAAAAACGGAGAACTCTTTGCTTTTCCAAAAGACAAACCTTGCGAGGCAGTAAATAATTCTATGGCCAAGACAGTTTGAATATTGTCCACCACTTTTTTACATTTCGTGGCTCCGTTGGCACCCATGCTTACATGATCTTCTTGTCCGTTGCTAGACTCTATAGAATCTACACTAGCAGGCGTGGCATATTGTTTATTCTGACTTACAATACTTGCGGCGGTATATTGCGGAATCATAAATCCGCTATTTAACCCAGGATTAGACACCAAAAATGGTGGCAAATGTCTGTGCCCAGACACCAATTGATAAGTTCTACGTTCAGAAATGTTTCCTAATTCAGACATGGCAATGGCTAAAAAATCTAGCGTTAGTGCCAAAGGTTGTCCGTGGAAATTTCCTCCAGAAATAATTTCATCTTCGTCTACAAATATGTTTGGATTGTCCGTCACCGAATTGATTTCCGTTAAGAATGTTTTTGTCACAAATTTAATGGTGTCTTTTGTAGCTCCATGTACTTGTGGCATACAACGAAACGAATACGGGTCTTGCACATGTTGTTTCTCTTGTGCAATGAGCGCACTATCTTCTAAAAATTCTCTAATTCTTTCGGCTGTTTTTAACTGACCGTTATGCGGACGTACTAGATGAACCAACTCGTTAAAAGGCTCTATTCGTCCGTCAAAAGCTTCCAAAGAAATGCTACCAATTAAATCTGATAAATACGAAAGTTTATGTGCTTTTAAAAGATTGTAAATTCCGTAAGCAGTCATAAACTGCGTACCGTTTAACAAAGCCAATCCTTCTTTAGATTGTAGGTTTATTTTCTCCCAACCAAATTTTTCTGAAATGGCTGCACCAGAAAGTTTCTCTCCTTCATAGTACACTTCACCCATTCCAATTAATGGTAAGGCCATATGAGCCAAGGGAGATAAATCTCCTGAAGCGCCTAAAGAACCTTGCTCGTATATAACGGGAGTAATATCGTTGTTATAAAAATCAATCAATCTATTTACAGTAGATAGCTGAACGCCAGAATGCCCATAACTTAGCGATTGAATTTTAAATAGCAACATCAACTTTACAATAGATGCAGGAACTTCATCTCCAGTACCACATGCATGACTCATGACTAAGTTCTCTTGTAACTTCTGAAGGTTTTCACCCTTGATTTTTACATTATACAAAGCGCCAAAACCTGTGTTAATACCGTAGATTGGTTTAGAAACAGATTTCATCTTTTCATCTAAATACGCTCTACATTTTTGAATACGAACAACAGCGTTTTTAGAAAGTACTAGCTGTTTGTTGCTTGTTAAAACATCATATATAACAGATAGGTCTAAAGGATTAGAATCTATAGTGTGTACTAATTTCATAAAGATTGATTGTTGTGTAAAAGTGAACATTCAATGTTGATTATGCAACAAAATTTAACAATTTTTCTATTCAAATAGTTTTTATCTTTGACAAAATTAAAATTTTTAAATTAATGAGGAAATTAGGAATATTGATCGTGATGATTGCTGCATTGAGTTCTTGTGAACCAGAACATCCTAAAGAGTATTTAACTTTTGCTGGTCAAATAGAAAATTTAAAAGATTCTGAATTAAATATTTCTGGCGCTGGTGTAAGAAAGAGAATTATAGTACAAGAAGATGGGAGCTTTATAGACACCTTAAGAGTTGAAAAAGGGGCATTATACACGATATCTTCAAGTAGCAGCGGAAGAGGCATTGTTTATTTAAAAAACGGATATAATTTATATGTAACTGGAGATGGTACTAATTTTTTTAAAAGTTTTAAGTATAAAGGAAATGATGAAGGTGCAGACAGTAACAATTCAATAGTAAATAAATATATTTTGGGACAAAGAGCAGGAAATTCTAAAGGATTCATGATTTTAGAAAAAGAAGAGTTCCTAAACAAAGTCGCGTATTATAAAAATGGAATGGATAGTATTTCTTCTTCATATCGCAATATTAATAAAGAAATGTTAGCGGCATCTGATGAACAAAACAATTCTTTCTTTAAAAACATGACAGATAATTATGACAGGGTTCATGGTGCCATGGTGCAACAAAAGATCGCTGAAGAAAAATTACAAAAAGGAAAAACTGCTCCAGAATTTTCTAACTATGAAAATTATAAAGGAGGGACTAAATCTTTGAAAGATTACAGAGGAAAGTACGTTTATATAGATGTTTGGGCTACTTGGTGTAGACCTTGCCTCGCGCAAATTCCATATTTAAAAAAGTTAGAGAAAGAGTATAGAAATAAGAACATAGAGTTTTTAAGTATCTCTACTGATGAAGACAGACGTTCTGGTGGAAGTTGGGATAAAGCACATGATAAATGGGCGAAAATGGTAAAAGACAAAAATCTAAGTGGAGTTCAATTATGGGCTGGTAAAGATAATATTCGTTTTTCTCAAGAATATATTATAAGTGGTATTCCACGTTTTATCTTAATTGATCCACAAGGAAACTTAGTAGAAAGTAATGCGATGCGACCAACAAATCCTAGCATAAGACAAGTTTTTGATGCATTACCAGGAATCTAAAAAAGGCTGAATAAATTTTATACTACTAAAAAAGGCGAGATACATATCTCGCCTTTTTTTATACATTTATAACGCTGTTGGTTATTATTCTTTATAAACTCCCATTTCAGCATATTTTGCCATTCTTGTTGAGACAATCTCTTTATCAGAAAAGTCTTTTAATTCTTCAAATGATTCTAAAATAGTATTTTTTACAGCTTCAAAAGCTCCTTCTCTATTAGAGTGTGCTCCACCAATTGGTTCTTTAATAATACCATCAATTAGCTTCATCCTCTTCATATCATCACCTGTTAATTTCAAGGCTGCTGCTGCTTGTTCTTTAAACTCCCAACTTCTCCATAAAATAGACGAACAAGATTCTGGAGAGATCACTGTATACCATGTGTTTTCCATCATATATACTTTGTTCCCTACTCCTATTCCTAATGCTCCACCTGAAGCTCCTTCACCAATTACAATGGTAATTATTGGAGTTTTTAAACGAGTCATTTCTAAAATATTTCTTGCAATAGCTTCTCCCTGCCCTCTTTCTTCTGCTTCTAAACCCGGGTAAGCTCCTGGTGTATCTAATAAAGTAACAACTGGAATTCTAAATTTCTCAGCCATTTTCATTAAACGCAACGCTTTTCTATATCCTTCAGGATTTGCCATCCCAAAATTACGATACTGACGCGTTTTTGTATTGTATCCTTTTTGCTGACCAATGAACATAAAAGATTGATCTCCAATCTTTCCTAAACCACCAATCATTGCTTTATCATCTTTTACATTTCTATCTCCATGTAACTCCATAAAAGTGTCTCCACAAATTGCTTTTATGTAATCTAAAGTATAAGGTCTGTTTGGATGTCTTGACAATTGAACTCTTTGCCAAGGAGTTATGTTTTTATATAACTCTTTTGTAGTTTTCTCTAATTTCTTTTCAATTTTTTTGCAGGTTGCTGCAACATCAACATCGCTGTCTACACCTATCTCGTAACACTTTTCTAACTGCTCCTTTAATTCTTTAATAGGTAATTCAAAATCTAAATACTCCATAGTTAAGTAGTTTGTTTTCTATAAAATCGATCTATGAAAATCGAACATTTATTGCTACAAACTTACTACAAAAAAGGCATCATTTTACAATGATTTATTTTTTTTTGATTGTTTCAGCTTTCCTACTTTGTTTGCTATACTTTTCCTGTTTTTAAGAACACCATTTAGAAGCACTACGAATAAAACAATAAAGGCTCCAAAGTAAAATTCTGTGTTCATTTCTTCACTTTCTCCGAAAATAATTAATGCTAAAATAATAGCATAGACTGGTTCTAAATTTATGGTTAGCACTACCGTATATGGCGTCAAGTATTTCATTATATCAATGGAAACAATAAAAGCATAGGCAGTACAGATGCTACTTAAAATTAAAAGATAAATCCAATCTGTAGTTTGTAACATAAAAAAGCTTGCAGTGAAAGAGCCTTGAAACAATAAGAATATGGTTATAAAAACACTTCCAAACAGTAACTGATAAAAAGAAATGAGAGAGGCATCATTCTTTTTGACAAATAATCCATTTAGAACAGAAAACAAGGCTGATAAAAACGATGAAATTAGGGCATATATAATTCCTAAAGTATATTGAGATTCAAAGCTAAAAATAATGTAGAGCCCTACAACTACTAATAATCCTAAAAAAATTTCTATTGGTTTTATTCTTCTCTTAAAGAAAAGAGGTTCTATAAAAGAGGTGAAAAAAGCTCCCGTACTCATCATAACTAGTGCCACTGAAACATTAGAGACTTTAATGGCTTTGAAGAAAGTAATCCAGTGTAATGCAATGATGATTCCCGATAAAAAAAACTTGATTAAGGATTTATTATCTAGCTTAAATGATTTCTTTTTTATAATAAAATAGATGGCAATAAATATGGATGCTAGTAGCATTCTAAACCAAACTAACGGAATGGCATCAATGGAGATTAACTTTCCTAATATGGCTGTAAACCCCCAAATGAAAACAATAAAATGTAACTGTAGGTAATGTCTTATATTACTTTCTTGCATTTAAATAAAGATAAAGTGCTAGTAAACCAAAAACGATATTAGGAACCCAAACATAGAGCAAAGAATTAGCACCAGCAACTGCTCCTAAAACTTCTGCAACTTTAAGGAAAAAGACATAAATAAACATAATGGAAACTCCGATTCCTAAATTAACTCCAATACCTCCTCTTTTTTTCTTAAAAGCTAAGGCTACAGCAATAATTGTAAGGATATAGGAAGCAATAGGCAAACTAGTTCTTTTGTGGAATTCTACTAAATATGCATTTAAATTCTTGACACCTCTTTTTTTGGAAATTTCTATAAATTCTGATAATTCATTAGAAGGCATTTCTTGTGCTAATGCAGATTTATACATGAAATCTTTTGGAGTAAATGCAAACGTAGTATCTAAATTTATTCCTGTAAAAATACTATCTCGGTCTTTAAATATTTTTCTTAGTTTATAATTTCTTATTTTAAATGTAGAATCCTGTTTATTCCAACGAATATTGTCTGCTGTTAATTTCTGAACTAATTCAATTCCTCTAAAATTTTCAATAGCAAAATAACTTCCTTGTGATGATTTAAAATTATAGCTTCTAATATACATATAGGTACTATCGTTTAGTTGCAAGCTAAAATTATCAATAATATCATCTTTCCATCTCTGTTTTTTAAAAAATTCTTTTTCAAACTTTTTCCTTTCTTTACTACTATTAGGTACTACAAAATGATTCATAGCTAAAGCAACCATAGTAACTAAAGTTGCTCCAATCATATAAGGATACAAAAAGCGTGTAAAAGAAATTCTAGCATTGGTCATTGCTATAATTTCGGTATTATTAGAAAGCTTAGACGTAAATAAAATAACCGCTATAAATAATGCCAGCGGCATAAATGTATTGGTATAATAGATAATGAAATTTTTATAGTATTCATCTATAATTTGACCAACACCTAAATCGGCATGAGCTAAAAATTTATCTACTCTTTGAGAGATATCAATAACTACCGCAATAGGAATTAAAATAAGTAAGGTAAACAAGAAGGTTACCAAATATCTTTTTAATATGTACCAGTCTAATTTTTTCACTACAATCTTTTATTCATCTGATTGACCATTTTATCTTTCCATACTGCAAAATCACCTGAAATAATATGTTTTCTTGCTTCTCTTGTTAACCAAAGGTAAAAACCTAAATTGTGTATAGATGCAATTTGTTTTCCTAATAATTCTTTAGACGCAAATAAGTGTCTTAGATAGGCTTTACTATACAAGGTATCTACAAAGGTAATGTCCATATCATCAATAGCAGAAAAATCATTTTCCCACTTTTTGTTTTTGATATTAATGCTACCATGTGCTGTAAACAACATGCCATTTCTAGCATTTCTTGTTGGCATTACACAGTCAAACATATCTACACCTAATGCAATGTTTTCTAAAATATTAATTGGAGTTCCAACACCCATTAAGTAACGAGGTTTATCTTCTGGAAGAATTTCACACACAATTTCTGTCATTGCATATAATTCTTCAGCAGGTTCTCCTACAGACAATCCTCCGATGGCATTTCCTTCTGCTCCTACTGACGCTATAAACTCAGCAGATTGTTTACGCAAGTCTTTATACGTACTTCCTTGTACAATTGGAAAAAACGTTTGATTATAATCGTATTTTAAAGGTGTCTTCTCTAAATGATTTACACATCTTTTTAACCAACGATGTGTCATATGCATCGATCTTTTTGCATAATTATAATCACAAGGGTATGGTGTACATTCATCAAAAGCCATGATAATATCTGCTCCAATACTACGCTGAACTTCCATCACACTTTCTGGCGTAAAGAAGTGCATAGAACCATCTATATGACTCTTGAACTTTACTCCTTCTTCATTGATTTTTCTTCTTCCAGATAATGAATACACTTGATATCCTCCACTGTCAGTTAAAATATTACGATCCCAATTCATAAACTTATGCAAACCACCGGCTTGTTCTAAAATTTTGATTTGAGGTCTTAAATATAAATGATAGGTATTTCCAAGAATAACATCTGGATTGATCTCATCTTTTAATTCTGATTGATGGACTCCTTTTACGGTACCAACTGTTCCTACAGGCATAAAAATTGGAGTTTCAATTACACCATGATCGGTTGTAATTTTTCCAGCTCTAGCCTTAGTCTTAGGGTCTTGTGATTTTAATTCAAATTTCACTCGTCAAATTTTCGTTGGTGGCAAAGATACACAAATAGAGAAATGACAGGTTGTAAAAGATTCTTAAGATTTTCTTTTATTTCTATTGAAATGAGTCCGCTTTCTACCGAACTCTTTTTTCTTGTTTTGATCTTTTGAAGCTTCTTCTGTTTTTGAAGATGATGAGATTAATTCATGAATCGTATCTATTTCTTTATGAGTGAGTTCCCTCCAATCGCCATAGGCTAATCCGGCTAAACTAACATTCATAATTCTAGTACGTTTCAGCTTGGTCACCTCATAATCTAGATATTCACACATTCTTCTAATCTGCCTATTTAATCCTTGCGTGAGGATGATTTTAAAAACATAAGTACTTAACTTTTCAATAGTGCATTTTTGTGTAACCGTTCCTAAAATAGGAATTCCATTTCCCATTTTTTCAAGAAAGTCATCGGTAATGATCGTATCAACAGTCACCAGATATTCTTTTTGGTGATTATTTCCTGCACGCAATATCTTATTGACAATATCTCCATCATTCGTTAAGAAAATTAATCCTTCGGATGGTTTATCTAACCGTCCGATTGGAAACAACCGCTGTGGATGATTGATATGTTTTACTATATTTTTTTTCTCTTTAGAATCTGTGGTAGAAACAATTCCAACTGGTTTGTTTAAAGCAATATAAAGTGTTTTAGGTTTTGCTTTTAATGGTCTTCCATCAACTTTTACTTCATCTCCTTCAAAAACACGATTCCCTAACTGTGTTGTATTTCCATTTATGGTCACTCTTCCTTCTATAATCAATTTCTCTGCATCACGACGAGAACAGATTCCTGTAGAACTGATGAATTTATTAAGGTTGGTAGATTCTTGATTGTTTGACAAATCGTTATAAAATTATGGTTCTAAAAGTAAGATTTATTCTTGGAGAAAATACTCTTTTTGTTGGCGGAAGTCTATGCAACCAATTTTTCTGTGTTGTTCCTTTCATTAATAGCAAACTTCCGTTTTCTAATATGACATCTATCCGCTGTTTGGTTTCTTTATGCTTAAAAGAAAATTTACGTTCGGCTCCTAATGTTACCGATGCAATGGTTCCATTGTCTAACAGTGTTTTCTCTCCATCACTATGCCAAGCCATTCCCTCTTCTCCATTATGATATAAATTAAGCAAACATGAGTTATAGGTGGTTTCAGAGATTTCTTCAATCTTTTGTTTGAGTTGTAATAATTCTGGTGTCCAAATATGTGCATGTTTCGTTACTCCAGAGTATTTATAGTTGTATTCTTTATCTCCAAACCAAGCTACTTTTCTTTTGGTGATATAGTGTTTTCCAAAAACGATGGCTTGATCGTTCTCCCAAGGGATTTCATTGAACAACTTTTGATAGTAAAAATCACATTGTTTTCTACCTAGAACAAGACCATGATAGATAGCTTCCCCATCAAAAGGAAGAATGTTTTGTACAATATCTTGGTTGAATAAATCCATATATAAATAGTATACAAAAGTACGGAAACCATATTTTTTATGATGATTTGTGTCTTAAAAAATATAGCTTCCGTACTTTAATTATTTTTCAATCAGTAACTATTATAAACAAAAACTCCATAACTATTGTTATGGAGTTTATTATATATGAATTTTTTATAATCAATTAAACATGTTCTACCATTTCAATTTGTAAGGAAGGCTGTGGTAATAAATTATATACAAAATTAACTCCCTTATGTGTAATAGGTTTGTGAATTGGAATTTCTAAAGCCAGTGTTAATGATGAATCACTTCTACGCAAAACATACTCTTTATAAATTTCAACCTCAGTATCTAAAATTATACTATAATATGTGTCTGCATCTTTTAAACTCAGAAATGTTGGTGTAAGTTTTTCTGGAAGTTCAGTTGTTTTTTTATTTTCTTGTAATGATTTTCGGGTATCAAATACAACCTTACTGAAAATTTCTTCTTCACCAACTTTAAAATTCTGTTTTACTAAAACATTATTTGGAACGACTATCACTTCTTTTGGTAACTGAGATAACAAATTCCATAAAATTGGCACATAGCATTCTCTATGCAATAAAGCATCTAGTGTTTCACTAAAAAGGATATGAAATTTTTCTGGATTCGGGATTTTAAATGTGATGGCATCTGCTAAATGAAATTCTTTTATATACGCTTCTAATCCTAGTTCTTTAACTATTTTCTTAGCAGAATCTAATGATTCACTATTAATTTCTAATAAGGTAAACTGGACTTCATCTGGAGTAAATAATGGAGCAACCAAAGTTGCAAATGGAGCAAAAGGACCGCATCCTGCATAAAATATTTGAATCGTTTCATTAGGATGTTCTTGTCTCTTATCCTTTATTGCTTTTACAAAACCTCTTAAGAATAATTTTGTTCGATTATAATCTAATAAACAATCTGCTGCATGATTAAATGACAGTGCTAATCCAGCTTTACTAGGAATACCTGCTAAATGCTTTAAGTCTTCCATTTTTTCTGATAAACCAATCAATCCCCAAAAATGAGTGCTAATTTCATTAATGGCTCTATTTATCTCATCTACATCTAATTGTTCATCTAATACTTTATGTATTGGTGTTTTCAAAAAAGACAAACTCGCTTTAACTTCCATATTCTTTAGTTTCTATTATAAAAAGCTAAGTTATTTTTTTTAAGTAAAAAAGATATAGGTATATATACGGGTTATTCATAAAGTTTGTATTCTGAGTGAGAGGATTAACTTCGTTGATCCTAGAAAGTGATCCTTGGCAAGCATAGAAACGAACAACACGCTATACGTGTTGGGTTTTGTATTTAGTTTGATTGCGAAAGGGTTTGGATATCCCAAATAGATATCCTAGACAAGCACAAAACCCACAACTTTCGTTGTGGGTTTCCTTTTGCGGAGAAAGAGGGATTCGAACCCCCGGTCCTGTTACAGACAACAGTTTTCAAGACTGCCGCATTCGACCGCTCTGCCATTTCTCCTGTCAACTATCATTTTATCTGATAGCGGGTGCAAATATAGAAAAGCTTTTCCGTTTTGTAAAAGCATTTTTGCTTTTTTTAATCGATTATTTTTCAACCATAATTATTCTTTTTATAATACTTTTATAAAACCAATATTAAAACATGTTAGACTACTTTTTATTAATCATTGTTGGGTTTATAGCGGGAGTAATAAATGTTATTGCTGGTGGTGGGTCTCTTCTAACCTTACCAATGCTTATCTTCTTAGGCATCCCTCCAAATATTGCCAACGGAACCAATAGAATTGCCATCATTGTTCAGAATATTTTTGCTGTAAAAGGGTTTCAAAGTAAAGGAGTATCGGCTTTTCCTTTTAGTATTTATTTGGCGATATCTGCTACTTTTGGAGCAATTTTGGGGGCCATACTAGCTGTTTATTATGTGACGGATGATGTCTTCAACAAAATTTTGGGAGTTATTATGGTACTCGTCGTATTTTATATGATTTTCAATCGAAAGAAATCAACAAAGGAACTAGTGGAAAGAATTACAGGCAAATACTTATGGCTGGGAATTATCGCTTTCTTTTTTGTAGGTATTTATGGTGGTTTTATACAAGCGGGTGTTGGCTTTATAATTCTGTTACTTTTATCAAGTATTCACCACTATTCGTTGGTAAAGAGTAATGCGATTAAAGTATTTGTTGCTTTAGTATACTCAATAGCTGCCGTAGCAATTTTTACTCATGGAGATTCCATCAATTGGAAATATGGATTAATTCTCTCTATTGGAAATGCCTCTGGAGGTTGGGTTATGAGTCGATGGTCTGTAAATAAAGGTGATGGATTCGTAAAAAAATTCCTTATTATTATGGTATTAGCAATGGCGATCAAGCTGTGGTATCCTGATTTTTATACTATCTTAGCTACTCAAATTTTAGAACTTTTTAATGGCGTTTAATTCATTTGGAAATTTATTAAAGTTGACCACTTTTGGTGAGTCACATGGAATCGCAATTGGAGGAATTATAGATGGTTTTCCTGCTGGTTTAAAAATCGATTTTGAAGCAATTCAGAAAGAGATGGATCGAAGAAAACCCGGTCAGTCTAAAATTGTGACTCAACGTAAAGAACCAGACACCGTAGAATTTCTTTCAGGAATTTTTGAAGGAAAAACGACTGGAACCTCTATAGGTTTTGTCATTAAAAATACCAATCAAAAATCGCACGATTATTCTCATAATACGGATGTATATAGACCGTCTCATGCAGATTTTACCTATGATAAGAAGTTTGGAATAAGAGATTACAGAGGTGGTGGACGCTCATCTGCAAGAGAAACTGCCAACTGGGTAGTTGCTGGAGCGCTAGCGAAACAATTAATTTCATCTATTTCCATTAATGCCTATACTTCATCTGTTGGTGAATTAGAAATGAGTAAAGAATATCAACAGTTAGATTTTACAAAAACTGAATCTAATATTGTTCGTTGTCCAGATGAAAAAATGGCAGAACAAATGATTGATAAAATTAAAGAAATTCGCAAACAAGGTGACACTATTGGTGGAACCGTTTCTTGTGTTGCTCAAAACATCCCTGTTGGTTTAGGGGAACCTATTTTTAATAAGTTACACGCCGAGTTAGGTAAAGCGATGCTGTCTTTAAACGCTGTTAAAGGGTTTGAGTTTGGTAGCGGATTTGAAGGAACCAAAATGAAAGGGAGTCAGCACAATGATATTTTTAATGCTGATGGATCTACACAGACAAACCTTTCTGGCGGAATTCAAGGTGGAATTAGTAACGGAATGGACATTTATTTCCGGGTTGCATTTAAACCTGTTGCGACCATTATGCAAAATCAAGATACTATTAACTCTAAAGGTGAAGAAGCAGAAATTATGGGAAAAGGTCGTCATGATCCTTGTGTCGTTCCAAGAGCCGTTCCTGTTATTGAAGCTTTAACCGCTTTGGTATTAGCTGATTTTTGGTTATTAAATAAGACTAGAAAAGTTTAACCTTAACTACATCATCTATTTTTCAAGTTTCAATCGATTTTTTGAGAATTGACATGAAAAGAACTAACTTGTTGCTTCAACAAAACATTCTTTCATGAAAAAATTAGTTTCCTTATTTGTCTTGTGTTTATTTCTATCAAATTTAAGTTTTGCACAGACCAAAGTAGACCTTAAAAAAATGGATCAGTATTTTGCCCAAATGGTAAAAGACTGGGAAGTACCTAGTGCAACCATCGGTATTGTAAAAGATGGTAAACTGATTTTTACCGGAAGTTACGGAGTAATGAAAATTGGAAAAAAGAAAAAACCAGATGAGCATACCTTATATGCCATTGCTTCAAATTCTAAAGCCTTTACTTCTGCAATGATTGGAATGTTAGTCCAAGAAGGGAAATTAGGATGGGACGATAAAGTAAAAAAACACCTCCCTTATTTTGCTGTATATGACGAATGGGTTAGCAATCATACAACGATCAGAGACTTGTTAAGTCACCGTGTTGGATTGGGAACTTTTAGTGGAGATAATATTTGGTACAAATCAGATTTACCTGCAAAAGAGATCATCAAACGGATTAAGCATGTACCACAAGCCTATGAGTTTAGAGCTGGGTATGGATATTCTAATTTGATGTATATCACAGCCGGAGAAATTATAGAGACCGTCACAGGAAAAAGTTGGGGAGAGAATGTACAAGAACGAATTCTAACTCCTTTAGGAATGGACAGAACCATCTATTCTATTAAAGATCTAGATGCTAAAGGGAATTACGCAACTCCTCACGGTTTAAAAGACAACAAAAACTTTGCATTACCTTGGGCAAAATGGGATAATGTAGCTGCAACAGGCGGATTGATTTCTAGCGTCTCAGACATTTCTAAATGGATGATTTTCAACTTAGACAATGGAATTCACAAAAAAGACACCATGCTATCAAGTTCTACTCGGAATATGGTTTGGACACCGCATAATAATTTCACGGTAAGCCATACAAGAAAAAACGATGTCAACAGGCATTTTAGATCCTATGGATTGGGTTGGGGATTGAGTGATTATCAAGGAAGAATGAAAGTTAGCCACGGAGGTGGTTATGATGGTATGATTACCAGAGTGACTTTAATTCCGGACGAAAAATTGGGTATTGTTGTGTTAACTAACGGGCATAAGAGTCCGACGGCGGCAGCAACTAACTACGCATTGGATAAGTTTTTAGGCGTAAAAACAAACAAAGACTGGTCTGAAGTTCACTTAAAAATTACAAACAGAAGAATAAAAAATGATACTCGAATTACTGACAGAGTAAAGAGCCGTGTTTTAAATACGAAACCAACGGTTGCTAAAGAAAAGTTCTCTGGGAAGTATCATTCTGATATCTATGGGAAAATTACTATTAAAGAAAGCAACGGAAAACTAAAACTAACATTTTCTCACTCGCCACAACTAGCTGCTACATTAACACACTGGAATTATGATGTATGGGAAATTAAGTGGGATTATCCACAAGCATGGTTTAGTTTCGGGACTATAAAAATTAATACGGACAATAGTATGAATGTAATCGGATTTGATTTTGATGTCCCTAATGATGATTTCTTTTTTGAAGAACTGAAACCTAAAAAGGTGAAGTAATCAAAATATTGAGTAATAAAAAAACCCAAAACTTTCGTTTTGGGTTTTTATTTTTATGCTTCACCTGTCGGTCCAAAATTCATTGGAATCGGAGGTTGCTCGTAATCTTTAATTTCACCATGGGCTTTCTCAAATTTCAGAACATTATCTGCTAAGGCTTTTGTTAGTCTTTTAGCATGTTGTGGTGTCAAAATAATTCTCGACTTCACTTTCGCTTTAGGAACACCTGGCATAATAGTAATAAAATCAACTATAAATTCAGAAACTGAATGATTGATGATTGCTAGATTTGAATAGGTTCCTTCCGCAACAGATTCGTCTAACTCAATATTAATTTGTCCGTTCTTATTTTGATCTTCGTCCATAACCTTAATTAATTAAAGCTTCTTTCGATTTCTTCTTTAGGACCAACTATTAAATGATCGTAAGCTCTCATACCGGTTCCGGCTGGGATTTTCTTACCTACAATAACATTTTCTTTTAATCCTTCTAAATAATCTATTTTACCATTTACAGCTGCTTCATTCAATACTTTCGTTGTTTCCTGGAACGATGCCGCAGAAATAAACGATTTAGTTTGAAGAGAAGCTCTTGTAATTCCTTGTAATACTTGTTCTGCTGTAGCTGGTTGTGCATCACGCGCAACAACTAAATTATTATCATTTCTACGTAATATAGAATTTTCATCTCTTAATTGACGAGCTGTAATAATTTGTCCAGCAGTTAAGTTCTCAGAATCTCCTGCATCTTCAACAACTTTCATACCGTAAGTAGCATCATTTTCTTTGATGAAATCATTCTTATGAATCAATTGATTTTCTAAGAATAAAGTATCTCCAGAATCTATAATTCTTACTTTACGCATCATCTGACGAACAACAACTTCGTAGTGTTTATCATTAATCTTCACACCTTGCAAACGATATACATCTTGAATTTCATTTACCAAATACTGTTGAACAGCAGCTGGTCCTTGAATTCTTAAAATATCTATTGGAGTAACTGCTCCATCAGATAGTGGCATACCCGCTTTAATAAAGTCATTCTCTTGAACTAAAATTTGATTAGAAAGTTTAATTAAATACTTTCTGATATCTCCAGTTTTAGATTCTACAATAATTTCTCTATTTCCTCTTTTGATTTTACCAAAAGAAACCACACCATCTACCTCAGATACAACTGCTGGATTTGATGGGTTACGTGCTTCAAATAATTCTGTTACTCTAGGAAGACCTCCAGTAATATCACCAGCTTTTCCTGATTTACGAGGAATCTTAACTAATGTTTTTCCACTTTCAACAGCTTCACCATTGTCGATCATTAAATGAGCTCCAACTGGTAACGTATAAGAACGTAAAGCATTACCATCTTTATCTTCAATAATTAAAGAAGCGATAATTTTTTTGTTCTTAGAATCTGTAATTACTTTTTCTTGGAAACCAGTTTGTTCATCTACTTCTACTTGGTAGTTAATACCTTGTTCTAGATTGTCAAACTTCACTTTTCCTCCAAATTCAGAAACAATTACACCGTTAAATGGATCCCATTGACAGATAATATCTCCTTTTTTAATCGACTTAATGTCTTTATTAAAAATTACAGAACCGTAAGGGATAATATTTGTACTAAGTGTGATACCTGTCTTTTTATCTATAACCTTCATCTCTGCAGTTCTAGAAATTACGATATCAATTACTTTTCCATCGTTATCTTTTCCTTCAACAGTTCTTAAGTCTTCAATAGTAACTTTACCATCAAACTTAGCAGTAAGTTTATTATCTTCTGATATATTTCCAGCAACACCTCCAACGTGGAAAGTTCTTAATGTTAACTGTGTACCAGGTTCTCCAATAGATTGAGCTGCAATTACTCCTACAGCTTCACCAATTTGAACTTTGTTAAGAGTAGATAAACTTTGTCCGTAACATTTTGCACAAATTCCTCTTTCAGATTCACAAGTTAATGCAGACCTTACTTGTACAGAATCTAATCCAGAAGATTCAATAGTTTTCGCAATTTTAGAAGTAATAACTTCTCCTGCTCCAACAAATACTACTTCGTTTAAAGGATCATAAACATCTTGTAAAGCAACTCTACCTTCAATTCTATCACTTAAAGATTCTACAATCTCATCATTTTTCTTTAATGGAATTACATCTAAACCTCTTAGTGTACCACAATCTTCTTCGTTGATAATAACATCTTGAGAAACATCTACCAAACGACGAGTTAAATACCCTGCATCGGCAGTTTTTAATGCTGTATCGGCAAGACCTTTACGAGCACCGTGAGTAGAGATAAAGTATTCAAGAATTGATAATCCTTCCTTAAAGTTAGAAAGAATTGGATTCTCAATAATTTCTCCACCACCTGCAGTAGATTTTTTAGGCTTCGCCATTAATCCACGCATACCAGTTAACTGACGAATCTGTTCTTTAGATCCCCTTGCTCCAGAATCTAACATCATATATACTGAGTTAAATCCTTGTTGGTCTTCACGTAAACGTTTCATAGATAATTCAGTTAATTGATTATTGGTTCTTCCCCAAATATCAATTACTTGATTATAACGCTCTTTTTGCGTTAGCATACCCATGTTATAATTCATTACAATTACATCCACTTCTTTATTAGCTTCAGCAATCATAGCTCCCTTTTCTTCTGGAATAATGATATCTCCTAAACTGAAAGATAAACCACCTTGAAAGGCAAATTTATATCCCATGTTTTTGATTTCATCTAAGAATTCACCTGTTGTAGGAATATCAGTAGCTTTTAAAATGTCACCAATAATTCCACGTAATGATTTCTTAGTTAATACTTCATTAATATAACCAGCAGCTTCAGGTACCACTTCATTAAATAAGACTCTACCAACAGTAGTTTCAATGATTTTTCTCACTGAATTTCCTTCTTCGTCGATATCGTATGTTCTTACTTTAATG
>TARA_R110001632_G_scaffold226124_6_pt1 | contig 23618 bp, 20 predicted proteins | sample TARA_R110001632 | Tara Oceans TARA_R110001632 (sample SAMEA4398266) | marine metagenome | biome: Polar Biome; feature: [SRF] surface water layer (ENVO:00010504); material: water (ENVO:00002006), including particulate matter (ENVO:01000060) such as... | depth 5 m
AAAATATTTTTTATAACTAACTGTTTTTTAGTTTTTTCTCCAGAAGAACGGAGTAAATAATATTAAAACAGTAAAGAGTTCTAAACGCCCAATGAGCATTAAAAAAGAACAGAACCACTTTGCTCCAACCGATAAATGGCTAAAATTATCTACCGGACTTACTGAGCCAATGGCTGGTCCTATATTACCCAAACTAGAAGCAGCTGCTCCCAAGGCAGACATAAAATCTAAGCCTAACAATGTCAAGATAACTGAAGAAATAATAAAGATTAACATATAGATAACGAAGAAAGATAAGATGTTAAATACAATGGCTTGACTGACAGATTTTCCGTTATAACGTACAGGGATAATTGCATTGGGATGTAATGTCTTCTTAAATTCTAGAAAACTATTTTTTAGCATTACAATATGTCTCATTACTTTAATTCCACCACTAGTAGAACCTGCAGAACCTCCTAAAAAGAATAAGGCAAAGAAAATTCCGGTGGCAAAGAAACTCCACATGGTAAAATCAGCTGTGACAAAACCAGTGGTCGTTACCACCGATATTACTTGAAATAAAGCATGTCTAATAGCGCTTTCAGTTTTTCCTAAAACAGCTGGATGCGCAATGGTAGTTTGTAGGGTTTCATCTTGAAAAAAGATGATAATTATAGCAATAATTGTTGCAATACTAAGTACTCCAAAAAAGTAGTATCGAAACTCTTCACTTTCAATTACTTTTCTAACTTTTCCTTTTAATGCAAAGTAGGTGAGTACAAAGTTGGTACCCGCAACAAACATAAAAAAGATGACAATGTATTGTACCATTGGCATTCCGTTCCAATGAGATAAACTTGCATTTTTAGTTGAAAATCCACCAGTACTTACAGTAGCCATCGCATGATTAATGGCATCAAACCAAGTCATTCCTGCAACTTTTAGTAAGAAAAACTCAGCAAATGTTAAGGTCACATAAATTAACCAAAGACGTTTTGCAGTATCTGTAATTCTTGGATGTAATTTGTCTGCCGAAGGCCCTGGAGCTTCAGCCATAAATAATTGCATTCCCCCAATTCCAAGTAAAGGAAGTATGGCAATGGTAAGTACAATAATTCCCATACCACCAATCCAATGAGTTGCACTACGCCAAAAAAGGATTCCTTTTGGCATCGATTCTATATCCGTTAAAATAGAAGATCCTGTGGTAGAATATCCAGAAAGTGTTTCAAAAAAAGCATCGGTTATATTTGGAATTGCACCTGTAAATAAATAAGGAAGCATTCCTGTAAATGATAAAGTAAGCCAACCTAAGGTTACAATTAAATACCCTTCTTTTTTCTGAATATTAGTACTGGTTGGTTTGTTAAAAAAGTAAAGTAGCAATCCTAAAAAGATAGTGATAATACCGGCATTTAAGATACCCAATTGTGCGTCTTCTTTATGGTACATGCTAAAAGGAACCGCAATGAACATAAAAACTCCGTTTAGAACAGCAGTAAGTCCTAAAAATCTATAAATTATTTTATGATTTAGACTTCCCATTCTTAACGAAATAAGTCTTCTACAATGCTAATGGATTCTGGTAAACAAAATACAATGGCCTTGTCACCATTTTTAATCTGAAAATCACCATTAGACATTAATGCATTTCCATCTCTTATAATACCACCAAAAACGGCATCTCTAGGAAATTTTAATTCTCTAATTGGTTTTTTAGTCACTTTAGCTTCTGGCAATACTTCAAATTCAAAAACTTCTGCATCAATATTATGAAGATTTGCTAAAGCTAAAATTTCACCTTTTCTAATATGTCTAAAAATACTACTTGCTGCAATTAATTTTTTATTGATAAGTGTGTTAATTCCTATAGTTTGAGAAATATTGATATAATCCATATTTTCAACCAAAGCAATCGTTTTTTTAACACCTTTAGATTTAGCTACCAAACAAGTCATGATATTGGTTTCTGAATCTCCTGTTACAGCAACAAAAGCATCCATATTTCTAATATTTTCTTCTTCCAGTAATTCGATATCTCTACCATCACCATTAATTACAAGAGTGTTATTTAGTTCTTCAGCAAGTACTAAAGATTTTTCTCGTTCTTTTTCAATTAAAGTGACTTTAAAATTCCCTTTACAAAGATTTCTAGCCGTTTTAGATCCAATAGAACTTCCTCCAAGAATCATCACGTTTTTAATATTAAGTTGTTCTTTTCCAACGATTGGATATAAACTACTTAAACTGTAGTGTGGGACCGAAAAATAAACTTGATCTCCTAATTTGTACTCTGAATCTCCTCTTGGTATAATGGTTTGAGAAATACCTTCTCTTTTGATAGCAATGGTGATAAAATCAACATTTGAAAACGTCTCTCTAGCCTCTTTTACAGTTTTATCTAAAAGTGGAGACTTGTAATCTAGCGTGGTTCCCATGACATTAAATAACCCGTTCTCAAAGGTTACAGTATCATTAAATGAAGATTGATTTAATAGCATTTGAATTTCATCAGCAGCTAATTCTTCCGGAGAAATCATAAAATCTACTCCAAATTTCTTAAAATCTACTTCAGTACTTTCTAAAAATTCTGGATTGTCAATTCTTGCAATTGTTTTTTTGACACCTAAAGATTTTCCAATCACGGATATCGTGAAATTGGTATTTTGTGATTCAGTTACAGCTAATAATAAATCTGCAGAATCTATACCTATTTCTTTGAGTAGTTTTATGGATGTAGCATCACCTTTTTTAGTAATAACATCTAAATGATTGTTGATGTAATTTAGCTTTTCTCCATCCGTATCAATTACGTAAGTATCTTGTGATTCGTAGGATAATAATTTTGCTAAATGAAATCCAACGTCACCAGCACCCGCTATAATAATCTTCATAGTTCATTAGAAATAACATACAAAGATATGAAACTTAGTCATGTGACTTTCAAAAAATTATAAGGGATGTTAGATTTACACAACTTTTGTACATTTATAAAAAAGAAGCAACATGAAAAAGTTAACCATTAAATCTTGGTCATTAGATGATAGGCCCAGAGAAAAATTAATTGCCAAAGGAAAGTCTATTCTTAGTGATGCCGAGCTCATTGCTATTTTGATAGGTTCTGGAAATAGAGAAGAAAGCGCTGTAGATTTATCTAAAAGAATATTAGATTCTGTAAATAACAACATTTATGAGTTAGCAAAACTTCCATTAGCAAAACTAACAACCTTTAAAGGCATTGGAGAAGCAAAAGCAATTGCAATTATAACAGCACTAGAACTAGGAAAAAGACGACAATTGGAAATACGTCATGAACAACCAAAAATTAGTAATAGCAAACAAGTTTTTTCTTTAATGCAGCCCTTGTTAGGAGATTTGTCTCATGAAGAATTTTGGGTGTTGTATTTAAATAATTCCAATAAAGTTTTATCCAAAGACCAAATAAGTAAAGGCGGAATTACAGCTACTTTAGTAGATGTAAGATTACTTTATAAGAGAGCTTTAGAACTTTCTGCTGTAGCTATTATTCTCTGCCATAATCACCCTTCTGGTAAATTAAATCCTAGTAAAGCTGATAAACAACTGACTCAAAAAATTAAAGAAGGCGGAACAAGTTTAGATATTAAACTCTTAGACCATATAATAATTACTGAAAAGTCTTATTTTAGCTTTGCCGATAATGGTGAAATTTAAAAGACTCTTCTGTTTTGATCCTCGTTTATACGCATAAAATAACTCCAAGAATTCGGTATATTTTTAAGCATATTTTTACTAGAATACTTTTAGTTCCAGTAGATTTTACTTCAAAAATAGAAGAGTTTGTAGCGCATAATGGACCCAAAATAAGTTACACAAAGGTTCCTTTAGGAAAAGAGTTTTTTATACGAAGTAACGAGTTGTTATTTGAGCAAGGCGTTAATGATTTAGAAATCACAGTACAACAATGGGAAGAAGTTCCTTGTTTTTTTAATGCAGGTCCAAAGTCAGAGATTCCCTTTGATATTTTTGCAGCTAGTTTTTACCTAATTTCCAGGTATGAAGAATATTTACCGCACGTTAGAGATGAACACGAGCGTTTTACAGCAGAACAAAGTTTAGCTTATAAATTTAATTTTCTTGAAAAACCTGTAGTTGATATTTGGGCTTTAAAATTAAGAGAAGTCTTAAAAGACCGATTTGAAGACTATCATTTTCCAGAAAGAGATTTTAAATATATTTCTACCATAGATATCGATAACGCTTATGCATATAAACACAAAAGTTTTATTCGATCGACTGGTGGACTTTTGACTGATTTTTTTAAGTTTAGACTCCGAGGTTTTTGGAATAGATTATTGGTGATGTTAAGAATAAGAAAAGATCCTTACAACACATTTGAAAAGATTTTATCGCTAAGTGAAACCTATCAAGTACAAGTAATTTTTTTCTTTTTAATTGCAGATTATACTACGTTTGATACCAATGTTTCTCCTTCAAAAAGGAGTTTTAGATTGTTAATTAAACATGTTGCAGATTATGCAAGTGTAGGTTTGCATCCTTCTTACTATACTATGAAGAATAGTACGATGTTAAAAAAAGAAAAGGAACGTTTAGAAGCTATTACCAATATTCCGACCATAAGATCTAGACAACATTTTTTACGATTTAGTTTGCCAGAAACGTATCAAAATTTAATCGACTTAGAAATTCTAGAAGATTATTCTATGGGATATGCAAGTCATGTTGGATTTAGAGCAAGTACTTCAATTCCGTTTTACTTTTTTGATCTGGATTTTGAAATTCAAACCCCATTAAAAATATTCCCTTTTGCCTTAATGGATACCACATTAAACGATTATATGGGACTTACGCCAAAACAATCTTTAGGAAGAACAAGAGACTTATTAAATGAAGTTTTGAAGGTTAAGGGAACCTTTATTACACTTTATCACAATGAAAGTATTAGCGGTTATTTACGATGGAATGGCTGGCAAGGCGTTTATGAAACCATGCTAAAATTAATCCGTAAGTATGACAATTAAATATATCGAAAGAGAAGATATAGATATCCAGAAGTATGATGCTTGTATAGACAATTCTAAACAGAGCATATTATACGCATATTCTTGGTATTTAGACATTGTTTGCGATGATTGGAATTGTTTAGTTTTAGACGATTATTTAGCAGTGATGCCAATTCCCTGGAAGGAAAAATATTTTATAAAATATGTGTATCCACCTTTGTGGCTTTTACAATTAGGTATTTTTTCTTTAAATGAGTGTGCTTACGAAATAGAATTCAAAAGAGAGTTAGAATATCGGTTTAAGTTTATTGAACTTCGTTTAAATTCAAAAAATAAATTAAACAAAACTGATTCATTTTCTTTGAAAAATTTTCAAACGATTAGTTTGCAATCTTCCTACAAAGAGATAAAAAAATCTTTTCAAAGCGATCGAAAGAAAGATTTAAAGAAAGCTGCGAAAGCAAAACTCACAATACTTTGGAATGACTCTCCTCAGAATTTAATATCACTTTTTAAAAACAATGTAGGCAAAAGAACGCCTAATATTATTGATAAAGATTACGAAAACCTACAAAGGCTTATAGATTTTTCCATCTATAAAGGATTTGCCGATGTGCTCTCAGTATATGATGAAAAAAATCAACTAGTAGCCTCTGCTTTTTTTATAAAGTATCAAAAAGAAGTTACGATTGTTTGTTCTTCAACAGATTTTTCTAATCGGAAAAATGGAGCAAATACTTTTTTAATTAGTGCAGCAATTGAAAAATATCACTCAGAGTTTGATACATTTAATTTTGGAGGTTCTTCAATTCCATCCATAGCAAAATATTTCTTGAGTTTTGGAGCAACTAGTTCTCAATATCCTTTTTTAAAAGTTAATAAACTTCCATTTTTTTTGCGCCTGTTAAAAGCATAAGATTCTCTAGAAACAGCTTAATTATATAGGTTTGATTTTAGTTTGAATTTCAAATATTTTATCTGGATTTATTGGAAATTCTAGCATGTTATTTTTTAAACCTTTAGGATGGTAGATTGCGCAAAGTGAGTTTGATACGCTATATAATTTTTCTTGAAAACCTTTAGGAAGTCCATCTAAAATTCCAGCTAACACATCATATCTAATTTTTTCAGGATGAGCAGCGTAATCATGCCAAACTACAATAGAATTTTCATGAACTAAATGTTCAAAAACTTTTTTTGTATCATTTTTCACAAACTCATAGCTATGATTTCCATCAACAAAAATTAAATCAAATTTCGTATTCAATTTACCAAAATCGTAGGTTAAGGTGTTTCCAAAGAGATGTGTAATATTTTCTTTTCCTTTTGATAAGATTCCATGTAAATCAGCATATTTGTCTGAAAGACCTTCTGCCAGAATTTCTTCTTTAGACAAGTTAAGAGTATAACATTCTTTAGCAGTTTCAGAAACATTGATGACACTTTCTCCTCGCCAAGTTCCTATTTCAAAATACCTACAATTTGGAATCTGATTTGCGAGTGATTTAAGCAAAATAATATCTGTAGGTAAGGATCCACCCCCTAAAAAGGTGAAGTGATTTAAAGAACTAGTAGCTTCAATCAAATTACAAATATCAACTGTTGGAAGTTGACTTATGTTTTTATGCTGTTTTTTTAAATAAGTTTCCCAACGATACTCACTATCTAGTAATAAATTAATGAGACTAGGTTTTTTCAATAATAAAAATAGGCCTGAAATGAGTTTTTTAATTTTATTCATGTCTTAATTTTCTGTAGAAATAAACAAAACTCAACCAAGATAAAATTCCCGTAAACCACATCAAAATTGCTGAGGTAATTGCGGCTCCTTTTATTCCGTATTTAGGAATTAGATAATAATTACTAATAATATTAATAATGATAGCTATCGAGATAATATAGTAGTTCAATTCAATCTTACCAATCGAAGATAAAAGATTACCGAACAATCCTCTAAAAATATAAATTCCTGTTATTCCTAGAATTAAGATTAAGAAACTATCAGTATATGCTAGGTATTCATCCCCAAAAATGAGGAGAATTTGTTCACTAAATAAGTAACAAAATATGAATATTAAAATGCTAGCAACACCAAAAAACATCATATAATTTTTTATATATGTATTGATATAACTTTTCTCCCAAATTTTCTCAGTAAAAGTTACAAAGTCTGTATTGATAAATACACGGGGTAAAAATAAAAGGCTAAAAGGTATAATTGAAATATAACGGTAGTTTGTTACGGCAACAGAATCATCTATTAAGTAACCAATAATGATCATATCAATTAGAATAAGTAGTTGTGTAACCATGCTCGTTAATCCACCAAAAAGCCCATATTTCCAAAAAGAAAATGTAGTTATTTTAAGACTACTTTTTGAGGTTAATTTTATATTTAATTTTTTTATAAAAAAGAATGAAGTCAGAAGAGGAGAAACTATTAAAGCGAAAACATATCCAATTCCTTTAAAATAATAACTCAAACCAAAAATTGCCAGTACTAGAATTACATTATAAGAAAACTCTGCACCGGCATATAATTTATTTCTATGTTGAAGTCTGAATTGTATTTTTACTATTTCGAAAATAAATGTGGTGATAATTATGAATGTTAAAATAGCAAAATAAAAGTAGGTGTTATCGAATTGAAAAGGGATAAAATACCCCACGATAATTAATAACAATATGATAATTAGAGAAGCGATGATTCCTTTTTTTAGAACGTATGCAAAAAGCTGTTGTTTCTCTTCTTCAGATTTTAGTAATGCCCCATACCTTATGAGACTTTGATGTAATCCAAAACCACCAATTGGAATCACAAACTGCACAATACTAAACGCTAAGAGAATGACTCCTAACTCTTTGTCATCTATTAATTGTAATGCAATCCAAGAACCTAAAAAAGAAAGTGCTCTAGAAAATAGCGTAGACAGTAACACATAGTTCCCTGATCTACCGGTAAATCCTTTAATGTATTCTTTTAGTTGAATCAAATTGAGTTACTTTAAAGCGTCAAGGTAAAGTTTCGTGAAAGAATCACAAATTTTTTCTGAACTAAAATTTTCAACAGCATAGGTGTGCATTTCTTCGCCAAGATGAATCGGATTTTCATAAATCGTTTTTAGTTTTTCTAAAAGCTCACTTTCATCATTCTTATTAATAAGATAACCAAATTCCTTAGGAAAGTATTCTTGTATACCACCAACATTGGTTGAAATAACAGGAGTTCCACAAGAAAAAGATTCTAGAATAACACAAGGTAAATTCTCATAATTACTAAATAAAACAAAAATGTCTGATGCATTTAAATAAGCTGGGATTTTTTCATGTTCTACGTGTTCTATAAAATTTATTTGTCCTTTTTTAAAGTTTAGACTTTTAATAAGAGCTTTAAATTGATGCCCATTTCCACCAATAAAATTCCAAACAAAAGAATCTAGTTGATTTTCAAGTTGTTTTGCAACTCGTAACATCCCAGAGATGTTTTTATGAGGTTCTAATAAACTTGAGATATGTGTTATCGTAAATGTTTTAGAAGTTTCATTTATCGATTTAAAAAGAGTCGTGTCAACTACATTCGGAACTATTTGATAGTTACCTGTCAGTTTGTTTTTTAACATTGAGTTCTTTAAATCATTACTTACAGGGCAAATAGCACTGGCTTTTTTAGCTATTTTTTTAGAGAGAAATACTTCAATCCATGATAGCTTCTTTTTGTCAGTTAAATGATAACCTGTCCAATGTTCTGAGATTATAAAAGGAATTTTCTTTGTTCTTTTTAAATGCAATGCAAAAAGGCCAAAAGGGTATAATTTATTGAGATGAACTACATCAAAAACACCTATTTGCTTTAATAAACTTTGATAAGCAGACCAAAATCGAAATAATTTAGTAAAAGGATTTATACTTGGTTTGATATAAGCAATGTATGCATTGAAGTTTAAGTTCTTTTCTATTTCTATAGTAGTTTTTGAGATGCCAGGTTTAGATATAATGTGTAAAACACTAACCTGATGTTTTAAATTCACTGCTTTAGCGTGCCTCATAATAAAGTCGCCATTTGTTGGTAATACCTCAGATGGATACCAACCGCATAAAAATAAAACATGAAGTTTTGCTTTCAAATTAAATACTTTTTATCTAACAAATATAACGACTTCAATCGTTCTAAAAGGTCAGAATGTTATATTTGCACAATGAAAACAGAACATGTATTTTTTGATTTAGATCATACTTTGTGGGATTTTGAAAAAAACTCTGCGTTAACTTTCCTAGAAATTTTACCAGCTTCCAATGTAATGGTTAATTTTGATATGTTTATAGAAGCTTATATTCCCATCAATTTAAAATATTGGAAAAAGTATAGAGAAGAAAAAGTTTCTAAAACTGAGTTAAGATATAGTAGGTTAAAAGAGACTTTTGATGCGATAGATTACTTTGTTGAAGATGAAATAATCAATCATTTATCCGAAGAGTATATTAATAAACTACCTAATTACAATCATTTGTTTGATGGTACTTTTGAAATATTGGAATATTTACAACAAAAATATCAACTGCATATTATTACGAACGGTTTTGAAGAAATTCAAACATTAAAAATGCAAAAATCTGGTATTAGTGAATTCTTCAATGAAGTTATTACTTCAGAATCTGTGGGTGTTAAAAAACCGAATCCAAGGGTTTTTGAATTTGCTTTAGAAAAAGCAAAAACCAATGCTTCTTCCTCAATAATGATTGGTGATAGTTTAGAAGCAGATATTATGGGTGCCATGGAATGTGGAATAAAAGCAATTCATTATAATTCAGAAAAGTCTCAAAGAATCCCTAAAAATATAACCTCTATTAATCACCTATTAGAAATAAAACAATATCTTTAGCGTTCTATAAAACATAAGTATTTCTAATAAAGGATATGAAATTTACATCAAAACCCCTTGTTCTACTTTTTATTGTAGCTTTTTTAAGTTCCTGTGTTGATAATTTAGATTTTGATCAAGTAGATCTTGATATTGATCCAATTTTTACCTCACCTATTGTTTATTTAGAATTAGATCAAAATGATTTTTTTGATGCTGATAATTCAGTAGAAATTACCACAGTAACCGATATCTCAGATTTTACAGTTTTTCAGTCTTCTGTAGTTCAAGATAATTTAACACAAGCTGTCTTTAATATTGAAGTAGAGAATAGATTTGACAGGTCTTTTAGAATTGAAGTTGATCTATTAGATGATAACAATAATATTACTTATGCATTTACTGATTATGTAATAACAGCGGGTAATTTAAATTATACATCTACCACTAGGATTTATCCACAAAGTTCACCTGGTTTTTTGAATTCTACAAGAATTAATGTAGTAGTAAGTATACTACCATCACCAAATCAATTAGATCCAGATATCCCGAAAACGCTAAAGTTTAAATCTGCAGGAATTTATTATCTAAGTTTTTAGTACGATGAAAAAAAACCTATTATTTTTTATTTTATTTATCATAGTAAGCGTTTCAGTTAAAGCTCAACAACAAATCGCTTTTTCATTTGGTGAATCTCCACAAACATTAATGTTAAATCCAGGTGCAGAAACTAATTTTAGTCGTCATTATGGAATTCCAATTTTCTCAAATTTTTCATTAACGCTTGGTACAACAGGATTCGAATTAGCAGATTTATTCTTAAAAGATAATAGAGATTTCACTTCAAAATTCCAAGATGTACTAAGAAAAGTAAATCAGGATGATTATATCAACATCAATGCGAAGATTGATATTTTAAATGGAGGTTATAGATATGATGACAGAACTTATATCAGTTTTGGATTTTATCAAGAAGTAGATGTTATTACTTATATGCCAAAAGACATCGCGGAATTATTTTATTATGGGAATCAACCCTATTTAAATAGAGCTTTTTCTTTTTCTCAAATATCTATGAAAGCAGATATTTTAGGGGTTTTACATGCTGGTATTTCTAGAAAAGTAGACGAGAAATTAAATATTGGAGCGAGAGTTAAAATTTATTCTTCTAGTTTAAATGTAGAATCAACTAATAATTCTGGGACCTTTACAACATTTAATAACAATGAAAACATTCTTCGTCAATCTTTAAATAATATTGATATCCAATTTAGAACTTCAGGTTTAATTGCTTCAAATGATGAGTTCTTAGAAAATCCAGGAGATTTATTTTCAAAGACTTTCCTTGGAGGTAATTTAGGACTTGGCTTAGATTTCGGATTAACATATCATTTTACACCTCAAATAGAATTTACCGGTAGTATTTTAGATTTTGGGTTTATCAGACATTCTAAAAACACAAGAAGTTATAGTGCTAAAGGAGATTTTACTTTTGACGGTATTAATTTTGAATTTGATCCAGATAATCCAAGAGATTATTGGCAAGAACTTGAAGATGATTTTGATGATAAAGTTCCAACTGAAGAAACTCAAGATGCTTATACCTCTTGGAGACCAATGAAAATTAATGCAGCTTTAAAATATAGTTTTGGTCAGATTAGAAGTATGGCTTGTTATTCAAAAACACGTAAACAATATTATTATAATGCTATTGGTTTTCAGGTTCACACCATAATGAGACCTTTAAGACCACAGTTTTCTTTTACTAGTTTCTTTGAAACTTCAATATCTGAGAAAATTCATTCTAAGTTTACTCATACTGTCAATGACTATTCTGCTTTGATTTTAGGATCTGGAATGTCTGTACAAATAGGGAAGGTTAATGTCTTTGGTTTAATAGATAATATGTTAGGTATGAGAGATATTGGAACTGCTGGGAATATTTCCTTTAACTTTGGTATTAATCTAGTAGTCGATTAAACATGAAAAAAACTTATTTTCTTTTATTATTCATTATTCAATCAACTTTTGTTGTCAGTCAAGATAATTCGTTGAATCAATACGAATATGTAATTGTATCAGGTAAGTTTAGTTTTGTAAAACAGGTTGATGGATATCAAACGAGTTCATTTACAAAGTTTTTATTCAATAAAGCAGGTTTTAAGACCTATCTAGATAATGAAGAAATTCCAAATGAATTAGCCGTTAATAAATGTTTGGCTCTTTTTGCCAATGTAAAAGATGATTCAGGAATGTTAACTACAAAAAGTATTATTGAGTTAACAGATTGTAGAGGTAAAATGATTTATGTTTCGAATACTGGAACTAGTAGATTGAAAGATTATAAAAAAGCCTATAGACAATCTATAAGACAAGCGTTTTCTTCTATAGAGAAAATGGGTTATACTTTTGATGCTTCAAAAGCAAAAGATTTAACTGATTATAAAAAAGCTGTCAAAGTAACAACAGTTCCAAAAGAAGTCAAGAAACCTATTATGGTAACTAAAAAAGTAACTGTAAATAAAAAACAGAACTTAGAATTTCCTTTGCTATTTGCTCAAAAGAATGATGCTGGTTTCCAACTAAAAATTAATAACACCGATGTTGTATTTGTTTTATTAAAGACAAATGACCCTAAAAAATTTATCATCAAAGATAAAAACGGGACGTTGGTTGATAAAGGTAGCTTTTGGATCGCAGAGTATTACAAAGAAGGAAGTTTAGTGGTAGAAAAGTATCGTATTAAGTTTTAATAGTCATATTTCTTTCCCCATCTTTTCTTTAAATCTTCTCTAAATTTTTCTTCCCTTGTATTTTTACCAGGATTGTAAATTTTTGTGTTAGAAATTTCATCCGGTAAAAACTCTTGCGCTACAAAATTACCTTCATAATCATGAGAATATTTATAGTTTTTGCCATAATCTAAATCTTTCATCAATTTCGTAGGGGCATTTCTTAAATGAAGAGGAATTGATAAATCTCCAGTTTTTTTTACAATATCCTGAGCATTTTTAATGGCCATATAGGAAGCATTACTTTTTGGTGAGTTGGCTAAATAGACAGCACACTGACTCAAAATAATTCTAGACTCTGGATATCCAATTGAAGAGACAGCTTGAAAAGTAGTATTGGCAAGAATCAGAGCTGTTGGATTAGCATTACCTATATCTTCTGACGCAGCGATTAATAATCTTCTTGCAATAAATTTTAAATCTTCACCACCTTCAATCATTCTAGCCAACCAATATAGAGCACCATTAGGATCACTTCCTCTAATCGATTTTATAAAAGCAGAAATAATGTCATAATGTTGCTCACCAGTTTTATCATATCTAACGGTGTTTTTTTGAATTTTCTCTAAAACTAATTTATTTGTGATTGTAATGGCTTCTTCATTCCCAACAATAATTTCAAAAATATTTAGGAGTTTTCTTGCATCACCACCAGATACTTGAAGCAAAGCTTCAGTTTCTGTTAATTTGATCTTTTTTTTAGATAAAATAACATCTTCTTTAATCGCTCTTTGTAAGAGTAAAACTAAATCTTCCTTATCAAAGGAATTTAAAATATATACTTGACATCTAGATAAAAGTGCCGGAATTACTTCAAAACTAGGATTCTCTGTCGTTGCTCCAATTAAGGTAACCCAACCTTTCTCTACCGCTCCTAATAATGAATCTTGCTGCGATTTACTAAACCGATGGATTTCATCGATAAATAAAATAGGATTTTTAGAAGTAAACAATCCAGATCCTTTTTTTGCCTTTTCAATAATTTCTCTAACATCTTTTACTCCAGAACTGATAGCACTCAAAGTATAAAAAGGTCTTTCTGATGTTGTCGCTATAATATTTGCAAGGGTTGTTTTTCCAATGCCTGGAGGGCCCCAAAATATCAATGATGGAATAATTCCTTGTTTGATATGATTGGTTAAAATCCCTTTTTTACCAACTAAATGTCGTTGACTAATATAATCTTCTAAAGATTTCGGACGTACTCTTTCTGCCAAAGGTTCATTCATAAGTATAAAAATAGGAAAGATTTATGACAGAAGTTGTTATTTTAGTAGTTGGATTTCTTTTTGATAAGAATATGCTATGCAAAATGATCATACACTCAGTTATCATAAAAATGTATTTTTAATTCCAACGATTGCTATTGTAATTATTTGGGTCGTATATTGGATAGAAATCCATTTTGGATTTAATTTTAACAAATACGGCATATTTCCTAGAGATTTTAAAGGTCTCAGAGGGATTTTTCTATCTCCTTTCATACATAGTGATACTTCTCATTTATTTAACAACTCAGTCCCTTTATTTGTCTTATTAGCATCATTATTCTATTTCTACAGAAAGATTGCAATCAAAGTTTTACTGTATGGAATATTTTTGTCTGGATTATTGGGATGGACTATTGGAAGAGAGTCCTATCATATAGGATCCAGTGGAGTTATTTATTTACTTTTTAGTTTTATTTTCTTTAGTGGGATTATCAGAAAACATTACAGATTAATTGCAATGTCTTTAGTGACGATATTTTTATATGGAAGTATGATTTGGTTAATTTTACCTACAGAAGATAGAATATCTTGGGAAGGACATTTATCAGGATATCTCATAGGATTATTTTATGCTTTCTTTTATCGAAATAAAGGAATCACAAAAGAAGAATTTCATTTTTCTAAAACAGAATTTGATTTGTTATTTGATGAAAACGGAAATTTAATTCAAGAAGAAAATGTTGTTTCTAAAGAATTCTCTGACGAATAGCCTCGTATAAGAAAGCTCCGCAAGCAACAGAAACATTCAAGGAGTCTATATCACCTAACAAAGGTAATTTGGCTTTGTAGTCTATAATCTTCAATACAGAAGGATTGACACCTCTATGTTCAGACCCCATTACGATTGCTATCGGTTGTTTAAAATCTACATCGTACAATAAATCTTCTGTTTTTTCTGTTGCTGCCACAATTTTAATATCTGAAGATTGTAAGGTGTATATAGCATCTTTAATATGGCTAACTCTACAAATGGGCATTTTAAAAGCAGCTCCTGCAGATGTTTTTATAGTTTCAGCATTAATAGGGGCACTACCAGTTTGTTGAATGATAATTCCATGAACTCCGGTACATTCTGCTGTTCTAATGATGGCTCCAAAATTTCTTACATCAGATATTTGATCTAAGATTAAAAATAGGGGAGTGCTATCGGATTCTAAAGATGATTCTATTAGTTTTTCAAGGTCCGCAAACTCAACTGGTGATATTTGAGCTACAGCACCTTGATGATTTTTGTTTTTAGAGAGTCTATCTAACTTTTCTACAGGAACAAAGCTTGTGGTGATTTTTTCTTGCTTGATTAGCGTTTCTAATTCAAAAAATAATTCTCCTCTTAAACCTTTTTGTAAGTAAACTTTATTAATTGTTGACTTACTATTAATCGCTTCAATGATAGCTCTTAATCCAAAAATAGTTGTGTTCTCCATATATTTTGCAAATATATCATAAAAAAAAAGACCTCTTTGTACAAGAGGTCTTTTTAAAAATAATTAAGTGTTAATTATTATACTATAGTGGAGTCCAAACAGACACACCATTTTCACCATAACCTTCACAAAACCAAGAAGTAGTCATTACACCGCTCGCAAAATCATATGCATTTACACCTCCATCAAGAGGAACAACAGCACCCCAAGGGTCATTTTGATTCGTCCATACAATTTGTGTACATGCATTAGAGAATGTGAAATCAAAACTAGTTGCTCCAGTTCCATATGCACTTGTATAAGGTCCTCCGTTATATAATCCACCAGAGAAATCTTGGGTAAAGAATGTTCCATCACCGTTATCTACAATCTCCATCACAGCAGTATTTGGGTTGAATGAAGGTAAAAAGTCATGATATCCGTATGTAGTTACAACAGTATACATACCTCCAAGAGGTAATGCTATATCACAAACTAAATTTATTCTATGTCTAACTGTTGCACTACCGTCAGACAATCCTACACCAATACCTCTAGATGAAGCATCTAAAACAACATCAAAAGATACATCTCCAGCTGCCAAAGTTGCTGCAGCAGTAGGTAGAACATTCAATTCAATTATTGCAGAAGTTGTATTTGCAGCTATAGTTAAAGAACCACTACTACCTACAACATCTGATGCTACACCTAATACACTTTCAACACTGTAAGTAACAGTTACATCAGAAGTATTAATTGGTGCTGTAAAATTTACTGTAACAGGAATAGTTTCAACAGAACTATTAACTGCTAAAGTAGAAGAAGCACTTTGGAATTCTATCCATCCAAATTCTGGATTGTCAGTAAATCTTGAGTCATCTTCATTTTCACAACTTACTGCGAAAACCAAAAATGATAACAAGAAGATTTTATATATATTTTTCATAATTTTAAATTAAAGTTTTGTCATTGTTATTACTGCGTCGTATGGAGAAGCTCCACATCCACCGTCAAAACCAGGTCCCTCAAAATCAGCTATTGTCATTGTAAAAAATGAATCATCATTAACATCATAAAGCGAAGGAACTGTTCCATTACCTTGTCCAATTTGAGTAGCACCACCATCACAACTTAAACTTCCTGATTGAATTCTTCCTTCAAAATTGAAGGTATTACAAACTAATTGAATAGTCATTGCAAAATCAGAAGCAAAAGTTGTTGGAGCATATGCAAAATCAAACTCTCTAGTTGTACCTGTTCCAGAAACAGTAACAACTTGTGAACCAAATACAGAAGCTAAACTAGCAAATGGACCTGTACCAGACAATTGATCGATTCTATAATCTCCTAAAAAATAAGTATCAGGAATAGGACATACCTCTATTAAGGTAATTTCATATGTTCTTGGAGATGGAGAACCACCATCAACACTATCTATTTGTAATGTTAAATTTACACCAGTAGTTTCTAAACCATCATCTATCCCAGTTACTGAAAAAGAAGCTGAGTAAGAATTAGCAGGAATAGTTACAGTACCATCAAATGAATATTGACTAGCTGTAGCCGTTGTTGAAGAAGCAACAGCTGAAACTATCATTGTTCTATCGCTCGTTGATAATGTACTTACACCAACAGGTACAGTAATAGTACTTGTTGTGTTAATTTCAACTTCTATTCTAGCTGAAGTTCCATCAAAGTAAGCCAATGTTTGGCTACCGTCATAAATAGGTGATTGTGTTTCTTCACAAGATTGGAAAACCAATGCTACCACCAATATAAAGGGAATTATTATTTTTTTCATAATTGTATAAATATTTTATTAATATCCAGGTGCCTGAGTAATATCTGGGTTACCGTTTACTTCTGCATCAGGTAATGGAAAAGTCCATCTAGCATCAGAAGAAGTTACTGTACTTGGAAAGTTGTTATTTAAGTAACCAACATCCGCAGCATCTCTTGTGATTCCTACATTAAAAAGAGTTCTAGTTCTTTTAAGATCTAAATATCTATGACCTTCAAAAGCTAATTCTAATCTTCTTTCATTGATAATATCCTGAATTGCTTCAGTAGCATTAGCATAAGCAGCTGGTGTTACAACAGCACTAGCTCTTGCTGTTCTGATAGCTTGCACACTTGAAGCAGCACCTGATAAGTTAGGAGATGATTGTCTAGCATAAGCTTCAGCTCTTACTAAATACATTTCAGAAACTCTCATTACTTTGAAATCATTAATATAGTTAGCATCTGCATTTGCAGGATACTTATTAACAGTCACAGAAGTAGCTGTAGCTGCAGGAGCAACACTAGGAATCATAACAATATCTCGACGGATATCAGAAACACCATCATAAGCATTAAATAACTCAGAAGAAGCTTCAATAAAATCTCCACCAGTACCTGTAAATATAAAGTTACCAGCAATACTATTGTTTGCACCTTGTACGTTGTCAAATTTCCATATTACTTCAGATGTATCTGCATCTCCTCCAAACATAGCAGCATATTGTGCTGGATTTGCTAAAGGATATTTAGAAATTAAACTTGAAGCTAAAGTTACAGCTGTCCCGTAATTTCCAGAATATAATGCAGCACGTGCTCTAGTAAAAGTAATAAAATCTGCAGTTGGAAAGTTAATATCTGTATTAGTAAGTAAACCAGCAGCTGCTGCTAAGTCTTCTTCTATTAAAGTAAAAACTTCTCCAGTAGTATTTCTTTCTGCAGTTCCGTCAGTTAAAACAGCATTTTGATAAATTACTCCTAATGAACTAGGATCAAGCATATCAAAACCATAGTAAGAAAGTAACTCTAAATGAAGATATCCTCTTAATGCTAAAGCCATACCTCTTACATTGTTATAAGCATTACCTTCTCCTTGTTGAGGAGTAATGCTTTCTGCAGCTGCAAGAACTCTGTTAAGTCCGTTAAGAACGTTATATCTATCAGTCCATAAACCTTGATCACCTCCATTAGAGTTTAATTGTTGGTTTAATAAACCTAATTGTTGACCACCATTATCAACTCCTACTCTACAGTTATCTGTAAAAATAGCATTGAAGGCTATCATGTTATCTGGATTCAAATTACCAATGGCACCATTGATTCCATTTTGAAGATCACTTACCGTTTGGAATGCTGAGACCTCTACTAAAGAGTCGACAGGCAAACGATCAAGTTGATCACTACAGCTTACCGTTAAAAGTAAACCTGTTAAAATTGGTATTAGAAAATATTTTTTCATGTTCTTTTAATTAAAATGTTAAATCAAATCCTAAAGTAAATGTTCTTGGCACTGGGTAATCAAAGAATCCAGTTGCATTATTACTTTCTGGGTCAAACCCTCTCCATTTAGTCCAAGTAAATAAGTTTGTTCCTTGAACATATACTCTAAGACCAGATAAGAATTTTGTTTTTGCTAAAGTTTCAGAATCTAAACTATAAGATAAAGATGCAGTTCTTAAACGTAAGAAAGAAGCGTCTTCTAAATAACGATCACCATCAATAGCTCTTAATCCTCCAAAACTTATTGCAGGAATATCTGTTATTTGACCAGGTGTTGTCCAAGCATTTAACATAGTTACAGATTGGTTAGCAAAACCAGCTAAACCAACATCCTCTACAATAGCTAAAGAACTATTTTGTCTCCATCTATCTGCTGCAAATGAGAATAAAGTATTTAAAGTAAATCCTTTGTAAGAGATATCTCCTCCGAAACCACCAGTATAAGTAGGATCAAAGTTTTTATCTAAATAAACACGATTTGCAGTTGAGAATTGATTTGTAATATTTCCATTTACATCTAAGTATAAAGGTTGTCCGTTTGAAGGATCAACTCCAGCCCATCTTTCTAAGAACCATGTTCTAGCTTGTCTTCCTTCAGCATTACGTAATGTATTCCCTGTAAATCCACCAGGAATACTTAATACTTTATTATTATTGTAGTTACCATTAGCGTTTAATTTAACAGACCAAGGGTTCGTAGCTGTTTTGCTTAAAAGAACATAACTTACTTGTAAATCAACTCCTCTATTTCTAAGTGTACCTACGTTAGTTCTTACAGTTCCAAAACCAGTAAGACCAGGAGATCTTGCATCTTCTCCAAATAAGTCAACTGTTTTTTCGTTATAAACATCTAATTCTCCAGATAATCTATCATTCCAGAAACCAAATCCAATCCCAATGTTAAGAGACTCTTTAGATTCCCACTGTAAAGATTGAGAGTTAATTTGTCCAACAGAATAACCTAAATTACCTTGATAAGAACTAGTGTTAGCATCTACTTGTTGTAATCCTTGATAGAATCCACCAACATTTTGGTTACCAGTAGTACCATAACTTGCTCTAAGTTTTAATGTAGATAACCAGTCACTATCACTTAAGAAATCTTCTTCATCCATATTCCAACGACCAGCAACTGCCCAGAAGTAACCTACTGGATTGTTAGGGAATCTTGAAGTTTCATCACGTCTGATAGAAGCAAATAAACCATATTTACCGTCATAATCTAAATCTAAAGTTCCTAAGAAAGAACCTAAAGCTAATTCATTTTCAGAAGAGAATACTCCTGGAATATAGTTATATGTTGCATCAGTAGCATCAGTTGGGTCTCCACCAGGATACTCAATAGTATTTCCTGCTGTAAATCCACTACCAGAACCTGGTAAAGCTGGATTTAAACCGAATGCAGTAAATCCTTCATTCTGAACGTTTCTGTAGATATACTCACCATAAATTTGAGCACTTACGCTTAATTTATCTGTAATTTCTTTATCATATCTAATAAATGCATTTGAAATTATTTGTGCAGATCTGAAAGTACTTTCAGCCTGAGCACCTTTAGCATTCGAAGCAGCAGTAGGAGTAATTAAACCTCTAATACTTGCTGGAGGAGTTATGAATAATGATTGGATATTAATATAATCTAAACCAAACTGAGCTCCAATTGTAAAGTTGTCATTCAATTTTAAATCAGCATTCATACCAATGATTGCTCTAACCTCATTCTCCTGATCCGTTTGTTCAGCAGCAGTATTTAAAGCAATAAAAGGTGTATTTGGGAAACCGTTTGCATTACCTGCATTGATTGATCCGTCACTATTTAATGCTCCACTTCTTATTGTACCAAATGTATTTAAAGATCCATCTGGGTTATAAGGAGTTAAATAAGGCATACCGATGTAAGGAACAATAAAAGGATTGTCTAATTGACCTCCTGTATTTCCACCTCTAACAGCATCCACAATAAAATTACTTGTAGAATAGTTAAGAGTTACATTAGTAGAGTAATTGAATCTCTTATTTGTAGAAGAACCAGTATTGTTTGTTCTGAAAGAAAAACGCTTTAATTCTGAACCAATAGTAATCCCTTCTTGTCTAAAATAGTTGATAGATGTAAAAGATGTAGAGTTTGCTGTACCTGAAGAGAAACTTAATTCATGAGATACAGTATTTCCTAATCTAAAGAAAATATCTGACCAATTAGTATTGGCTTGAGCTGATATTGAAGCAATTTGCAAATCAGTTAAACCTCCACCGAATCCAAGTCCGTATTGCTGTTGAAATCCTAAAAATTGAGCGGAATTCATTACAGAGAAACGAGTCTGAGGCTTACTTGCTACACCATATAAAGCACGATATTTAATATCTAACTTTTGACCAACTTTACCTCTTTTTGTTGTAACTAAAATAACACCACCAGCACCTCTATTTCCATAAAGAGAAGTTGCAGCAGCATCTTTTAATACATCAATCGTTTGAATATCATTTTGATTCAAACTACGGAAGTTGTCTTGATCAACTGGGACACCATCAATAATAAATAAAGGCTCAATATCTCCAGAAAGAGAAGAAAGACCTCTAATAATGATTGTACCACTCTGACCTGGTTGACCAGATCCAGTGTTTACACTTACCCCAGCAGCAGCACCTTGTAGTACTTGATCGACTGAGTTAATAGGCACTTGCTCGATTGTTTTACCATCTACTCTTGCAAGCGAGGCAGCACTTTTCTTACTGTTAAGTGCTCTACCGTAAGAAGTTACTACGATTTCGTCTAAAACTTCTCCACCTTCTTTCATGGTTATGTTCATAGTAGCTGAACTTCCAACAGTTTTTTCAACTGTTTCATAACCTAGGTAACTAAATACTAATACATCACCAACTTTTGATTTGATAGAGTACTTTCCGTCAAAATCAGTGTCTGTACCTGTTGTAGTTCCTTTGATAAAAATACTAACCCCTGGTAAAGCGCCGTCTTTGTCGCTAACAGTACCTGAGACAGTCTTTTCTTGTGCAAAGGAAATCTGCACAACCAACGCCAGTAATAGCGTTAAAATTCCATTAAACTTTGTCTTCATTGTATAATTATTTGAATTAATTAATGCCAAAAGTCTTAAAATAAACTTAAAAAAACAATTTTTTAACACAAAAAAACTTAAAAAACTTCAAATAGTTAAGAAATAGTTAATTAGCTAATTTTTTTATTGTGTCGTTATTTAAAATAACGTAGTCCATTGCACTATTAGCCTAGAGTTGTTAATACTTGATGAATTGTTCTGATTAATTCCATTAATGTAGCCAAGACTTATTTTTGACGAGTTTATTTTAAAGTTATATCCAAGTCCAAGTCCTAATAATCTTTCAGTACTGTTTTTAATTGTATTGTAGTAAGCTATATCGCTGATACTGTATAAATATGAAGAAGTGGATGTTATATATCTATACTCTATATTTAAGAATGAGTATTTGTTTGTAAAAACACTTTGTTCATTGATACTCCGTATACTATTGATACCGCCAATTCTAAATAATTCATTTGTTAGGTAATTGCTAGAATTTAAATACCCAGTCTCATTCCTCATATATACATAACTCCTTTTTGAAGTTTTAATATTGATAACCGAATTTAAATTGAATTTTAGCTGTTTTACTTTATTTATCGGTGTTTTCCTGTTTCCTGTAACCGTAGAAATATTAAATTTTAAAATGTTGTTAAATAAACTGTTTCTCGAGGAAACTTTTAAATCATATGTTACTCCAATGAAATTATTAGTGAAAGATTCTATGTTCTCATCAATAATGTCTAATAGATAATTTGATTGCTCGCTGGCATAAGAAATAGCTATTTTTGAACTTGTATTCAGTTGGTATTCTGATTTTACATCAAATTTGGTGTTAAGAAAAGTTGAATCTTGCCGATATAGATCAAATCCAATTAATGCTGAAAAAGGAGACCTTACTATATAAGGTAATCTTGCATTAATTTTAAATTGTGATTTTTCTTCAGCAACTCGGTTCCAAAATAACTCCAAGTTTTCTCCTGTGTTAAATACATTGGATAATTTTAAATCTAACTTACCATTTATTAATAGTCCTTGGCCATTATCTTTTGATGCAAAGTTTATCATCCCTTCAAAACTATTTGCTTCAACTTTTTCTAAGAATAAATATAAATGTGTAGAATCGGTTTTAAATAGTACTTCGGGTCTCTTCTTCTCAGAAATAAAATTCAAGTCTTGGGTTAGTTTAGAAATATTTGTAATTTTTTGCTTAGAAAAAATAGTGTTTTTATGTATCTGAAAATAGTTTTTAATGTAGCTCTCTGGAAAATCTTCGTACCCTTTTATGATAACTTTATTGATGAGTCTCTTTTTAGATTTTGTACTATTAAAATCTAAATAAAGAATATTATTAATATATCTTGGATTGGTGTAAGTTATCTCAGAGAATGAGTTGCCTTTTTTATCAAAATCCGTAAGAAGTGAATTTGTAAATTCTTCTAGCTTATTAGTTCTAATTTTTATGGAGTCTGTCTTTTTTATAAAGCCACCCAATTTTATATCTTTTGGAATAATCAAAACAACTTCTTCAGTTTTCTTTCCTAAATTAAATACAGCTGTAAAGTAGCGATCTTTTAATAGTATAGTATCAAGCACAGAAGTTAAATACCCACTCTTTTTAATTTCTTTATGAAATCTTTCTATTCCTTTATATATAGCAATTTTTGAAGCGTATTTTGTTATGTAAGAATAGGAAGTTAATTTTTCTGTTTGAAGAGAGTCAACTCCTATGATTTTTAAGGTAAAGTCTTGACCAAAAATTCCATGAGTAAAACAACTCAATAAAACAAAAGATAAAAAGAAGAAGATTTTTTTATTCAATTTGATAACTTAAAAACGTTCAAATGTAGCTTAAAATCAGAAAAAATTGATTGTTTATATTGTGTTTCAAAAAAATAACTCACTCAGATTTGAATAGATAGAAAATAATTGTACATTTGCGCACTCTTAAAAAAGAGTAAAATTTTTAGTAC
>TARA_R110001632_G_scaffold18408_4_pt1 | contig 23466 bp, 19 predicted proteins | sample TARA_R110001632 | Tara Oceans TARA_R110001632 (sample SAMEA4398266) | marine metagenome | biome: Polar Biome; feature: [SRF] surface water layer (ENVO:00010504); material: water (ENVO:00002006), including particulate matter (ENVO:01000060) such as... | depth 5 m
AGTAACAACAGATGAGCAGTATCCGCAAATGATCATGATTGAATTTGTTCAGGATAAATGTGATTTGTTAAACAGCTATGCAGTTGGGCAAGATGTGAAAGTATCTATCAACTTAAGAGGTAGAGAATGGATCAACCCTCAAGGAGAAGCAAAATACTTTAATTCTGTACAAGGATGGAGAATAGAGAGTTTAGCGCAAGCAGCTCCTTCTCAGATTCCACCAACAGAACAATTTCAAGCTGCTCCAGATTTAAGCAGTGATGAACCAGATGATTTACCTTTCTAAAAAAAAAGTAATCAAAATAAAAAAAGCCTCGCAATTTGCGAGGCTTTTTATTTTATAGACTGTCCTGATTATTTAGGGTCTAATGCTTTGTCAATTCTAGCAATTACATCTTGTAAGTGATATCTACTAGTTGTGTTAGGAGCTTTAGAAATCGCAGCTTTAACATTTCTCTTCAATCTGTTTAACTCACCTCTTGCGAAAGATCTGATGTCAGACTGACTAACATTTACAGAAGCTGATCCAAAACGACCTCTTTGATTAGGTGCAGTATTCAGTAAGAAATCTAAACGATCAATATGCGCTTTTTGTAAATTTCTTCTATAGGTATCTATAGTTCTACCATTAGTTAATTCAGACCAAACTCCTTTTCTGATATCAGAAAACATAGAAACTAAGTTATATGCTTTTGTTCCATTTAAAGTTTCGTTCTCAATCATACGTGCCATTCTAGTAGTGCTTAAAAGACCATTCAAAGTTCTTACTTGAAGACTTCTAATTCTTTCTACAGCTCCGCTAGACTGAACTTTCCCAAAAATATTTTTATCCAACATCCATGTTGGTGTAGCAAATAATTGCTTGTTCAAGAATTTCATTGCATTTCTCTGATGATCTTTAGTCACGTGAGTATACACAGCTCCATCTTGACCAGCGGCTTTATAATATTCATAGATACCACCAACATTAGAAGAAACATGGCCCATATAACGAGAAAACTGTCCTACTATTTGACCGTATATAGTTCCCATTTCATCATAGGTCTCACCGTCTTTCGTAGTCCATTTTTCTAAATTAGGAACAATACGCTTTAAGTTCATAATACCGTAAGTACTTGCCTTGATAGCATCATCACCTAAGTCTTCTGTTTGAGAACTTGGATCTATAACTCCACGCTGTTGACGACCAAAACGATACATTGGATTGTCTGCTTTGTCTAAAATCCACTTGTTTAAAGTAGCTTTCTCATCTTTAGCAGATTTGTCTAAAATTGGACGATATCCCCAACTAACAGAATGCTTGTCATAAGGGCCAATATTAGGCATTAAAGCAACACCTTTATCTTCTGGCTGAGCTACATAATTAAAACGAGCATAATCCATAATAGAAGGAGCTGTTCCAAATTTCTTAGTAAAAGAAGCAGAACGTAAAGAATCTACTGGATACGCAACACTAGATCCCATATTATGTGGTAAACCTAGGGTGTGACCAACCTCGTGAGCAGATACAAAACGAATTAAACGTCCCATAGTTTCATCTTTGAACTCAGCGGTTTGTGCATCAGGGTTGATGGCTGCCGTTTGTACAAAAAACCAGTTACGTAATAAACTCATTACATTATGATACCATCCGATATCTGATTCTAAAATCTCTCCAGAGCGAGGATCACTTACATGAGGTCCATATGCATTTGGAATGTCAGAAGCAAAATAACGAATCACAGAATAACGTACATCTTCTGGAGACCAATCTGGATCTTCTTCTTTAGTTGGAGCGTCTTTTGCAACGATAGCATTTTTGAAACCAGCAGCTTCAAAAGCAACTTGCCAATCATTTACTCCTTGCTTTAAATACTTTCTCCATTGCATAGGAGTTGCTCTATCGATGTAATAAACAATTTGTTTCTTAGGCTCAACCAATTCACCTGCTCTAAATTTTGCAAGGTCTTCATCTTTTACCTCTAATCTCCAACGATCTAAAAATCGTACAGTTTTAGCTTTTTGGGCATCTGAACCATAATCTACTTGTCTACTAGCAAACCATCCAACTCTTTCGTCAAAATAACGACGCTTCATTGGTTCTTTTGCTAATAAGATCATAGAGTTGCTCATTTCAACAGAAATAGATCCGATACTTCTGTTTGAAGGAGGTCTTGAAGCAAAATAAGTTTTTACATGTCTTAATTCTATATTTCTAGGGTAACTGCTTACTCTTTCTGTATAAGAACGTGCTTTGTCTAATCGTGTAACTCTGTAAGTCGTTCTAGATCTTTGATCTAGTCCCATTGGTTTAATATCCTCGGTTAATAACTTTGTAACATCAATAACTACTGCTGTAGTGTCTTTATTAAAAGCTTTAATTGGAAATGAGTATAAAACAGGTTCGAAATTTGAATTTGTAACTGCTTCATTTATTGGAAGTATAGAATCAGCAACAATATTGTGAGAAACAACTCTTAGTAATATTTTTTTACCTTTCCGTTGCCATCTAAGCACTTGATTATCGGTATTTTCTCCACCATAACCAATTCCACTAGCGGTTTTTGCAATTCTAGTAACCATTAACATTTCTCTATTCATCAGAGAATCTGGAATTTCAAAAAGATAGGTGTCATCTAAAGAGTGCACTTTAAACAGACCTTCATCTGTTTTCATCTCTTTTGTAACCACTTTTCCGTAAGGTAGAATAGCTCCTTTTTTCGGTTTTGGTTTCGGTTTTGGTTTTACAGCTTGTTCTGTTTTTCCTTTTTTCTTCTTTTTTTTACGCTGTGCATCTGCATCTAACGTAAGTCCAAAGATAAAAAGAACAACAAGAATTCTTGAAAGTACTTTGTGTATCATAATGTGTTAATTTGAATGAATTTAATTGAGTTTTCGAAGTTAAGTATTCTAACAACTTGCTATTCTTAAAGAAATGTTAAAGGGAACTGTTTCTCTAAGTTATTAAACCAATATGTTGGTGATGTTAGATATTTAACCAATATGTGAATTTTAAGTTCAATGATCTAAATCTTGGACTAAAAACATCAGTAGCATAATTGTCATTATATACTAAGAATAAATCTGATAATGGTGCTACTCTCCATTGCAGTCTTGTATTAATGCTAAAATTCTCTCTTTGAGTGCTATATTGTAAAAATGTAGCCCAAAAGATATTTTTGGTAAACGTAACGTCTAGCCTTGGTCCAATTAGCCAAATAGAGGCGTCCGGATACGGATTTGGTAAATCTATTTTATCATAATTCAGTTGAATAGAACCTAAAAAATAAGGCTGTACTCGTAACGTCATATTAGCCTGTAAAGAGTATTTAGCCCCATTGAAAAATCCTCCTACAGAAGAGTTAACTCGGTAAGATACTTTTTGACGCTGATCTGATCTGTAGTTTACCCCAAAACTGGTGTAGTAGTAGTTTTGGTTTCCTGGCAATGCAATAGCTCCGTCAGTTCCTGTTGGATCAAATTCATCATACAATCGAATGAATCGATTGAACATTTCAAAATTTAAACTTGAATTGTTTTTAAAACTCGCTTGCCATCGACTAATAATGGTGTAATCTGAATTTTGATACTCTAATTCTGGACGCCAAATATAAACTGGAGTTATAGAAAAGTTATGTTGTTGAATTTTCCCCTTTTTTGGCCAAAATTTTAATTGAAATTGTGGGTTTATTTTTAAAATGTCCGTTCTTCTTATAAAACCTAAATCCGATCTAAAATCATCAGCAACAAAAACACCACTAATTCTAATTCCTAATCGTCTATTATTAAATTCTGTTCTAAAACCGCCAGAAAAATCTTTAGTACTTATTCCGGGAGAGAACGATTTATGAAAATAATATTTACCACTCCAAGTATTATCTTTAGACGCCAAGGTATAATCAATCCCTAAAACACGATTGTATTTGTCCTCTTCGGCGAGGAATTCATAGTCTTTCGTTGCTTGTTTGTTGATGAATAGAAAACTAATATTTGATCTACTGAACACTTTGTGCTGTATAGAAATCACTGAATTGTTTACGGTTGGTATTTCGTTTGCAACATCTTCGTCTGTTTGTATGCTTAGAATTCCTAGACGTAAATTGTTGTTGACTTTTCCACTTAATCGAACACCACCGATAATTCTGTTTTCAATATTTTCGTCATTTATGTTTTTAGCAATTCCGATTCGTCTAGAGAAAAACGGATTTGCATCTCTATTGTCTCCAAAGTCTCCAAACAAATCGCTGTTTTCAATAAAAAATTGCCTTCGTTCTGGTAATCCAACTTCAAAGCGTGTCAGGTTAGTGACTTGTTGATCAACTTCTACTTGTGAGAAATCAGGATTTAAAGTTAAATCCAAATTCATGCTATTGGCAATTGTTAGTTTCGCATCTCCACCAATTTTGAAATCACTACTCGCCTCATTATTTTCAAAATCTTTTGAAGCAATTGTATTGATAAAAGGGATGATTGAAATAGGTGATTTTGATTTACCTAATGGTTTTTCAAAAATCATGTCACCCATAAATGCTAGACTAAAAATAGATTGATTTTGTGGAATGTTAATCCATGTATTTCGTTCGTTTTCTTGCGTGTCAAAATGATAACTATTGAAACGCCATTTAGTTTCTCCTTCCTGATATTTAAAGGCGGAAAGAGGGATTTTCCATTCTAAAATATAATGATTATCATGAATTACAGATTCGCCAAGCCATTTGGTGTCCCAAGCTGTATTGAAACCGTTGTTGCTATTTCCTCCACCAGAAACTAAAATCTCTCTTCTTACCCCTAAAGGATTTGATCCAAAAACAAATGCATTCGTTCCGTCATTAAACGTGTCAAACATTAAAGTGATGTTATCACTTCCTCCGGCTCTAAAATCTCTACGTAAAGAAGGAACGATATAATCTTTCCCTTTTGCATATACTTTAATTCCAACATACAAGTTTCTGTCGTCAAACATGAATTTAATTTCTGTCTGACTTTTTGCTTGTACGGTATCTGTAGGGAAATATTGGAAAAAGTTTTTAGCAGGAACAACATCAGCCCAAGAAGATTCGTCTAAAATACCATCAACTTGAATTTCTTCATTGATATGTTTTACATAGACAGTTTTCTTAGATGTTTGCGAATACGAATAAAAAGAAACAAAAAAGACTATAAAAATTACATTTTTCATTAAAATTGGTTGGTAATTTTACCAAAAATACAATAAATAAAAAAAGGAACTACACAATGTATAGTTCCTTTAACAATATTGATGAATGCGTTAAATTTTCGATTTCCTTTATAGGTTTACTCCCCTAAATACGGATATTTAAAATCTGTAGGTGTTACAAATGTTTCTTTAATTAATCTTACAGATGTCCAGCGTAATAAGTTTTGTGCAGAACCAGCTTTGTCATTTGTTCCGGAAGCTCTTGCTCCATCAAATGGTTGCTCGCCAACAAATGTAACAACAGTATTTCTCTCTCTACAATAATCTTTTTTTAAAATCTACTTTTAAGATATAAACAAACCAGTATAAATAATTTAAGCTCCATTTTAAAATTCTAAATTTTGAAGTTCCTGAATTTCTTTCTCTATTAATTGTTGGTACTTCAGATATTTTCCAATTATTTTCGTATGCTTTAGCTATAATTTCCATAGTAATTTCAAACCCTCCTTTACTTTGGATATCAATGCTTTTTATTGATTCCTTTTTATATATTATAAAAGCATTTGTAATATCATGTACTTTTAACTTAGTTATATTTTTTAAAGTAAGATTCAATCTTTTTGAGAGAAACTTTTTTAATTTTGGACCTCCAATTTTATCACCTCCTGGCATATATCTAGAGGCAATAACTAAATCAAAACCTTCTTTTATTTTGGGAAGCATAATATTTATGGTTTCAGGCGCGTCTGATAAGTCTGCCATGATAGGAACAATATATTCTGTTTCAGATATATCAAACCCAGTTTTAAAAGCTCCAATAACATTTTTCTCAAATTTATTCTTAATAAAAAATATATTGTCATATTCTCCCTGAATCTCTTTTGATTTTTTTAACGTAGAATCTTCCTCAAAATCATAAATAATAAAAGCGATATAATTCGTAGATATTTTTTCGGAGATTTCTTTTATTAGAGGAATAATATTATGTTCTTCATTGTATACAGGTATGATTAAACTTAAAACCTTGTTTATTGATTCTTTTTTATATGATTTCATGGATAGCATATTTTCAAGAGAAGTCCGCCTTTTGATTTTATTGTTTGAACGGTTCCAAAATCAATGGGGTTTTTTGTATTATTTTTTTCAGTTAAAAAATAAAAAGGGGTATTCTTTTCTTTCAGTTCATCAATAGTGGCAATTTGAAATGTTGGGTTTATTTTTGAAATTCCAAAAACACTAATCAAACCAGCAGTACAACCTTTACAATTCTCTTTTTGTGAGTTCTTTATAATTTGGTAAATATTTCTTTTTCTTGATTTATTGGTGTAAAAGTTCATTGACATGTATAGTTTATATGGTTCAATATAAATAGGAACTTCTTTTTTTAAATCATTGACCGAAGACAGTCTTTGTTCAATACTATGTTTTAATATTTCTAACCCAGTTATTTGTTTACTTATTCTATAGCTAAAAAGTGAAAAGAATAATATTCCGGATAAAATTAATTGTTTAGTATTAAAATTTGAGATTATTAATGAGGAGAGAATCACACAACCAATTAAACTGGCGATAAAATACCTTAAGTGAAATGCTCCTAAAGCAAAACTAAACGCAAAGCCGATAAAAATAAGAGAAGAGATTAAAGAAAGCACTATAGAAATGTTCGTATTATTTTTTAAAAAATATAGTAATTTATTTGTCGAGTTTTTTAATGAAAATACAATAGGAATTAATAGAAAGATGAAAGGATAGTAGATCCTTTTTATAGCTTTAAAAAAGTATTCCTTATTTGGACTTGCCCAATTATTTTCTCGTAAGATTAATATTTTTTTTATTGAGGGAAGGTATAATATTAAAATACTGAGTCCAATCAAAATACTTATAATTAGAAACCAATCAATTGTTTTTTTCTTATAACTATTAAATGAAGTTAATAAAATTAAAATAGGGACAAAAACAGCATAATAATGAGATGAGACTAATGCCGCTGTTGTAATTGCAATAAAAAGATAGATGTATTTTTTTCGTGTTGGAGTATGAACTCGAAGGTATATTAAGATTGAGGTAAGCATTAATACAAGACTGTAGGGCCTGGCTTCATAAGCATATACTTGACCAAGACAAGTCAACATCAAGAAGCTTGAGATGACTGCGGCTTTTTTACCATACAATTTTTTACAAGTAAAATATATTATTAAGATTGCTACAGCGTAAAAAATGATATTAGGTAGCCTAGTAGAAAAGACTGATGCACCAAATAATGAAAAACTAATTGAAGTAAAAAATTTATGCAAAGGAGGATGAGGGTCCATGGCTCCTAAAGTTTCAAAAATTTCTTGGAAACTTAATTGAGCGAGATGAAATGTAAACAGTTCATCAAACCAAATAGGTTTTAAATTACTTAAGTAAAAACTGATACTTAAAAAAATAAATAAAATGATTCCTAGAAAAACAATGTCTTTTTTTAGAAAATTAAATTTGTTAAAAGCTGTTGGTTTCTTTAACATAGAAGGTTTGGATAGGTGTTTTTAAAAATAAAAAAAACTTCACTGAAATTAGGTGAAGTTTTTTTTATTTTTAAAAAGATTAACCTAAATAAGGATATTTAAAATCTGTAGGTGTTACAAATGTTTCTTTGATTAAGCGAACAGATGTCCAACGTAATAAGTTTTGTGCAGAACCAGCTTTGTCATTTGTTCCGGAAGCTCTTGCTCCTCCAAAAGGTTGTTGTCCTACTACGGCACCTGTTGGTTTGTCGTTGATATAGAAGTTTCCTGCAGCATTTTCTAATGCTTTAGAAGCTTTTTCAACAATATATCTATCTGTAGAGAAGATGGCACCTGTTAAAGCGTACTCTGTAGATTCATCTACTAATTTTAATGAAGCTTCCCATTCTGCATCTTCATATATGTAAATAGTCATTACAGGGCCGAATAACTCTGTACACATTGTTTTATACATTGGATCTTTTGCTACAATAACAGTTGGTTCAATAAAGTATCCAACAGATTTATCGTGACCACCACCAATAATAACATCTGCATCAGCGTCTGTTTTAGCAGTATCTAAGAAACTCGCAATTTTATCGAAAGAACCTTCGTGAATTACTGCATTTACATAGTTTGACGGATCTTCTGGAGAACCCATTTTTATATCACTTGCTTGAGAAATTAAATGACCTTTAACTTCTCCCCACATTGATGCAGGAATAAAAGCACGTGAAGCTGCAGAGCACTTTTGTCCTTGATATTCAAAAGTACCTCTTGTAATTCCTGTAGCAACTTGTAAAGGGTTTGCAGAATTATGTGCCCAGATAAAATCTTTACCACCTGTTTCTCCAACGATTCTTGGGTATGTTTTATAGTTATGGATATTGTTTCCAATTTGTTTCCATAAATTTTTAAAAACATGTGTAGATCCTGTAAAGTGCAATCCAGAGAAATCTGGAGATGCTAATACAGTATCAGTAATCATTACTGGGTCACCATAAACAACGTTTATTACTCCGTCAGGTAAACCAGCTTCTTTAAATAAGTCTACAATTACTTGTGCAGAGTATGCTTGATGATCAGATGGTTTCCAAACAATAACATTCCCCATTAAAGCTGGAGCAGCTACTAAATTAGCAGCAATAGATGTGAAGTTAAACGGTGTAATAGCATATACAAATCCTTCTAATGGTCTATACTCAACTCTGTTCCATATCCCTGGAGCAGAATCAGGCTGATCTTTAAAGATATCAGTCATGTATTGTACGTTGAAACGGAAAAAGTCAATCATTTCACATGCAGCATCAATTTCTGCTTGATGTACATTTTTAGATTGCGCTATCATTGTGGCAGCATTCATTCTTGCTCTATAAGGACCCGCTAATAATTCAGCAGCCTTTAAAAAGATAGAAGCTCTTTCCATCCAGCTAACATTAGACCATGCTTCTCTTGCGGCTAAAGCTGTAGAAATTGCAGTATCTACATGCGATTTTTCAGCAACATGATATTGTCCAACAACATGTTTATGATCGTGTGGAGGAGTAATTTTTCTTGTGTTACCAGTTCTTACTTCTTCACCATTAATGTGCATTGGTACATCAATATTGCTGTTAAACATTGCTTTGTAAGTTGCTAAAACCTCTTCTCTTTCTGGAGATCCTGGAGCATAACCTTTAACAGGCTCATTTACTGCTTCTGGAACTTTAAAAAAACCTCTTCCCATTTTTAGTTTGTTTTATTTTTAGTTTGTTTTTCTTTCTTTAAGTGAAACCTTGTCATTATTTTGCAGCTAGTTAGCAATAAAGAAATAAGGTTCACTTTTCAAGTGGTAAAGTTACAATTTATTTTTAGTTCTAATGATTTGATTAGATCTTGTAAATTACCAGAAACAGATACTATATTATGTGTACAGTTACTTATTTACCTCTAAAAAACGATGGATTTATATTAACGTCTAATCGAGATGAAAGTCCGATGAGAAAGACAATTCATCCTAAAAAATATACAGAGAATGGTGTTGAATTAATCTATCCTAAAGATGAGTTGGCTGGAGGAACTTGGATTGGTTCCAGTAATAAAAACAGATTGGTTTGTTTGTTAAATGGAGGCTTTGAAACACATCAAAGAAATGCCTATTACAGGATGAGCAGAGGTGTTGTTGTAAAGAATATTTTGAGTGTAGATGATCCTGTAGATTATATTAAAGGATTTAATTTTGACACTATCGAGCCTTTCACAATTGTCTTAGTAGATTGGAGCACAATCCTTGCTGCCTATGAGTTGGTTTGGGACGGAGAAACTATCCATTTTGAGAAGTTGAAACAGGAGCCAAAAATTTGGTCATCCTCAATGTTGTATGATGCGCAAATGAAGTCAGATAGAAATAGCTGGTTTCAAGAATGGTTAAAGAATCATTCAGAATTTTATCAAGAGGATATTTTAGCGTTTCATCAAAGTACAGATAAAGGAACAGCAGCAACTGCCTTAAAAATGAAACGATCATTTGTCGAGACTGTTAGTGTTACTAGTTTTGAAAAAAGGCATAAAGAATCTTCTATGAAATATTTTGATTTAACTGCTCAAAAAAGTTTGGAAATTAAAATCTAATACATCGCAAATGTAATTGCAGACATAATGGCAAAACCAATACCTGCCATAATAAAGAATACTGTATTTAACATACAGAGTTTTACTAAGGTTTTAAAATAACCCTGTTGGTAAAACCTCTTCATTGCTATCAAAAGATAGGCAAGGAATAATACAATAAAAACCCAAGTTATATTTTCGTTATGTGTGATTAATCCTAGACTAAAAAAGATGGTTAACAAGATGAAAAAGACTGTTTGTGTATGAAAAACAAAGATTAGATGTTCAACATACGTAAACTTTCTTCTGATATAAATAAAGCTTAAGAAAAGCGTAAAAATCGGTAAGAATATAAAGATAGAAATAGATGCGTAAGAAATTAATTCTCGCATAAATTTTTTGTTTTCATCATCGGTGTTCTTTATAAAAGCATTGATTTTATTTACTCTACTGTATTTAAATCGATTCCAAAAGTTCTTTTCAAGTTGCAAGCTATCTAAAGCATCATCAATTTTATACTCAGAATGTTCTTTCTGATAAGCAATCATTTTACTTAAAGCACCTTTGTCGTTATTGAATTCAAAATCAGGAATGGTAAGATTGTTAGATGTTATTGTGTCTTTAACTTGGTTAAGAATTGCCAGCGTTTTTGCTCTTTCTATTGAATCTAGTCCTGCTAACTTATCTTCAAAGTCAATTCCTTTTATTACGGAATCAATTTTTTGTTTGTTTGTGTCGGTATTTATATTAACAATGTTACTCCCTTTGTTTTCTTTTCTGCCATTCCTAAAATCATCAAATTCATTGTATTTGTCTGCCATTCCTAAAATAAGAAAGAAAACAATAGACACGGTTAAGTAAAATTGAAAAGGATTAGAATAACGATTTCTTTTACCATCTATAAAATCTCTAGAAACCTTCCCGGGTTTTATCAAAAGAGGAACTATGGTTGTCCAAAATTTACCATCTAAAGATATAAAACCATTAAAAACTTCGCTAATAAAACTTTTAAAAGTGATTTTTTTCCCTTTATTTTTTTGCCCACAATTTGGACAGAACTTTTCTTGGCCAAAAAACGGGTGTCCACAATTTAGACATTCAGGTTCTTTAGGTAAGGCTAGTTTTTTGCTTTTATTTCTCTTAATTAGTTTAATGATACGAGTGTTGATAGTTGAAATGTTGGTATAGTGACGTTAAATTTTTTCTGAGTATCTAAATCTTTCATTGTAAAGAAACCGCTCATAGATCCAGTGCCAGATTGTAAAAAAGTGCCAGATTTATACGTGTAAGAATCATGAGGGTCCAGGGTTGGAGTTTGACCAATAACACCTTCTCCGTCTACGATTTCTTTGGTGCTTAATGAATCAAAGATTTCCCAATGACGATTAGTTAATTGCACTGTGTTTAAGGAATTGTTTTCTATGGTAACATAATAGCTAAATGTATAATACATATTTTGATTTCTATGTATTGTGCCATCATACGTCGTTTTTACTGAAATTTTAATTCCTTTAGTAATTTGCTGAACCATATTTAGCTAATGTAGAAATTTAGATTGAAAGGTGCAACGTGATTTTTAGTTTTCAGAGTTTTAGAGTTTAGAAGGGGCAAAGTCTCTAGGTTAAAGACGTTACATAACTTAGAAATTCTACGAAACAATTAACTACCGTTCTCCTTCAAACTTAATAGTACCTACTCCAATTACTCTGTCGAAAAGAGCACCAAAAGCTTTGTAGTAGACAATGACTGTGTAATCATTTTCAGTTTTAGAGAAATCACCTCTTATTTCTGCTTCAGAAATGACATCATCCAAAGATTTAGTTACAAACGTGTAATTATAAAAACCTTGTTTTAATAAAAAATTGGTATTGTAAGAGTTTGTACCAGCATCAAACAACATTTTGTTTTCTTCATTGAGGCTGAAATTGTTAAATGCTCCAATAACGTAAAGGTCTTTGTCTGTTATTTTATTTTCAACTTCTAATGTAAAATGCATCATTGCATAATCTGCTTCTGTTTTTGGATTTGTTCCTTCAAGAGTTCTGACGACAAACTGCCCGTTAATATCTGGATTGTATGTGTAAGATTTTACTTCTCTATTTTTATATGGATACAAGTAATTATGAAAAATATCTTTGCGTTCTACTTTTGCCACATTGATACTGGAGTTTCTAATAATTTTATTATCAAAAAACAAGTATTCATTTCCGCCCCAAAAATTGGTTTTTCGGGTGTATTTATAAATAAGTTGGTTTTGTCTGTAAAATTGTGGTTGTATGTTCGTTAATGCAGTTTTCCAGTTTTCATTTTGTAGAATAGCCACATGTATTTCTTGACTAGGATTATTGATTTGAAGTTGAGAATGATTCACTAAAAAGTTCACGGTTTGTTCTTCATTCATGTTTTTAGTATTCCTACTTCTGCTAACGGAAACACCAACAGTTGCCGTATTTTCATAGAGTGTAAACCTGCGTGTAAAAATGACATCTTCAACTTCGTCTAAAATTGAAAGCATATAATTTCCGCTTTTGGTGATTTTAGTATTTTGATTTGGAAATTGAACCGAGTAATGTGTATAATTCTGAAATGTATTGAAAGAGTTTTCTACATTAAAAATAATATTAGATTGAAACCCATTAATATATTGATTGGCAATTAGATTGCTTTTTTTCCAATCATGAGTCATTAATTCTATTTTGTAATAATAATCTTTCTGATCTCCCTCTAAATCATCAAAGTTTAATTCTAAGGTTGTGCCTAAAGGTACAATGGAAGAAAAAATATTTTCAGCCAAAGGTCTTAATTGGATGGATTTGATATTTTGGGCATTTATAGAAGTGAAAAAAAGCAATAATATCAACATTAAATTTTGACGCATAGTTGTATGTAAGTTCTTAATCAAAAGTACTAAATTTTGTACGTAACAACGGAGAGCAAATATTGTTCCTTTTTTGATAGATAATATAGCTTTGTATATTTAATGCTTTTATAAACAACCTACTTTAAACTTTATGATATTGAAAAACAATATTTAAGAGAATTAAATTACCTATAAAAGATGAATAATAATACCACAATTCTAGTTGCTGAAGGTCATTCAATCTTATTAAAAGGATTAAGAAACGAATTAATTAATGTAGATTTCATTATTTTTATCAGAACTTATTAAACTTATATTTTTAATTTATGAAATCATATTTATGGATACTATTCATTAGTCTTCCTTTTTTAGTTTTTTCTCAACAAGAGGACTTACAAAAAAAAGTCACTGAAATAAAACTGCAAATCGAACAATCAGAAAATAGCAAACGGCTTATATTGTTGGATAGTTTAAGTGATTTGATACGAAATAAGTCAGAATTTAAATATGACTCAATTGTAAGAGAAACTATAGCTTTAGCTTTGAAATTGGACTCTCTAAAACTTGCTACTTATCATACTGCTGATTTAATTGATTTTCAAAACAATATTTTGGGTAAAAGTCAAGAAGCTCTGAAAATTTTTAAAGAATTTCTACCAAAAACAGAAAAGCTTAAAGATCATGGAGTTTTAGCGAGGTTTTATTTAAACGGAGGCGATTCCTATTTTTTTACGAATGATCGTAAAACTTCAATAGTTTATTATGATAAAACTAAAGAAAGTGCATTAAAAGTCAATAACAAAAAATTACTTGGTCTTTCAAGAATGTATAAAGCTTTCACCCACTTAAGTATGGGTGCTTTAGCAGAAAGCTCTCAAGGACTACAAGAATCGATTTCAATTTTTCAAGAAATAAAAGACACTGCAAATATTAGTTTTGCAAAAAGTAATTTAGCAATTTTATATAGTAAAAATGAATTTTTTAAGGAAGCAAAAAAAGAAAGAGACGAATTAATAGAACTTGCAATTAAAAGGAAAAACTATGGATTATTAGCTACAAACTATTATAACGCTTCTCTCGATGAAAAAACGAAAGGAAATAACAAAGAACGATTAAAATACCTAAAACTTGCATTAGCAACTACAAGAAAATCTGAATTTACTAAGATACAAGAACCTCAGTTTTTATCAAGTATAGTAATTACGTATTCTTTATTAGATAGTATAACAAAAGCCGAAAAATATTTAAAAGAAATTGAAAATAATCCAAGTCAGAATACAGAGGGAAGGAATAAAAGCTCTTATTACGAAGCGTTAATGTATTTATCTTTTGCAAAAAAAGACTATCAAAAAGCTTTAGATTATGGAAAAAAACATTTAGAATTATTTAATAAAAGAAGTTTTAGTGGTATAAAACAAGCTAATAAATTTTTATCTGATGTATATGATATACTTGGAAACGATAAAATGGCATTTTCACATTTTAAAGCGTATAATAAAATTAAAGATTCTATTACAAGTGTTCAAAAAATTAAGGCGCTTTCTTATTACCAAACACTTTATGAAACTGAAAAAAAGTCTTTAAAGATCCAAGCTCAAGAAAGTGATATTGTTTTGTTAGATGAAAAAAATAAAGTAAAAAACCAATGGATGCTTTTTGGTGGATTAGGGCTTTTATCAATTTTTGGTTTTGTTATTTTACAGAAATCTAGAAATACAGCTAAAAGAGAAAAGCAACAACAAGAACAATTTTCACAAGATTTATTGTTGTCGCAAGAAACAGAAAGAACAAGAATAGCAAGAGAATTGCACGATAGTGTTGGGCAACAATTAACATTAATTAAAAAGAAGGCCCAAAATAAAGATGATGTAGATATTGCTGAAATGACTAATAATGCTTTAGAAGAAGTAAGGAGTATTTCTAGAGATTTGTATCCAACGTTATTAAAACAATTAGGTTTAAAAGAAAGTATAGAACAATTGGTTAATGAATATGATGAGCAAACAGATTTATTCTTTTCTATGGATATTGACAAAATAGATAACTATTTTAACGAAAATACAAGTCTAAACTTTTATAGATTGATGCAAGAATGTTTAACGAATATTGTAAAACATGCAAAAGCTAAATCTGTAACTGTAACTATTAAAAAAGAAGAAGATAAAATAATTGCGTTAATTTCTGATAATGGAAAAGGCTTTGATGCAACTGATAGTAAAAAGAAAAACAGCTTAGGCTTAAAAACAATATTTGAGCGAATTAAAATTATGAATGGAAAATTATCTATAGATAGTAAATTAGATATCGGAACCAGTTTTATTTTTTCAATACCAATCAAAGATGAATAGTAATATCACAATTCTTGTAGCAGATGATCATCCAATTTTATTAAAAGGATTAAGAGATGAATTGTTTAATATTGGATTTAATGTCTTAGAAGGAGCAACAAATGGAGCACAAGCTCTAGAAATGATTACTTCCCAAAAACCTACAATTGCTATTTTAGATATTAATATGCCTTTTTTAACAGGTTTTGAAGTAATCAAGAAATGTCAATCAGAATCTTTAACAACAAAATTCATCATTCTTACTTCTTATAAAGAGAAAGGGTTTGTTTTAAAAGCTAAGAAAATGAATATTTCTGGCTACTTATTAAAAGACGAACCGTTTTCAGAAATTAAGAAATGTATTCAAGAGGTTTTAAATGGAAGTTTTTATGCTAGTAAGGTTTTTGATGAAGTTTTCACCAATGAGATATCGCCTCAAATAGAAAAAATAAAATTCTTATCGCCCTCAGAAAGAACGATTGTAAGATTAATTGCTGGTGGAAACTCATCCAAAGAAATTGCAGAAATCTTATCAATATCCTCTAGAACAGTAGATAAGCACAGGTCTAATATTATTTCAAAATTAGATTTATCTTCAGATGCAGACTCACTTTCTTTGTGGGTAAAAGAGAATAAAGATTTATTAGAAAATGTATAAAATAGATCATTAATACGTACGCATACGTATTTTTTGTTACCACTACTTATTTCGTAATCAATAGTTTGGGTATAATTTTACCAAGTGTAATAACCATAAAAACTATATATTATGAAAACTTTAATTGTCGGTTTATTTTTTTTAAGCTTAACCAACTTAATAACTGCTCAAAACAAAGATTATCTAAATAGCGTGAACGCTCAAAACAATGCAGGACAAATAGAGCAATTGCAAAAACAAGCAGCAATTTTTAATATTAGCGAATTAGAATCTTTTGAGAAAAATATAGAAACTACCTATAAAGTAACTTTTGAAAATCCAAATGGAAAATTAGTTGCAACTTATAATAATTTAGGTGTCATTTTGCAAACGGTAGAAGAGTATAGAAATGTAAAATCTACAAAACAAATAATAGCTAATATTTTAAAAAGCCATCCAAATTGGATAGTTGAAGGAAACGTATTTAAAATTGCTTACTCAAGTTTAAGAGAGCCTAAAAAAACATTAGAAGTTCGTCTAAAGAAAGAAAAAAAGACAGTAACAGTTTTCTTTAATTTAAGTTGTAAAACAGGTGAGATTTTATATGCAAAAAACTAAAATTTTAGATTGAAGTATTGTTTTATTGGCGTTCTCTTAATTTGTTAACTATATTTTATAAGCGTCAACTAAATTTTTATCCAATAGTTTTCTGGCCTTTTAATTTAGATCCAATAACATTTATTTCATTCTTGCCTCACATCTTTTTGATGTGAGGCTTTTTTATTTTTACTATTCAAGGGACTAAAATCAATTCTATTTAGAATAATTATAAATAAGATTTAAGTCTTAATATTAAGACTTATTTATTCTGACTTCGCTTTCAAAATAACTAAATTTGCTTGATTTTTTTAGATAACTAAATTTCGGAAGTATCATGTCAAAAGACATTCGTATTAATAAAGGTTTAGACATTAAGCTAGTTGGCGAAGCAGCCCAAGAAACTAGTAATATTCCTGTCAAGGGAGTGTTTGCCCTAAAACCAGAAGACTTCCACGGAATCATTCCAAAACTTATAGCAAAAGAAGGTACTGAAGTAAAAGCAGGAGATTCACTTTTTTATTCAAAAAGTGACGAACGCATTTTGTTTTCAAGCCCGGTGAGCGGAAAAGTAACGGAAATTGTTCGTGGAGCAAAACGTAAGATTTTAATGTTGAAGGTTCTTGCCGATGGAAAGCAGGAATTTAAAGATTATGGAAAGCAAGATGCAGATAAAATGTCTGCAGAAGAAGTAAAGAATCATTTATTTACTTCAGGTTGTTGGCCATTTATCAAACAACGTCCTTACGATGTAATTGCAAATCCAAATCAGGCTCCAAAATCAATTTTTGTATCTGCTTACGCAAGTTCGCCTTTAGCTGCAAATTATGATTATACTTTGGCTGGTAAAGAAAAAGAATTACAAGCTGCTTTAATAGCAATTTCTAAATTAACAGCAGGAAAAGTTCATGTTTCTGTTGGGAAAGATTCAAATTCGCCGTTTAGTGGGTTAAACAATATAGAGCTTCATAAAGTTTCTGGACCACATCCGGTTGGAAATGTAAGTACTCAGATTGCGCAAATAGATCCTATTAATAAAGGAGAAGTTGTGTGGGTTGTAACTCCGCAAGATTTAGTTGTAATTGGTGAATTGTTCTTAACAGGAAACTTTAATCTAACTAGAACGTTAGCCTTAACAGGTTCTCAATTTGAAAAGCCATCTTATGTTTCTGTTGTTTCAGGAGCAGCGATTGCTGAAGTTGTAAAGAAAAACATCAATTCTGATAACACTAGAATCATTAGTGGTAATGTATTGTCAGGAACTCAAGTTTCTGAAGAAGGATTCTTAGGGTATTATGATAATCAAATAACTGCAATTCCAGAAGGAGACGATTACGAATTCTTCGGATGGAATAAGCCAATCTTCAATAAGATTTCTGCGTCAAGAGCATTAACGTTCTCTTGGTTAAATCCAAAGAAAAAATACGATTTAAATACAAATACAAACGGAGAACACAGAGCTTTTGTAGTTACGGGTTCTTACGAAAATGTATTTCCTTTAGATATGTATCCATTACAATTCTTAAAAGCTTGTATGTATCAAGATTTAGATGAAATGGAAATGTTAGGTGGTTATGAAATAGCTCCTGAAGATTTTGCATTAACAGAGTTTATCTGTGTATCTAAACAACCACATCAGAAGATAGTAAGAGAAGGTTTAGATTTAATGAAAGAAGAATTAGGCTAAAATAGATATCAAAATGAGCTTAAAAAGTAAATTACATATTTTAAAAGAGAAGTACAAAGGAACAAAGATGGCTCCTGCGTTTAACGCAATCCATACTTTTTTGTACTTACCAAATGAGGTAACTCATAACGGAACTCATATTAAAGCAGCAGATGATTTAAAGCGTACCATGAATATTGTTATCATGGCTTTAATTCCTTGTTTGTTGTTTGGAATGTTTAATGCAGGATACCAACATTATGCTGCAATAGATAATTCTCTTAGACTAGACGTACTTGCAAATTTTTTCACTTGGGATAACTTTTGGGTTGGAATCATTAAAGTGCTTCCCTTAGTAATTGTTTCTTACGGAGTTGGATTGTTAGTAGAATTCATCTTTGCAGTTATTAAAGGACACGAAGTTGAAGAAGGATACTTAGTAACAGGAATGTTAGTTCCATTAATTGTACCCATAGACACTCCATTATGGATGTTAGCAGTTGCTGTTGTTTTTGGTGTCGTGATTGGAAAAGAAGTATTTGGAGGAACAGGAATGAATATCTTAAATCCGGCCTTAACTATTAGAGCTTTCTTATTCTTTGCATATCCAACTTGGATGACTGGAGATAAAGTTTGGGTCTATGATGCAGTTGAGAGAGCAGGAACTGCTGATGCAATATCAGGAGAAACAATCTTAGGAAGTTACGCTCAAAATCAAGAAATAGTATATTCTAGTTGGGATATGTTTATGGGGTTTATACCAGGATCTGTAGGTGAAACTTCTACGCTCTTAATTTTATTAGGTGCTGCTTTCTTAATCTTTACAAAGATTGGAAGTTGGAGAATTATTGTTTCAACATTTGTTGGAGCAGCCGTAATGGGACTTGTTTTTAATCAAGTTGTAGCAGCCGATATTATTACAGAATCTAGTAAGTTTTACGGATTAATGAATACAGTTTGGTACGAGCACTTAATGATTGGTGGATTGGCATTTGGAGCCGTATTTATGGCAACAGATCCAGTAACCGCATCACAAACAAATAAAGGGAAATGGATTTATGGATTCTTAATCGGATTTATTTCCATAATGATTCGTGTCTTTAACCCAGCATATCCAGAAGGAGTATTCTTAGCCATTCTATTAATGAATGTCTTTGCGCCAACTATTGACCATTATGTGGTTCAAGGAAATGTAAAGAAAAGATTGAAACGTTTAAAAGCTAAAACAGCCTAATTATGTCTAAGAAAACAGATAGTAATTCGTACACAATAATTTTCTCCGTAGGAATGGTGTTAATTGTTGGATCTTTGTTAGCCTTTTTAGCCTCTTATTTTAAGCCGACTATTGATGAAAACAAACGTATAGAAAAGCAACAGAATATTCTATATGCAATGGGTGTTAATGAAAATGAAGAAGGAAGTGTAACTTTCATTTCTAAAGATGTCGTTGGAGAGAATTTTTCAAAATATATTACCAAACAATTGGTGATTCAAGGAGGAGCTATTTCTGAAAACGATCAAGCATATTTAATTGATATTAAAAAACAGCAAACACTAGCTAAAGAAGGAGAAGACAGACAGTTTCCTTTATTTATTGGTGAGAAAGATGGCAAAACGTTTTACGTAGCGCCAATTAGAGGAAAAGGTCTTTGGGATGCTATTTGGGCATACGTAGCTATGGATGAAAACATGGTGATACAAGGAGCTTATTTCGATCATAAAGGTGAAACAGCCGGATTAGGAGCAAACATAAAATTACGCTTCTTTATGGATGATTTTACTGGAGAACATTTGTTAAGTGATGGACAATTTAAAGGAATTGATGTCTCTAAATCAAATAATGATCCAAAGAACGAAGATAAAATGGATAATCAAGTAGATGCAATTGCAGGAGCAACCATTACAGGTGATGGTGTTTCAGCAATGATTAAATCTGAGTTGAGAAATTATGTGTCTTACTTTAAAAATTTAAAAACAAATTAATTATATGGGACTTTTATCTAAAAAAGACGCAAAATTAATCACTGATCCACTTACAGATAATAATCCAATTACTATTCAAGTATTAGGAATCTGTTCTGCATTGGCAATTACGGCTGAGTTAAATGCTTCGATTGTAATGGCAGTTTCAGTATTATTTGTATTGGGTGTTGGAAATGTAGTTATCTCATTAATGAGAAATATCATTCCATCAAAAATTAGAATTATCGTTCAGCTAATAGTAGTTGCAACCTTAGTTATTATTGTGGATTTAGTGCTAAAAGCTTTTGCTTATGAACTAAGTAAAACATTAGGAGCTTTTATTGGACTGATTATTACCAACTGTATTATCATGGGTCGTTTTGAAGCGTTCGCTTTAGGAAACGGACCTTGGAAATCATTCCTAGACGGAATTGGAAATGCTGTAGGTTATGGAGTTATACTAATTATCGTAGGTTTTTTTAGAGAACTTCTTGGAGCTGGAACACTTCTAGGGTTTAAAGTTTTAGGAGATCCAATAGAAAAAACAGGGCTATACGCTATCGGATATGAGAATAACGGATTTATGTTATTAGCACCAATGGCATTAATAGTAGTTGGAATCCTTATTTGGGTTCAACGTAGTAGAAACCCAGCATTAATTGAAGAAAACTAGAATATCATGGAACACATAGAATTATTTTTCAAATCGATATTTATAGACAACATGGTATTTGCAACCTTCTTAGGAATGTGTTCTTACCTTGCTGTATCTAAAAAAGTAGCTACAGCTGTAGGTTTAGGAGCTGCCGTAATCTTTGTATTAGCGGTAACTGTTCCTTTAAACTGGTTGTTAGATCAATATATCTTACAAGAAGGAGCTTTAGTTTGGTTAGGTCCAGAATATGCTGAGTATGATTTGAGTTTCTTATCATTTATCATGTTTATTGCTACGATAGCAACCATGGTACAATTGGTAGAAATTATTGTTGAGAAATTTTCACCTTCTTTATATAATTCTTTAGGAATTTTCTTACCGTTAATTGCAGTAAACTGTGCCATCTTAGGAGGTTCATTATTTATGCAATCTCGTGAGATTCCAACCTTAGGATTGGCAGTAACATACGGGATAGGATCTGGAATAGGATGGTTTTTAGCAATTTTAGCAATTGCAGCAATTCGTGAAAAGATTCGGTATTCAAGTGTTCCTCCAGCATTAAGAGGATTAGGAATTACATTTATTATTACCGGTTTAATGGCGATTGGATTTATGAGTTTTGGAGGAATGTTAACTGGTGGTGATGAAGAGCCGGCAAAAGAAACAACAGAAGTTGTTATCTCTACTAAAATAGAGAATAAAATTGAAGTGAAAGAAGATGATGTAGAAAAAGAAGAAATAGCAGAAATCATTAAAGAAAAAGAAGAGTAAGATGATAACATTTGCAGCAAGCACCGCAGGAACTATTTTAGCAACCGTAGCAGCTTTTTTACTGATTACGCTGCTATTAGTAGCATTATTATTATTTGTGAAACAAAAACTATCTCCATCTGGTCCAGTTACTATTACTATCAATGGAGAAAAGAAAATTACAGTGGCTTCTGGGAGTACACTTTTAACAACATTAGGAAGTGAAAAAATCTTCTTACCATCTGCATGTGGTGGAGGTGGATCTTGTGTCCAATGTGAGTGTCATGTTAATTCTGGTGGAGGTGAAGCTTTACCAACAGAAACACCTCATTTTACAAGAAAAGAATTAAAACATGGAATTCGTTTAGCTTGTCAGGTTAAAGTAAAAGAAGATATGGATATTTCTATTCCAGAAGAAGTTTTTGGAATTAAGAAATGGGATGCAACTGTTGTTCGTAATTATAATGTAGCTTCTTTTATTAAAGAATTCGTAGTTGAGATTCCAAAAGATATGGGATATAAAGCTGGAGGTTATATCCAGATTGAAATTCCATCTTGTGAAGTAAAGTTTGCAGATATGGATATTACTGCACATCCAGAAGAACATGATTCTCCAGACAAATTTGAGGCTGAATGGGACAAGTTTAAACTTAGACCATTAGTGATGAAAAACAATGAAGTAGTAGAAAGAGCATACTCTATGGCTTCTTTTCCGGCAGAAGGAAGAGAAATTATGTTGAATGTGCGTATTGCAACTCCTCCATTTGATAGAGCAAAAGGCGGCTGGATGGATGTAAATCCAGGTGTTGCATCTTCTTATATTTTTGGTTTGAAAAAAGGAGACAAATGTGTAATTTCTGGTCCTTATGGTGAATTCTTTATCAACGAATCTGAAGCAGAAATGCTTTATGTTGGAGGTGGAGCAGGGATGGCGCCAATGCGTTCTCACTTATACGAATTATTTAGAACCTTAAAAACTGGAAGGAAAGTAACCTACTGGTATGGAGGACGTTCTAAAGCAGAGTTATTTTATATAGAACACTTTAGAGCTTTAGAAAAAGATTTTCCAAATTTTAAATTCTTTATTGCTTTATCAGATCCTTTGGAGATTGATGCTTGGAAAGTGAAAAAAGATATTAATGATATTGAAGGAGATGGATTTGTAGGCTTTATTCACAATTGTGTAATAGAAAACTATTTAGATCATCATGAGTCACCAGAGGATATTGAATTGTACTTCTGTGGGCCACCATTGATGAACAAGGCAGTTCAGAAAATGGGAGAAGACTTTGGAATTCCAGATGAAAGTATCAGATTTGATGATTTTGGAGGGTAATTGTAATAGAATTTAAGTTAAAATATACAAAACCAGCGCATTATGTGCTGGTTTTTTATTGACTATAATATGAAACATAAATAAATTTTAGTACTTTTAATCCAATTACTAACTAAAATTTATCTTATGAACACAAAAAATTTCTTAATTTCTGGGATAGTCGCAGGTATTGTAGACTTCCTTTTAGGGTGGCTTTTTTACGGGACGTTATTTCCAGACTTGTATCCGAAAGAAGTAGAACCAAGTATGTTGTTTATTGCTATTGGATGTCTAATTTTTGGGTTGCTTTTAGCCTATGTTTTTACAGTAGTAGCATCTATAATTAGCGCCAAAGAAGGCTTAAAAGTTGGAGCGGTATTTGGACTCTTGTATGGAACGTCTATGAATTTATTTATGTACTCTACGATGGAACCAAACTATCAAAACATGGCAACCGATGTAGCTATTGGTATTATAGTGACTGC
>TARA_R110001632_G_scaffold151009_2_pt1 | contig 23458 bp, 36 predicted proteins | sample TARA_R110001632 | Tara Oceans TARA_R110001632 (sample SAMEA4398266) | marine metagenome | biome: Polar Biome; feature: [SRF] surface water layer (ENVO:00010504); material: water (ENVO:00002006), including particulate matter (ENVO:01000060) such as... | depth 5 m
TTAATTTTGACAATTTAAAAAAAGGCGACAAAGTAGGCGATTTTCATTCTGACCATTACACAGGTGCAGTTTATTATGATGAAGCTAACAATGATTGGGTACATATTGAATTTGGTTTTTTAAGAATAAGATATGCTCAACATGCTGGTGGTGCTGACCAATACAAACATCACGAAGTTCTTGACCCAAAAGCATATGGCTGTGAAGCTGTTTGTTTTTGTGAGGGCGAATTTGATGGTTGGGATGTTGTCAAAGAAGAAAGAACAAAAAGATGGGAATGGTCTTTTGTTTGTACTGATAAATTTTTTGAAAAAAACAAAGATTCTATTTTAAGCCATGAAGTTAAAAGAATTGACAATGATGACAATAGGTCAGTTGAAGAAAAAATGGCTGACTTTGATTACATGGAAAAAATAAGAAAGGTTGCAACTCATGTCTAATTCTAAAAAAACTGCTGACTTATTGCAAGGGGGTAAACAAAACTCTCTTGCAAGAAAAGAAAGAAGAAAAAACGAAAGACAAAAATTAAAATTATTAAGGAGCAAAAAATGAATACAAATATTAAAGTCACATTAAATGACCAACAGCGTAACCATATTAAAAACTTAATAGATGGTAAGCCTTCATCAAAAATGGCAAGTAGGCAGGAAGTTAGCCACCTTGTAGAGATGTTTGTGGAGCAACTTGTTGAAAGCAAAATGACTGAAGCAAAACCAATTATACAAAAAGCTGTTACAAAGGTTAATGGCTACAAATTTTATGCTAAAGGTCAAGAGATAGATTATGACAAGTGGATAAATATTCCTTGCGATGATTGTGGCTGTATGGTTTCAGTTGCAGAAGCAATAATTAATCAATCAAATACGAATTGAAAGCGTATAATTTAATTTAAATAGTTTTCCTTACCACCTTGCCATGTGGAAAAACTGGCACACTTTAAGGAGATATTATGGATATGAATTTGTATAGTGAAAGTGAATTGAACGAATTAGCATATGAAGAATTTGTTAAAGAAGTACACGAAAGTGTTATTACTTTTGAACACTTAGTTGACAAAGATACTGGCATGATTCGTTTTAATGAAAAGAATGTTGATTTACTTATTGAAGCAATACAAGAATTAAAAGATTTAGCTAAAGACTTTCATCCTTATCATGGTGGCAATGACATAGGTACATCTTATGACTTTACAGAAAATTTATGGGATGAAATTTGGAATTGTTGGGGTAAGTAAATATATAATGAATCTATTTATGGAGATTTATTATGGCTAACGAAGAAATGATTTTTATACCCGAAGGTGACCACTATGTTACTGTTCCTATAAACGAAGCAGATGGCAAAGCCTTGCAAGATATAGCAGGGGGTTACAGAGGTTCGTTTGAATGGAATTTGTTAAGCCACGATGGTGTAACAAATGTAACACTTTATTTTATTAATGAAAAGGATGTAGAGCAAGATGAAAATATCAAATATGACGGGTAGTGAGATTAGAGAACTACGAACATCTAACAATTTAAGACAAAAGGATTGTGCAGAAATTGTTGGGGTGGGTATTAGGCAATGGCAGAAGTATGAGCAAGGCTACCCAATTAAGGAATTATATTTAAAGATTTTAATTAATGAATTAGCGACACCTACGCCCTAAGTTCATGTAGTATTGTTTTGCAGTAAATTAAGTAAAAAACTAAAAAAAGGAAAAAAAATGACACAAAAAGATTCATTTATTGTTTACAGAAGTTTTTACATTGGATTAAAAGCATTAACAAATAAAGACAGATTACAATTGTATGATGCTATTTTTGAGTACGGATTAAACTCTACTGAAATTGATTTAAAACCTTTACCAAAGGCTATGTTTCTTATGATAAAGCCACAACTACAGGCTAATCATAGAAAATTTTTGAATGGTGCAAAGGGTGGTAGACCAGTTAACCCAAACTCACAAAGACAACAATCTAAACAAAGCGAAGCAGAACCTAATCATAACCTAGACATAACCAAAGCAGAACCCAATGTAAATGATAATGTTAATGACAATGTTAATGATAATAATAATGTTAAATGTAAAGTAGTAATGCCACTTAAAAGTGGAGAAGAATATAGAATAGATAATTTGTTGATGGATGAACTAAACAAAACTTATCCTAACTTAGATATTGATAATGAACTTCAGAAAATGAGGACATGGTTAATATCTAATCCTGATAAACAAAAAACAGCAAGAGGAACACCACGCTTTGTTAGTAACTGGTTAGGTAAAGTTAAACCTGCACCACAAGTTACTGACAGTTATGCTGATATTCATAAAGCTGTAATGGATGCAAGAAATGTACGCAAATAACGATATAGACAACAAGCAGATGGATTGCATACAGATTGCTACTGAAATTTCCTATTGGTGTGAAAGAAACTATGGGTATTTTATTAGAAGTAAGTCTGACAAGATTAAAGCTATTACAGACTTGTCTGAGCAATTAGCTAGGTTATCAGTTCACCAACAAAACACTTGGCACATTGCTCTTAACCAGCATTACGACATGGGTTTGGCACATCCACCGTTACCTGCACAGATAATTAAAACAATGAGAGGTTTAGCACCTACTAACAATGAGGAGATTAGAAAATTGGCACATAATTTAGATGTACAAACGGATTGGTACGGACAATGGAAATCATCAGACCATGAAGCAAAAATGAGTTTTTTTAAAGACCACAAGCCTCAAGGTCTTGGATGGACTGACATACCTTCTTACATACAATATGAAGCTAGAAAGTATTATGTTGCTGAAGCAGGGATGAGTATTAAAGAAGCTAACTTATGGATAAAAGAAAAATGACAGATAAAATAAACCCACCCCACTACAAGCAGGGAAAAATAGAAGTAATAGATTTTATACTTGACCAGAAGATGGATTATCTTACTGCCTCGGCTATGAAATATATTTGTAGACACTCTCACAAGCATGGACAAGAAGGAGATGGTCAAATAGATGATTTACGCAAAGCAAGGTGGTTCATTGAAAAATTAATTGAACACAAGCTAGGTCAAAACAAATGAAAATAACTTTACAAAAATTTGAAGCTGAAGGTGCTAGTCATGGAATATTAGTTCCAGCAGATGAACAGTCAGCAAAATTTGTTGGAAAACTAATCAAGAATGATGTAGTTACTTCAGATTTTGTTAAGCCTAGAAATTACAGATTCCATAGAAAATGGTTTGCACTTGTAAAGTTTGCTTATGAACATTGGCAACCTTCTCATTTACAAGATGCAAAATGGAAAGATGTAGTACCTAAAAAATCATTTGACAGGTTTCGTAAAGATTTAATTATTATGAGTGGAAGATATGATGCGGTTTATCGTGTTGATGGTTCTGTCAGAATTGAAGCCAAGTCAATATCTTTTGCAAGTATGGATGAAGAACAATTTAAAGAATTATGGAATGCTACAAGCAAAGTTATTTTAGATAAAATTTTAGTTAATTACACCGCAGATGACTTAAATCAAGTTGTTTTAAAGTTGGAGCAATTCGATTGACCAAAAAAGAACGCAAAGCTAGGTTTGAATCTTTATCAGAATATGGTTGCATAATTTGTATGCGACCTACTGAAATACACCACTTGATTGGACACCCTTATTCAAGCATGGGTAAGAAGGCTGACGATAAGAACACTATCCCTTTATGCGTAGAACATCATAGAGGTGGGCAAGGTATTCATCATATGGGAGTTAAGGCATGGGAGAGCGTTTATGGAACTCAAGAGCAGTTACTAAATATTATTAATAAAAAGTTGCATTATATGACTTAAAGGCGTATTATGTTCTATGTAAGGTAATTAAATCTTACAGTTTTTAACCAAAACAAGGAGATACAAATGATTAGAACTATAAAACATTTCTTATGGAAGCATGGACTTATTCAAAGTGAGTTTAGACGAAATCAAATTCCTCATCAAAAATTTAAAAAATCTACAAAACAAGGTAGGTACTTTGTCTTAGGATTTTGTATTGGATTAACACCGTATGTTGTACACATGCAAGGGTGGTTAAGATGAAGGGAAGCAGAGATGTTATCGCTATGGAAGAAGATGGTGATATTTTGTTTAATGAAAACACAGGATGCTACGAGCCTACTTCTCAAGAATGGTTAGAACATCCATTTGTTGATGAAGAAAAAGAAAGACTAGCAGGATTTGACAAATTTACAGGAGAACAAAAATGATAACTAATCAAAAAGTAATAATTGAAAAATGGTTACATGACCATGGGTCAATAACTCACAAACAAGCTGATAGAGAGTGTGGAGTTTCTAGGCTTAGTGCTGTAATATTTGAGTTAAGAAAACGAGGCTTAGATATTGAAACAAACACTTTGGCTGTTAAAAACAGATATGGCAAAACATCTTATGTTGCTCAGTACCAGATAAAAGGACATGATAAATCACCACCAAGTTGGATGGAAGATTTTAATGGGATTGTAAAACGAGCAATGAGTAAATACAGGAGCGTGTAATGACTAAACTAACTTTATCAGAAGCCTTGCTGAAATTTAAGGCAACAGAAATAAAGGTTGTAAAAGATTCTAAAAATTCTTTTTATGCCAATTCAGAATATGCTGACATCAATAATGTATTAAGAACAATACAGCCAACCCTTAATGACTTAGGTATTGTGATTGTGCAAAGTGTAGCAATTAACGAACTTGGTAATGATGTGTTAAATACTAAAATCTTTATGTCGCATGATTCAAAAGATTGCATGGAAAGTAGTGTTAGATTGATTATGCCACAGGGCAAAGAAAACATGCAAACGCTAGGGGCAGCTGTGACCTACGCAAGGCGTTACGGAATTATATCAATGTTTTCGTTAGAAGCTATTGGTCAAGATGCAGATGATGATGGCAACAGGGCGGTAGGTCGAAACAACAACAAAAACGAATCAAAAGCGTATAATAAACCCTTAACACCAGCACAACAATTTGGTGCTAAAGTAGTAGCAATGAAGAAAGATTTGGATATGGCTAGAGCAGAAGGTGACATAGACAAAGCTACAAGGATTTATGAAGAAGCTGGAGATAAAGGATTGATACAAGTGCAAGATTATCATGCTAGATTGTTTGAAAATCCAGTTGCTACATTGTAAGAATTACCGTAACCCATGCGGTATTCGGGGTGTTAAATAAGGTCATCATTCCTTATCTCCTCACCTCGTTAGGTTTAAGTGGGGGATTAGTTACCCTAAGTAACTACTAAATTATGGAGAAAGAAGTGAATGTATTACCTATACAAAACTATGAAACTAAAACTTGGATAATGAATAGACATTATGCAAAGCGTATGCCATCTATATCTTATGCATTTGGTTTATTTGATAATAGTGAAATGATTGGTATTTGCACTTTTGGCTCTCCACCAAGTCCTGCATTATGTGTTGGAGTTTGTGGTGTAAAGCATAAAAATAAAGTTGTTGAATTAAACAGATTAATTTTGGAAACTGACAAACCGAATAGTGCATCTTTTCTTGTAAGTCAATCACTAAACCTTTTGCCAAAACCATCTATTGTTGTCAGTTATGCAGACACAAAACAAGGGCATGTAGGATATATTTATCAAGCAACTAATTTTTTGTACACAGGATTATCAGAGCCAAGATTAGATTGGGCAATTAAAGGATTAGAGCATAAACATTCAAAAACAATTTCTGATGGAATGACTTTAGAAGATATGAAAGAAAAATATGGAGATAGGTTTTATCATGTGCAAAGAGATAGAAAACACAGGTATATATTTTTTACAGGTTCAAGATTGCAAAAGAAAAGGTTAATGAAATTATTAAAATACAAAATTTCAACTTACCCTAAAGGTGAATCAAAAAAATATGATGCTTCGGGTTATGTTGAAACACAATATGCAATGGAGTTTTAAATGATTACTTATGAACAATTTTTGGAGCATTTACAAGACCCATCTTTAATTCCTAAAAATAGGTTTACTAACAAAATTGAGTTACTAAGATTAAAAAACGAGATGGGTTGGACAATTGCCCATGCTCAATCAAGAAGGGGGTGGATAACAGATAACAAAGATATTTTAAAATGGAAAACTATACAAGGCTATTCAGTAGCACATTGTCAAGCGTTCCATGGAAATGTGTTTACAACACAAGAAATTAATAAAATTTCAACCAAAAAAGGGTGGCTACCAGCAAGTCCAAAATCAGATAGCCAAGCTAAAATAACGGTTGAACAACTAGGGAGTCTTGTTACTAAAGGCTATACATATATATCTAAATCAAGAAGGAGAAAGAAATGAGTCAATTTGACAATACAAATACAGCAATTGCTTATGTAGAAAATGGATTATTTGCTAAAGCAGGTGTTGAAAACTTACAAGCACAAAGAAAACCAATACTTAAACTTAAAGTTAATGTAGATGGTAAAGATGTAGAAATAGCATTGTATTTTAAAATGGTGTATGACGAAGCTACAGGTAGTTTTACTGACCAGTACAAAGTTACAAGCACAGGTTCAAAAATGCTAAGTGGTAAAGTGTTGCCACCTTATGTTGCACAAATTGCTAATGCAGTTGATTCTGTAGATTCAAGTAGACTTCAAGACATGGGTAGAGATGAACCTGAAGATGAGATTCCCTTTTAGTCGCTATAGTAGTACAATGTCAACATTATAACTTAACAAAACTTAACAAGAATGAAATTATCTAACGATGAATTTTGGGGTGGACTGAGAGAGAGTGCTGGTTTATATGCTAGGGCAGTCAGACTATTCAAAAAAGAATATGATGTTGACATTACAAGAATTGCTGTAAGAGATAGAGCTTTGAAAGATAAAGACCAATTGCAAGATATAAGAGAGGAAAGTTTAGACATTGCAGAAGAAGGCTTACATTCGCTTATGGCAACAACTAATGAAACAGTTAAGTTACGAGCAATTGATTTGTTTTTAAAGACTCAGGGCAAAGGTCGTGGCTATGTAGAACGACAAGAGGTAGATGTTGACGGTGATTTTTCTGTTAAGGTAGAGTTTGTTAAGTCTAAATGATTTCAACAATAAAGATTCCTGATGCGTTTGAGGGATTACTAGAACCAGCACCAATAAAGTGTTACTACGGTGGAAGGGGTGGGGGAAAGTCCACTTCTTTTGCTTTAGCTTTGTTAGTTATAGGCATGAAATCAAGAAAAAGAATACTATGTACTCGTGAAGTGCAAGGTTCTATCAGGGATTCAGTCCACAAACTACTGTCTACTTGTATTGAGAAGAACAACTTAGAAGCCTTTTATACAGTTTATCGTGATTCAATCAGAGGTAAGAACGGTACTGAGTTTATCTTTCATGGATTAAAGCATGACCCTATGCAGATTAAATCTCTTGAAGGTGTTGACATTACATGGGCAGAAGAATGCCAAACTATCCCTGCTAAGTCTTGGTCAATACTTACACCGACTGTTTTAAGGGCAAAAGGCTCAGAGTTGTGGTTATCACTTAACCCAAACTTAGAAACAGACCCTACCTATCAGCAGTTTATTGTTAATCAACGACCTAATCAAATTACAGTTAAAGTTAATTGGGATTCTAACCCTTATTTCACAGATGAATTAATGGCTGAGTTAAAGTATCAAAAAGAAGTAGATTACGAAGATTATTTGCACATTTGGGAAGGTGAATGTAGAAGGGCAACAGAAGCACAGATTTTTAAGAACAAATCACAGGTTATGGACTTTACTGCTCCAAGCGATGCTACCTTTTATTACGGTTTAGATTGGGGTTTTTCACAAGACCCAACAGTTATATTAAGATGTTATATTTATGACAATTGTTTGTATATTGACCATGAAGCTGGTGGTAGACAAGTAGAACTAGACCACACCTACAAACTAATAGATGAGATTCCAATGTCAAAACAGCATATAATAAGAGCAGATAGTGCTAGACCTGAGTCCATAAGCTATATTAGAAGGCAAGGATATAGGATTGAGTCAGTCCACAAATGGGGTGGCAGTATTGAAGATGGTATAGAATTTATAAGAAGTTTTAGGATGGTTTATATTCATAGTAGGTGCATGGAAACTGCAAGTGAATTTTTAAAATATAGTTACAAAGTTGACAGGTTGACTGAAGATATTTTACCCACTATAGTTGATTCTAATAATCACTATATTGATGCTTTAAGATATGCTCTACAGCCAATGATTAAAAGAAAAGGGCAACCAAAATTAGCTAAAGTTATAGGAGTTTAGAATGGGAATTGAGAGCAAACATCCTTGTATATCAAGACACAGAAAATAAATGGACAAGGGTCAGAGATTCTTTTTTAGGTTCAGATGCAGTCAAAGTTAAAGGTGAAGTTTACTTACCAAAATTAAGCAGTCAAGATAAAGACCAGTACGCTTCTTATGTAATGAGGGCGATGTATGTCAACGCTATTAAGAACACAGTACAAGGATTAGTTGGTGCTGTTATGCGTATTGACCCGATTATTAATGCTCCTGACAGGATTCTTGAACTGGCTGATGATATTACTGGTACTGGTGTTACTCTTAATGATTTTATTTCTAACATGCTGTCCGAGCAACTTCTAATGGGCAGACAGGGAGTATTAATCGACAGAACAACTGAGAGAGCCTATTTATCAGGTTATACGACAGAACAAATGACAAACTGGATGGATGGAGTTATTGTTCTTAAAGAGTCTTATGTTTCTCATGATATAAACGACCCATATGACATGGATTATGAAGTTCAGTACAGAGAACTAATGATTGATGAAGATGGCAAATATTTAGTTAGAATTTGGCGAGAGTATGAAGGTTGGAGTATATGGAATGAGATATACCCTACGAAAGTTGGTCAAGCATTAGATAGAATTCCTTTTGTTGCTCTTAGTGGCAATGAATTAAATCTTAACCCTACACAGCCACCGTTAATGTCTTTGGTTGATACAAACCTTTCAATGTACAGAACAAGTGCAGACTTAGAGCATGGCAGACATTTCACAGCATTGCCTACTCCGTATGTAACTGGCATTGATGGTGATAGTGAACTTAGAATTGGTTCAGGCACAGCTTGGATATTACCCGACTCATCAAGCAAGGCAGGTTATTTAGAATTTACTGGTCAAGGACTACAAGCATTAGAAAAAGCTATTGACGAAAAGCGTGGCATTATGGCAAGTCTTGGTGCTAGTCTTTTGCAAACGCAAAAATCAGGCGTGGAATCAGCAGATGCTGTAAGACTTAGACAAAACTCTGAGGCATCCGTGTTGGTAGGTGCTGTATTGTCAGTTCAAGAGGGTATTGCAAAAGCATTATCTATAATGGCTGAATGGGAAGGCGTTTCTGGAGATATTGAGGTTAGTCTTAATACTGACTTTACTGATACTAAGATAAACGCACAAGACTTAACAGCGTTAATGGGAGCATGGCAATCAGGCGGTATCAGCCATGAAACATTCTTACATAACATGAAGAAGGGAGAAGTAATACCCGATGATGTTTCTGTTGAAGATGAAAAAAGCAGAATAGACATGCAGAACCCTATGAATCTTGATTAGCGTAAGCTGATGATAGAAAAAGAAGAAGAAAGACATCCACCTATGCCACCAATGTCACCATTTGGGTAGGTGAAGCATGAATGTCAATGAAAAAATACTTGATACAATTATTGGTGATGCAGTAGACATACAACGGTATGAAGCAACTGTACAACGACAAATACTCAAACAACTTAAAGACCTTGAAGGTCAAATAGTTACGGAACTTAAAAATTCTAATGTAATAACTGCTGTCAGGAAGCAAACACAAGACAAAAGACTAACAGCCTTGTTAAAAAAAACAAGAAACTCAATAGGCACAGCTTATAAAGCAATATCTAAATCACAAACAGTTATCTTGAGTGAAGTTGCTGAGTTATCTGAACTGCAAACTGTAAACGCAATCAACAAGTCTATTAAAGCTGATTTAGCTAGTTCTAGCATGAGTAGAAACACTCTAAATGCGATTGCATCTAATACGCTTATAGAAGGCTCACCAACTAAGCAATGGTGGTCAAGAAAAGCCATACAGTTCCAAAACAAGTTTGAAGATACAGTTAGAATGGGCATGATGCAAGGTCAGACGACAGATAACATTGTCCGTAGCCTGATTGGAACAAAAGTAAACAAATATAAGGATGGTGCTTTAACTCCACAATACAGAGGTGCAGAAGCTGTAACTAGAAGTTCAATACAGACTGTTGCCAATACTGCTAGGTTAGATACATACCAAAACAACTCAGACATCATTAAAGGCATTGAATGGTCATCTACCTTTGACAATAGAACATCTCAGATATGTATGGCTTTAGATGGATTGCAATGGGATATGAACTATAACCCAATTGGACACAGTAAAGCCTTTGTAGGTTCTACTGCACATTGGAATTGTAGGAGTACCCAAGTACCAATCACTAAGAGTTGGGAAGAATTAGGCTCTAAAGTAAAGGTTGAAGTTCCAGTAAGCACTCGTGCCAGTATGGATGGTCAGGTTGCAGGTGGCAAGAACTACGAGCAATGGTTAGGTACTAAATCAAAAGCATTCCAAGTAGAAGTGTTAGGTGTTGAAAAGCAAAAGCTATGGAAGGCAGGGAAGATTGGATTTACTGACTTAGTTAATCAAAGAGGAAACCCACTAACATTAGCAGAGTTGCAGAACAAAATTAAGAAACCTGTTAAGGTCGTTAAACTACAGCCTGTTGTTAAGCCTATTCCAAAGCCAAAGCCAAAATTAGTTACAACTAAAGATATACAAACTTCTTTAACAATTCAATTAGCTAAAAATGCTAAAGATTCCAGATATATTTTAGATGAAGATGGAGTGCCATTAACAAGATACAGAGCAAGAAGAAAAAAGAAAGGATTAAGTCATGCTGAATCAAAAAGAGCAGATTTTAAAGCACAATTAGATGGTTTGACAAATGAAGCAGCAGAATTAATTAAAATTTCTATTGATGAAGCAACAGCAATTGTTAATAAATTAGGCATACAAGGAATTAGGGGAGTTGTTCCAAATATTAAAGCTGGTAATTCTATAGCTTCAATGGGTGATGGAGTTATGTCTTTTAGCAAGAAATGGTTTAACAAGGTATCAAGTACAGCAACTATAAAAGAGTTAGAAGGACAAATAAAAAATATAATAAAACAAAAAGATGCACTTAAAGCTGAAATGGTTTTAAAACGAGCAAAATACGAAAAACTAAGAAATATTCCTAATAGAACAGTTGGCGAACAATTAGATATGCAAAAAGCTATAAAAGAATACAATGCCACAGTTGCATCTTTTAATAAATTAGCAGATACTAATGTTACTGAAATTCTTGCATTAAAAAAACAAAAAATATCTAAATGGAAATTTGGAGATGATATTGATGCAAGACCTTGGACTGTCAATGGATATGTCAGTAATTCAGGATTAGACCAAATGAGAACTATTGTTTTTCACGAGTTTGGACATCATGTACACAATAATTTTTTAGTAAATTCTATTAAGTCTTTTAAAAAACCACCTTTAGAAGGGGTTTTAGAATCACTTTGGTATAATAAAGATTTAACAAAATCTCTTTCTTCTAAATATCAAAAAACAAATTCAAAAGAATGGTTTGCAGAAAACTTTGCTATATACAATATGGGGAGAAAAGATTTAGTTGACCCTATATTAAAGGATTTGATTGACAAAATAACAGCATCTTCATTTAAAAACGAAGATGATTTATATAAATGGTTAAAAGATTTCTCTGGTAAAAAACCATTTTTTGATGAAAGGGGGTTTTAATGGCTAAAGAATTTCATACTATTGCATTTGACGAAATAATAAGGTTGTCTGAAATAAAACCTATGACAGAAAAACTTTTAAAAGAAATATTAGACCTATCAGAACACATAATAACTGAAGAACAGTATGATTTTGCGTGGGTAATGGAAGGCGTTATGCTTCAATTAGATGAATTAAAGTAAAAAAGACTTGACAGTACGAATTAAAAACCTGTGCTAAAATGCGTATCGACAGAGTCATTTTTTTAGTATTACGGAGTAATATATGAGCGAAGAAGTAGAAGCAGTAACATATTCAGAAGAAGAATTCACAGGTGTAAAAACAAAATTAGACGAATTTCGCTCTAATAATGTTAAACTAATGAAAGACATGGAGAACCTTACAACTAAGTTTGAGGGTATTGATGTCGATGCTTACAAGGAGATGGTAAGCAAACAAGAACAGTTAAACAATAAGAAACTCATAGATGCAGGTAGGATTGACGAATTACTCGATGAGAAAACCAAGCAGATGAGAGAAGTACACAACAAGGAATTAGAAAAAACCACACAAGTGAATCAATCTTTACAAGACCAATTAGCAAAATTAGTTATAGACAACGCTGTAAGAGATTCAGCTATGAAAGCTGGTGTTGTTGAAACTGGTATGGATGATATATTACTTAGGTCAAAATCAATCTTCTCATTAAAAGATGGCAAGGCAGTACCAACAGATGCACAAGGCAACACTATCTTTGGACATGGAACAAGTGAGCCAATGAGTGTTAATGAATGGGTAAATGCACAGATGGATGTTGCACCTCATTTGTTTAAGGCATCTTCAGGAAGTGGGTCAGCACATGGAACACGACCTAATGGAACAAGCAGTCAAAACCTTACTGCAATGCAAAAATTAGAACAGGGATTTGCAAAATAGGTTTATAATACACATATTGGCTGTCGGTGACAGTTAGACCCTACTTTATTGCCTGTGGCATACAGTAGTAGATTAACATAATCTGCCCTGTGTACTTGGGCAATAATTTTTTATATATAGGAGTCATAACATGGCATCAGTAACACTAGCTGAATCAGCTAAACTATCGCAAGATATGTTGGTTGCAGGAGTGATTGAAAACATCATTACTGTTAACCCTTTTTACGAAGTATTACCATTTGCAAACATTGAAGGTAACTCTTTGGCTTATAACCGTGAAAACGCACTTGGTGCTTCTCAATGGACAACAACTGGAACTGCAATTTCTGGTGGTAAAGCCGCAGCAACATTTACTCAGCTTACAACTTCATTAACTACTCTTGTAGGTGATGCAGAGGTAAACGGACTAATCCAAGCAACACGTTCTAACATCAACAACCAGAAAGCTGTACAAGTAGCTTCTAAAGCAAAATCAATTGGTCGTGCTTATCAAGACAAAATGATTACTGGTACAGGTTCAAGTAATGAACTTGATGGTCTACTTAACCTAGCATCTGCTGGACAAAAAGTTGCAGCAGCAACTAACGGTTCAAATCTATCATTTGCAAAAATGGATGAGTGTATGGACTTAGTAGTTGATAAAGACGGTGAAGTTGATTACATCATGATGAACTCAAGAACTATTCGTTCTTACATGGCTTTGCTTAGAGCGTTAGGCGGTGCTGGTATCAATGAAACTGTTGCACTTCCAAGCGGAAAACAAGTTCCAGCTTACAGAGGTGTTCCAATCTACCGTAACGATTACATCCCAGTCGACCAAACTCAAGGTAATGTTAGTACAGCTACTAGCGTTATTATGGGTACTCTTGATGATGGTTCTATGATGCACGGTATCTCAGGTCTAACTGCTCAAGGTTCTGCTGGAATTATGGTAGAAGAAGTTGGAGTTGCAGAAACTAAAGACGAAACTATTACTCGTGTTAAGTGGTACAACGGTCTTGCACTTTTCTCTGATAAGGGATTAGCGTTAATGACAGGTATCTTAGACTAATAGAGTTTTAATCTTACTCCCACCTTCGGGTGGGGGTTCTTACTGGAGTAATTATGGCATTAGATGCAACAGTAAATGGTGCTAACTCTGATAGTTTTATAACTGTCGCAGTAGCAGACGCTTACTTTTCAAATCATTTGTATGCAACAATTTGGGATGCAGCTACTACTGCCAATAAAGAAAAATCCTTAAAAATGGCTACTCGTATACTTGATGAAAAATGTGCGTGGTCAGGAACAAGAGCAACAAGCACTCAAGCACTAGGTTGGGGTAGGTCAGATGTTGTCTATGACGGTATAAATTTACAGTCAACAGTAATTCCAATTCAGATTTCAAATGCAACAGCAGAATTTGCAGGTCATTTATTAAATAGTGATTTGACTGCTAATGCAGAAGGCAAAGGACTTAATTCACTCAAGGTCGGAGATATTACTCTTGACTTTGATAAATCAGACACAGCAGGTGTAATGCCTGATATTGTTCAAGAAATGTTAAGAGGTTGGGGAACAATTTACGCAAGAGCCAAGTTTGGTTCTGTCGCAGTAGTGAGGTCTTAAATGCCTTACAGAAATACAATTCAAAATTTAGTTGAATCAGCTTTCGTTACTCTTAGCGATATAGCAGAAACTATTACATACAACAATAAGACATCAAGCACCTACAATGTAGGAACTGGTGCAGTTGCAAACTCTACAAGCACTTACACATTAAATGCTGTTGTAAAATATCTTGGTGATAAGGTTGAGGGCAATGATAAAGACATAGCATTTACTGGTGATATATCAGTCATGTTTGCTTCTAAGGACTTAGCAGTTGTGCCTAACACCGCAGATACAGTTACTAGAGATGGCGAGGTTTACTCTATTAACAGCATTAAAGCAGATTCCGTATTAGCATCTTATACTCTTAACTTAGTGAGGTTAGGATGAATATTCAGTCTTTTACTGGCGATTTAGAAAAATTTGCAAAAGCATCTAAAGTTGAATTAGAAGTAGTTGTAAGAAAGTTAGCATTTGAGGTTTATACAGGCATAACTCAAAAGACACCTGTAGACACAGGCAGAGCAAAAGGTAATTGGAATATAGGTTTAAGCAATATTGATTATACAGTCAATGAAAACGCTACTTCATCTGTTAAAGGTCAAGCAGGTTACGAAAATTTACCAAGAGAAGGAGCAGGAAACAAGGTTATTTACATAACTAACAACTTGCCTTATATTAATGTTTTGGAAAATGGCTCAAGCAAACAAGCACCAAATGGCATGGTAAGTTTAACTATGCAAGATGTACAAAGGAGTATAAGAAATGTCATTCGCTAGTGAAAGAGCAAACATTGAAGGTCGTTTTAATAGCAACTGGACTACAACTGCAATTGCTTGGGGTAATGTTGATATAGATACTCCAAACAATACATCTTGGGTTAGGTTCAATATTTTGAACGGTCAAACAGAATACAGAGCAATAAATTATGCTAAACGCTATAATGGTATAATTAACATACAAATATTTGTGCCACTTAAAACAGGAACAAATACACAAAGAGGCTATGCGGACACCATTTCAGCTATATTTGAGTCGCAAAGTTTTAATGATGTTGTATGTGATGTTGCAAGTGTTACAACCGTAGGTACTGATGATAAATGGCATCAGATGAATGTAGATGTTCCTTATTGGAGAGATTCATGAGTAAAAAAGATGTAAAATTATATCCACCTAGTGGGGGAAGCGATTATATAATCCCACATCCCTCAAAGGTTGAGCAAATGAAACAAAATGGCTGGGTTGAAAAACCTGTAACTAAGACAATGTCGAAGGAGAAATCACATGGCAAATCATAAAGGCTCGGAAGGAGTCGTAAAAATAGGCACAGATACTGTTGCGGAGGTTAAAGACTGGAGTTTGTCTGAAACTGCTGAAACAATTGACGATACAATAATGGGTGAAACTGCAAGAACTAGAAAATCATCTCTAACAACTGCAAGTGGTTCGATAAGTGCTTTTTGGGATGAAACGGATTCTAGTGGTCAAATGGCTATGACAGCAGGTGCTGAAGTTGCTTTGAAGCTATATCCTGAAGGTGCTACAACTGGTGATTATTTTGCAAGTTTATCTGCAATTATTACTACTTTTGATGTAAGTGCAGCTATGGATGGTATGGTAGAAGCATCTTTTTCATTTGAAGCAAATGGTGCTGTTACTTGGGCAGCAGTTAGCTAATGAGCATTCTTGATAACGCAAAGACCCACTTTGATAGTTTAGAAACAAAAGTTATTGAAGTGGAAGAATGGGATGCAACGATTTACGCAACCCCTTTCACAATGGGCGAAAAAAAGAAACTCTGGAAACACGCTAAAGAAGATGATATTGAGTTCATGGTAAGAACTTTAATATTAAAGGCTTTAAATAAAGAAGGTGAAAAAATGTTTGATTTGTCTGACAAGATAACATTAATGAACCATGTAGACCCAAATGTAATAGTACGAGTTGTAGGCGATATATCAGTAGCTGATACTATTGATGAAATGTCGGGAAACTAATAAGCGATTCCGAGTTAAAAGGAAAGTATGAACTTGCGAGTCGCTTACACAAAACTGTAGCAGAGATAGATGCGATAACAGTTGAGGAGTTTAACGGTTGGATTGCCTATTTCAAATTAAAGGAAAAAGATGGCAACTAATCAAATCGCAACTCTCGGTGTAAAGGTAGACCCCAGAGGGGCAGTCACAGGTGCTAATAGAGCAAAAAGAGCAATTACTGGTATTGGTAATTCTGCTCGTAATGTAAAAAATAGAATTATGTCTATGCAAGGTGCTTTGTTGGGTCTTGGTGCAGGTGCAGTTCTTAAATCAATTATAACAACAGCATCCTCTGTTGAAAGTTTACAAGTCCGTTTAAAATTCCTTACTGGTAGTACAGAAGAAGCTGCAAAAGCGTTTGAAACTATGAACACTTTTGCTAGTAAAGTTCCATTCTCTCTTGAAGAAATAGAAAGAGCATCACCATTATTATTAACTGTTGCTAAAGATGCATCGGAGTTAAATAACTTATTAGAAATTACAGGTGATATAGCTGCAGTTTCTGGTTTGTCATTTGAAGCCACAGCAGGTCAATTACAAAGGTCAATGGCTGGTGGTATAGCAGCAGCAGACTTATTTAGAGAAAGAGGTGTAAAATCTTTCTTAGGCTTTAAAGAGGGTGTTCAATACTCAGCCTCAGAAACTAAAAAGATAATTGAAGATATGTTCCGAAATGGAACTACCACAGCTAAAGGTGCAACAAAAGAATTAGCTAATACATTTACTGGACAAGTATCAATGATGCAAGATGCTTGGAGAAAATTAAAACTTGCTGTTGCAGATTCAGGTGTTTTTAAATTAGCAAGTGAAGCAGTTGTAAAACTAACTAAATTAATTGCTGACCCTATAGCAATTGAAAATGCAAAAAAAATGGGTAGTTCTATCACTTCGCTTGGAACAGCAATAGGTGGAGTAATTACCGAATACATGAAACTACCTAAGTGGGTAAGAGATTCAGGTCTTTTATTAGCTTTATTTGGTGGTGTCTACGGAAAAGCTACATTAGTAACACTAGGATTGTTCTCAGATAAAATAAATAATATGAGAGCAAATATGAATTTAATGTTCTTAGAAACTAAACGAGCAATTTATAATGCTTTAGTAGATGAAAGATTAGCATTAGCATTAAAAAAGAAAAGAAATAATGCAGAAGAAGCAAGGCTTAAAGAATTACCTGAACTTATTGAAAATGCAGCAAAACGAGTAAGGGCATTAACAAAAAGAATATATGATTTAACGCACACTTCTGAAGATATTACTATAGGTTTTACAACTGGTTTTGAAATAGATTCTGGTAGAAAAACTGACCTTGAGCCATTTCAACTTAAAAGTATGAAAGCAGTAACAGATTTTGTGCCTACATATATTGAACACATGAAAAAGACTGCTGATGTAAATATGTGGTTAGCTAAAGTTAATGCTCAAATAAGTAAAGACCCAAGAGATGGATTGCCTGAACATTTAATGCATACAAGTGATGAAGCTGACAAAGTTACAAGTTCTTTTTATAGAAGCACAACTGCAACTGAAATTATGGGTGCAGAGTTTGATAAACTTGCAGAAATTACTAAATTAGCACAAGAAAAAACTAAAGAATTTGCAGATGGCATGGCTACAAACATTGAAGATTCAATTATGAGAATGACTCAAGGGTTAATGTCATTTAAAGATGTGGTTGGAAGTGTCTTTCAATATGTCGCAGCTGAAATGGTAAGAGCAAATATAGCTAAACCTCTTGCAAGTTCTTTATCGGGAATACTTACTGGAAGTGCAGATTACGGTGGTAAAGGTGATGGCGGTGTTTTAGGTAGTATTTTTGGCAGTTTTTTAGGTAAAAGAGCAACTGGTGGTAATGTAAATGCAGGTCAACCTTATATGGTAGGTGAAAGGGGTGCTGAGTTATTTGTACCTAAAGGTTCAGGAGATATTGTGCCAAACAACAAAATGGGTGGTAGCACAGTTGTAAATGTTACTTATGCTCCACAAGTTAATGCACTTGACCCAAGAACTGCTTCGACAGTATTAATTGAAAACGCACCATTAATTGTTGGTGTTATTAGACAAGCATTTGAACGCAACGGACAGCAGGTAGCATTATGAGTTTTCCAACGACACCAGTACCAAATTCTATAACTATAAAAAGTATTACCCCTACTTTTACAAGTGTAACGCAATCGCTTAAAAGACAAGTGAGGTCAAGAGGTGGACAGCGTTGGATAATTTCAGCTACTTTTCCACCAATGACACGAAGTGCTTTTGCTCCTATATGGGCATTTGCACAAAAACAAAAAGGACAGTTTGGAACATTTGCATTTATTCCACCTGTTTATGGCAACACAAGCGGAACAGCAACTGGAACATTGCGTGTAAATAATTCAGGGGGATATGCAGTAGGAGTATCTACAATTGTTAGTGATGGACTCACAGGAACGCTTAAAGCAGGGGATTTTCTTAAATTTGCAAGTCATGATAAGGTTTACACATTAACTGCCGATTCTGGCACATCCTTAGTCATTGAACCACCATTATTAGATGCGGTTGCTGATGATGAAGTTATAACTTACAATTCAGTTCCATTTACGGTAGCATTTACTTCAGATGTACAACAAATGCAAGTTGCAGTTAGTGGGTTTGTAAGTTATCAGATTGACTTAGTCGAGGTAATTTAATGAATAGAGGTTCAACTACAGCCTTCCAAGATGAATTGGTTAAGGAAGCCAACAGACCAGTACATCTTGTTGAAATTGTATTTGATGATGAAACCCTTTGGATGAATGATTCATTTAAAGATATAACTTATGATGGAAACAATTACATAGGCACTTCAGATTTTTTATCTTTTTCTGATATTGAAGAAACAGTTGAGATAAGTGTAAGTAAAGTTACATTATCTTTGTCAGGTGTTGATAAAGTATGGATAGGAAAAGTTTTAACAAAAGAGTACATAGATAGAACAGTTAGAATATATACAGCGTTTTTAAGTGATGCGTATGCTTTAGTAAGTGACCCAGTATTAGTGTTTGAAGGTAGAATTGACCAACCTACAATTAGTGAGGAATGGACATCTGGTAAGTCAACAGTATCAATATCTGCAACTAACTCTTGGGTAGATTTCTCAAGAAACACAGGTAGGCACGGTAACAACGCAGAACAACAAATTTATTTTCCGAATGATGTAGGGTTTGAATTTGCATCTGAAATAGTGAAAGACATTACATGGGGTAAGGCTTGAGTCCAGATATTGAAAGAAAATTACATGAATATGTTGAAAGCCAAATTGGACTACCGTTTGAGTTTGGAATAAACGACTGCCCGTTATTTACTTTGGGTGCTATTGATATTATGCTTAACACAGAGCATAGGAAAGATTTTATTGGCAAATGGACAGACCAAAAGTCTGCATGGAAATATGCAAAAAAACATGGTGATATATATGAACATTTAATTAAATGGGGTTTCAAAAGAGTAGATATACAATTTATTCATACTGGTGATATTATTATCATGGCACAAGATTTGGCTCATGCTAAAAAATGGCGTTCTGTCGCTGTTTGCATGGGTTCTAAAATAGCTATTGTAACTAATGAAAACGGTGTTGAGTTGGTTGGAATTCGAGAAGTTCCAAATGTTACAGGAGTAGTCAGATGGCAGTAAGTTTAGTTGTTGCAGTTGTTGGAACAGCAGTTACTTCATATGCAACTGCTGCTGTCGCAGGTTATATTGGTGCAGGTCTTGTAGCAACAGCAATTGGAGCAACAGCAGGAGCAGTTGTAACAGGTGCAATCGTAGGTGCAATGACTGATGAACCTGAATTATCAAATGAAACGGTTGAAGCCACAGCACCTTCTATGCTACTTAACAAAGCATCTAACAATGCTAATATTCCAGTTATTTATGGAACTCGTAAAGTTGGTGGTACTCGTGTTTATATGGAAGTATCGGGTTCAGATAATAAATATTTACACTTAATTCTTGTTGTTGGTGAAGGAGAAATTGATTCCTTTACCGAATTTTATTTAAATGATGTTGCATGGGATGATGCAAGATTTAACAGTAAAGTTACTATTAGTTCACATCTAGGTGCAGATAATCAAACCGTAGATACAAGTTTAAAAAATGCTGTATCAAATTGGACAGACAATCACAGGTTAAGGGGTACTGCTTATTTATATGTTCGTTTAGAGTTTGACCAAGATGCCTTCCCAAGAGGATTACCTACAATTACTACTGATGTTAAGGGTGTTAAAGTTTATGACCCTAGAAACAGCACTACTGCGTGGAGTGATAACCCAGTTCTTTGTGTAAGAGATTATCTTACTAACGAAAGATATGGTAGAGGAATACCAGCTTCACAAATTGATGACACTTCATTTACAACAGCAGCTAACTATTGTGATGAAAATGTAACGATTGGTGGAGTTACTAAGAAAAGATACACTTGTGATGGAGTTGTAAATACTCGTAGCGGTTCAATGGTAATACTTAAAAAACTTCTGACTTCTTGCCGAGGCTTTTTAATTTTTACTGGTGGAAAATACAAGTTAGTTATTGATAAAATTGAAACAGCAAACTTTACTTTTTCTGAAGATAATATTGTTGGAAATTGGGCAATTAATTTAGGCAACAAAAACAATCAATATAACAGAATTAACGCTAACTTTTTTAATCCTGATAAACAATGGCAACCTGATTTAGCGGTCATAGATTCTGATGCTTTAAGAACGCAAGACAATGGATTATTGTTAGAAAGAGCAATTGAGTTACCATTTACTGCTGATGTTGATAGGGCAAAGATGATTGCTACTATTAATTTAAATCAATCAAGGCAACAGGTATCTTGTGAGTTTAACGCTACAATAGAAGCCTTAAAAAACGAAGTTGGTGATGTTGTTTATATTAAACACTCTACACCTGCATGGGATAGCTTAAACGGTGGAGCAGGTAAAAAGTTTAGAGTAATGAAGCTAAGACTACAAGCTAATGATGAAATTAGAGTTAGCTTAATGGAATATGATGCAACTGCATACGATTTTGGCACAATAGCTGTCACAGATTCTAGTCCTGACACAAACTTACCTGACATGACAACAACGGTAGCACCTACTAATTTAGTTGCTGTAGAGTCGTTATATGACACAATTGGTTCTGCTGGTGTTAAGGTGCGTGTAGACCTTTCGTGGGAAGCAAGTGCAGATGTGTTTGTAAAAGAATACAATGTAGAATGGAAATTAAGTACAAGTTCTACTTATAATAATTTAACAACTACAAGAGGAACAACTACAAGACTTGATGATGTTGACCCAGTATTGCATGACTTTAGAGTTAGAGCAGTTAATACAATAGGTGTTAGTTCTACATTTTTAAATTTAAGTAACTTTACTGTTGCTGGTCTAACAGCACCACCAGAAAATGTACAGAACCTTTCTTTTATAGCATTAGGTGGCTATGCTCATTTATCTTGGGATTTAGCTAATGACTTAGATGTAAGAGTAGGTGGTAATGTTAGATTTAGACACAGTAGTTTATTAAGTAATGCTAACTGGTCATCATCTACAGATATTGGTACAGCAATTGCAGGTCATAACACAAATGTTGTGTTGCCATTGTTAGCAGGTTCGTATATGGCAAAGTTTGTAGATTCAACAGGCAATGAGTCTACGGGTGTATCAACATTTATAAGTACAAGTGTTCCAAATATTGTTCCTATGAATCAAGTTGTAACTTCTACACAAAATCCTAACTTTACTGGTGCTAAAACAGACATGATAGCTGTTGATGATGTATTAAAGTTTGAAGCAGACACACTATGGGATTCTTTTGTAGGCAACTTTGATTCTTGGGGGTATCTTGATGCAATGGGGGGTACTGACACAACTGGTATCTATGAGTTTGATAATTACATTGATTTAGGAAGTGTCTTTACGCAAAGAGTTACAGGGCAAATTGTATTTACAGCATTTACATCAGGCGATACAATAGATGCTAGAACTAATTATATGGACACTTGGGCAGATTTTGACAATGTACCAAATGATGTTAACTGTGATTTATATATAGCAACAACTGATGATAATCCTGCAAGTAGTCCAACATGGTCATCATGGGCAAAGTTTGTAGTTGCAGATGTAAAAGCACGAGCAATAAAATTTAAATTAATAGCAAAAACAATTGACCCAACACATCAAATAAATATAACTGGTTTAAATGTAAAAGTAGAATTTCCTGATAGAGTGCAAGGTGCTAGAGGATTACAAACAGGTGCTTCAACTTTAGATGTTACCTACGCAACACCGTTTAAAATAATACCGTCTTTGGGTCTTACTTTTATTGATATGCACTCAAATGATAGTTTAGTAGTTACAAATGAATCGGCTACAGGTTTTACTGTTGGAGTCTTACATGGTGCTAGTTACCAAGACCACCAATTTAATTATGTGGCTAGGGGATATTAATAGTGATAAAATATATACAAATTTTGGAGATTTATAATGGCAAATCATGATTATGTAATAGCAAATCAAACAGGTGCTAACACTCGGTCTGATTTGAATAACCTTTTTCAAGCAATCGTTAGTCAAAATAGTAGTTCATCTGAACCTGCTACTAAATATGCTTATATGTTATGGGCAGACACAACAAGCGGTGTATTAAAAGTAAGAAACTCAGCTAATAATGCTTGGTTAAGTGTTTACAGTCTTACTACTGGTGCAAATACTGGTTCTTTACCACTTGCTGGTGGCACTATGACTGGTAACATTGTTATGGGTACAAACTTAGTAGATGGTATAGACATTTCAGCTAGAGATGCTGTTTTAACTTCGACCACTACTACAGCAAACGCAGCAATGCCTAAAGCTGGTGGAGCATTTACTGGAAATATAACAACTACTGGATTAATAGATACTCGTGATGTTGCAGCAGATGGTGTTACAGCAGATGCAGCCTTACCTAAAGCAGGTGGAACTATAACAGGAACAGTTACAGTATCAGCTAACGCAGTAGGAACAGTTACTACAGATAATGATGGCTCATTCGCTATGTCAGCTACTAACAACTTTAAATGTACTCCTGCTGGTGACTTTGCTTTAACCTTTA